>Ga0074046_10003874_pt1 | contig 12363 bp, 12 predicted proteins | sample BogForMeECP23OM3_FD_94441 | JGI IMG/M metagenome (GOLD analysis project Ga0074046, IMG submission 94441) | Bog forest soil microbial communities from Calvert Island, British Columbia, Canada - Bog Forest MetaG ECP23OM3 | ecosystem: Environmental > Terrestrial > Soil > Wetlands ...
ACCCCAAGATCGAACAGCCGCTCGGTTCTGTGTGCCGGTCCGATCGCCTCCTCGTCAGCACCTAGTTCGGTAACACCGCTTGCCGGCGCCTCCCGCAACCGCGAACGGTGGAGTGCCAGCACACGCCGTTCGAGCTTTCCCGCCGCGCCGACCAACTCGAACATGCGTGTGCCGGGCGGCGGGCGAAGCCGCAGGCTGCCCCCCGATGTGCGCAGGATCGGACCGTCGTCGCCAATCTCGACCTCGGGGATCGTGGCGTTCCTGGTAACGAACTCGGCGACGGCGCCGTAGACGCCAATGCTCCAACCGATGTTCGGCTGCCGTGCAAGATCGATCAGCGCGGCCATCAGGACCTCTCCGGGACCACGACAGCAGCCGAAAGCCCAGACCCAGAATGATCTTGCGACGGGGAAGGTCGGCCCAAATGCGGGCCTGCGCTACGGGCGAAAGTGCGCGCCAGCTGGCAAGCTCGTTCGTGTCGCGGGCACACCCAAGGCACCAGCCTGTCGCGTTGTCCAACCGGCAAATGCCGACGCATGGCGAGGGCAACATCCCCTGCTCCGGCGGGGCTGGGGTCATGCCGCGGTCTCGCCGAGAATCACCTGACGGATCGCCGCAGGGTCGAGCCCGCGTTGGCCGATCACGACGAGACTACCGTTCTGCTGCTCGCCGGCGCGCCAGGGGCGATCATAATAGCGCTCGACCCGGCTGCCGACGGCCTGCACGACCTGCCGCAACGGCTTGCCCGCAACGGCGAGGAAGCCCTTGATGCGAAGAATATCGAAACGGCGCGCAGCTTCGCGCAGACGCGTCTCGATCTGGGCCGGGTCGGCGACCGGCGGCACGCCGATAACAAAGCTCTCGAAGTCGTCGTGTCCGTGTTCCTCGCCGTCATCGTGATGGGATGGACGGTTTAGCAGGTCGTCTTCGGCGCCGATCTCCATGCCGAGGGCGACGACGGGATCAACTCTTCCGTGCGCAGTCCACAAAAGCCGCACCGTGGGCCGCATATGGGGCCGGATTGCCGCCTCGATCCGGTGCAGGTCGTCGGCGCTGACCTGGTCGGCCTTGTTGACCAGCACGAGATCGGCGCAGAGCAGCTGCTCCTCGAACAATTCTTCCAGCGGGCTTTCGTCGTGGCTGAGAGCGGGATCGGCCGCTCGCTGCTGCGCCAGCGCGGCCGGATCGGTCGCGAACCGGCCGGCCAGAACCGCCGGCGCGTCGACCACCACCAGTACCCCGTCCACCGTGACTTGCGCCTTTACTTCGGGCCAGGCGAAGGCCTGCACCAATGGCTTTGGCAATGCCAGGCCCGAGGTCTCGATGATGATGTGTTCAGCAGCCGGGCTACGGGTCAAGATCGTGTTCATTGCCGGCAGGAAGTCGTCGGCCACGGTGCAACAGATGCACCCGTTCGCGAGTTCGATCACGTCTTCTTCCCGGCAGGTCGGAATCCCGCAGCCACCGATAATCGCCCTGTCGATGCCGAGACTGCCGAACTCGTTGATCAAAAGCGCCAGCCGACGACCTCGGCTGTGCTCCAGCAGGTGCCGGATCAGGCTGGTCTTGCCGGCACCGAGAAAGCCGGTGACGACGGTAGCTGGAATCTTCGCGGTCATGACAGTCTCCCATGCGAACCCAGCTGGCCGCCGTTGGGACGCCCGCTTCGAAATGTGAATTGGCTTCGCGGCTCAGCGCGACTGCGGATCGGAGAAGGCTGATACATCGGCATACCCCATTGGTTGGGGGCATGGGCCGAGCGGACGCATGCTGGATCCGGATGGCGAACGCCATCCCTCGCAAGCGACCCACCGGGACACCCCGCCCGAGGACGTTCAACGCGTCGAGGCAGGTCTCCTGGCTCGCGGGTCGCTGCGGCTGTCTGGCCTTCCCAGTGCTTTTCGGCACCAGTGGCACGATTTGACAGACGCTCGCCGCTTACAGTTGCGGGGGCAGCCCCGGCATCGTCGTCTTGCGACGACGCACCGGATTCCCTCTTAGCCGCCGATCCGCTAGCGGATCGACAGAACCACGACGGCTAGACATAAGCCGAAGGCGGTTGCCGCTGTCAACTCACTAGTTCGGCGTTTTGCATCGCACGTTGACGAAACGTCCGATCCGCATCACGCTCCGTTCCGACCTGCAGGAAGGAGTTCGGCTATGCCTGACGAGGTGAAAGCGCCGGCGCCGGTCGAGCGGCGGGTCGCGGCATTGGAGCAGGCGTTCGAGGAACGCAACCTGATCCCCGCCGGCTTCATCGACGACTTTGCCCATATTGCCCAAGAGGATTGGGTTCCGGTCAACGGCGCCAAGGTGGTCGCGCGCGCCTGGACCGATCCGGATTTCAGGCGGCGGTTGCTGGAAAACGGAAAGGCCGCCGTTATGGAGCTCGGCTTCACCATGCCGGAGCATCACAAGCATCTGGTCGTGCTGGAAAACACGCCGAGCCTGCAGAACGTGATCTGCTGCACGCTGTGTTCGTGCACGGCGTTCACGATCATCGGACTGCCGCCGGGCTGGTACAAGGATTTCGAGTACCGCTCGCGGGTCGCGCGCCAGTCGCGCACGGTATTGCGCGAAATGGGGCTCGACCTGCCGGACGAGGTCGAAATCAAGGTGTGGGACACCACCACCGACACGCGCTACATGGTGCTGCCGGTGCAGCCGCCCGAAACGGTCGGGCGGCCCGAGGACAAGCTCGCCGAAATCGTGACCAAGGAGTCGATGATCGGAGTTGCCCGCCTCGAACCGCCGTATCGCTGAGCGGGGAACATTGCATGGACGGCGTGCACGATCTGGGCGGCAAGCAGGGTTTCGGTCCTGTGCGTTGTGCGTCGAGCCGCACCGCGTTCAAGGCGGCGTGGGAGCCGCGCGCCAACGCGCTTTATTCGTTGGGGGTGAGGCTCGGCCTCATCAACATGGACGAATATCGCCACTCGATCGAACGGATGGAGCCGCGCCACTACCTGTCAGCGAGCTACTACGAACGATCGCTTACCGGGTTCACAACCCTCTGCGTCGAAAAGGGCATCGTCTCGCAAGAGGAGCTCGAACGCTTGGCAGAGGGGTTATTTCCGCTCTCCCTGCCGAGCGCCGAGGGCCGGCTCAATGCGATGCCGCGCGAGTCGTTTGCCGTCGGTGACAGAGTGCGGGTCAAGAACGAGTTCGTTTCCGGTCATGTCCGCATGCCGGGCTACATCCGCGGCAAGTGGGGGGTCGTCGTCGGCATATCGCCGCCCTATCCATTTCCGGACGCCTCCGCCCACAATCTGCAATCCCAGGACGAGCGCCCCTATGACGTGAGCTTCAGGACGGAGGATTTGTGGCCGCAAGCCGCCGACCAGGCGACCGTTCATGTCGGCGTTTTCGAGAGCTACCTGGAGCGGGCTCGATAACGGCGGCACGCGATGAAGAAGATCCTGATCATCGGCATCGGCGCGGGCGATCCCGAATACGTCACGATCCAGGCGGTCAATGCGCTCAACCAAGTCGATGTCTTCTTCATCCTCGACAAGGGGCCGAGCAAGGAAAAGCTGACCGCCTACCGTCAGGAAATCTGCCGCCGGTATATCGAGGATCATGACTACCGGTTTGTTGACGCCGCCAGCCCGGAGTGGGAGCGCGGAACGGCGGATTACCGGTCGACGATCGATGAGCTCAACCGCGACAAGCAGGCCGTGTTCGAGCGCCTGATCGGCGAAGGCATGGCGGAAGGCGAATGCGGCGCCTTCCTGGTCTGGGGCGACCCGTCGCTCTACGACAGCACGATCCGCATCGTCGAAGCCATCGCGAGAAGTGGAGCGCACGCCATCGACTACGAGGTCATCCCGGGGATCAGCGCCGCGCAAGCGCTGGCGGCGCGGCACAGGACGACGCTCAACCGCATCGGTGAAGCGATTGAGATAACGACTGGGCGTAAGATCGCCGAGGGCTTTCCGAATAATGTCGACAGCATTATCGTCATGCTCGACGCCGAGAATGCCTATAAGCGGTTTGCCGATCAGGACATCGACATCTTTTGGGGCGCCTATATCGGTACGCCGGACGAGATCCTGATCTCGGGAAAGCTCAAGGAAGTCGTCGACGACATCGAGCGGGTCAGGGCCGAAGCCCGAAAGGCCAACGGCTGGATCATGGACACTTATTTGATGCGCAAGGGCGAGCAAACGAGGGATCGATAAAGCCCATGGGCGCCATCCCGAGCGTCAGCCGAACCTCCCGCCCATGAAGGCCCGCATGTGAAAGCTGCTCTGCTCCCCTGAATAGCGATGATCGGGCGCTATCGGGCAGGCTCGGCGGGCGGCGCAGGCTTGGGTCAGGCAGTCGGCCTCCCCGGCCTCCAAATACCCGCGGCAGGCGGCATAGTGATACGTCCCCTGTGGCGTAAAGGCCGTGACCGGACAGGCGGAAAGACAAGGGCGCTCGTGACAGGAATCGCAAGGATTCGACGCCATTTGGCGGGGCTCGAGTTGCAAGTGGTCACGAAGGCCAAGTGCGCCGCGATAGGAGTGCCAGAGTCCCCATGTCGGGTGGATCAGTAAGCCAAGCGGTGACCGGTGGACCGTCTCCGCCTTCAACGCCCAACGCTGGAAGTCCAACCAAGGTGGCCCGCCGAAGGGATAGAACGCGGCGGCATCCAGGTCATTGGCAATGTAGTCGATCAGCCGCTTCGACCATCGGTTGAGCGGGTCAGGCATGCCATCGTTTGCCTCCGGCGAGCGCGCAAACGCCGGCCACTGTTCGCCGCCGGTCCAACCCAAGAGACATACCGTCAGAGCCGGCGTGCCGTCGGGGAACGCAGGCACCTTGTCATCAGGCTCGGGATGGAACGCGCCTCTCCAGGCAAGGCCTCGCTCCGCGAGCGAGCCCGCTATGCTATCGAGCGTAGACGAAGCCGGTGTGTTCACGGTCGATCAACCCGCCCGCCTGAGGAAGGACGTAGCGATTTTGCGCGCAGCGATGCAATTTGCCTACACCGGTCGAGATTCGGGATGCGGCTGCCGTCCACGCCCGCTCGAATAACTAAGGAAATGGATCGGTTACCGGCCGGGTTGGATCTCTTTTTCAGCCAATGAACAATCCGAGCAGCCATCCGACAGACCAACTCATCGGGCCGGACGGCGTCTGGGCTCTGTTCGACGACCGCAACAAAAGTCGGTCGCACGCCGCGTAGATCAGGAAGGGCGACGGGATGTTTCCAGCAGAGCGGATCGTCTGCCTGACCGAGGAGACCGTCGAAACCCTTTATCTGCTTGGCGAACAAGATCGCATCGTCGGAATCTCGGGTTATTGCGTGCGGCCGCCAGAGGCTAGACGTGACAATGCCGCGCGTCTCGGCCTTTACGTCTGCCGACATCCCGAAAATCCTCGACCTGAAGCCCGATCTGGTCCTGAGCTTTTCCGATCTCCAGGCCGATATCGTCGCCGCGCTGATCCGTCGGGGCATTGCGGTTCACGCCTTTAACCAGCGCAGCATCGCCGAAATCTTCGACATGATCCGCATGCTGGGTGCCATGGTTGGAGCGGCCGACCGTGCCGACCGGCTCGCCGCCGAGATCGCTGACGGTCTCGCCGAGGCACGCCGTCGGGCCGCCCGGTTGCCGTATCGGCCACGCGTGTATTTCGAGGAGTGGAATGAGCCGATGATCTCGGGCATCGCCTGGGTGTCGGAGCTGATCGAGATTGCGGGTGGCATGGACATCTTCTTCGACCGCGCCTGCGGAAAATCCGCGCAGGATCGAATCGTGACCGAGGCGGAAATCATCGCGCGCATGCCCGACGTCATCATCGGCTCCTGGTGCGGCAAGAAGTTCCGGCCGGAGAAGGTCGTGGCGAGGCCGGGCTTCGCTCAGATCCCGGCCGTCCAGAACAACGCCGTTCACGAAATCAAATCGCCCTTGATTCTGCAACCGGGTCCGGCGGCGTTGACCGCGGGCCTCACCGAGCTTCAACGTTACATAGAGGGTGCGGCCCACGCGTGCTAACCCCGCTCGCCAGACAAGCTTTCGCCGCCTTTTCGGCGCTCGTGACGCTTCTGCCGGCCCTGGCGGCGGCTCCGGCGTCAAGGGTCATCTCGCTCAATCTCTGCACCGATCAGCTTGTGTTGGCTCTGGCCGATAGGAGCGCGATCGTCTCGGTGACCTATCTCGCGCGCGACTGCACGATCTCGGCGCAATGCCGCGCAGCGGCATCGGAGCCAATCAACTACGGCACCGCCGAGGAGCTTGTCGCGGCCGAGCCCGATTTGGTCCTCGGCGGCCGCTATACGACTCGTCCGGCAATCGGCATCGCTCGCCGCCTCGGCATGAAGGTGCTTGAGTTCGATCCGCCTTCTTCTCTCGACATGGTTCGCCGGCAAATCCGCGACGTGGCCGAGGCTCTCGGACGACCGGAACGCAGCGAGACGATGATTGCCGCTCTCGACGGGCGGCTCGCCGCTCTGCCTCAAGCGGCACCCGAAGGTGAAAGGCCGGTCGCGACGGTCTACCAAGCCAACGGCATGACGGTCGGTGCGAACTCACTGATCGACGCGGCGCTGCAGGCGGCTGGGTTTGACAACCTCGCGCGCCGGCTCGGCCTCGAAAATTACATGTATTTGCCGCTCGAAACCCTGATCGCCGGCCGGCCCGACCCTCCTGATCCTCAATACGCCGCGAGCGATCTACCCCTCGCTGGCCGAGAGCGTCCGGAGCCATCCGGCGATTGCCGCCGCCATCGCCCTCGATCGGCGCATCATCGTCCCGCAATCGCTGTGGATCTGCGGCTGGCCCGAGATCGGCGACGCTATCGCGCTGCTGGCGCAAGCGCGGGCGCGCCTCGTGACGGCACAGCCATAAACGGCAAAGCGCGCGACGGATTATTGCTGGCCTCGCTGGCGCTGCTGGCCGCCACCCTGTTTGTCGCCTCGGCGTTGATCGGCCGGGTGCCCCTCGCGGTGTCCGCCGCGGTGACCGATCTGTGGCACGGCCGGACATCGCCGGCGGCCCTGATCCTTTTCCAGCTTCGATTTCCGCGCGCGCTGCTCGGTCTTCTCGTTGGCATGACCCTCGGGCTTTCGGGCGCGGTGATGCAGGGCCTGCTGCGCAACCCGCTCGCCGAGCCCGGCGTTCTCGGCGTCTCGGCGATGGCTGCCTTCGGCGCCGTCGTTGCGTTCTATACCGGGCTGTCGTTGCGGTTCAGCCTTGCGCTGCCGTTCGGCGGCATTGTCGGCGCATTCCTGGCCGTGGCGCCGCTTGGCAGTCTCGCCGGAACCCGCGGCAGCATCTTCGTGATGTTGCTCGCCGGGGCGGCGATTAACAGCCTCGCAGGCGCGCTCACCGCGCTTGCCCTCAACCTTTCGCCGAACCCCTATGCGGCCTACGAGATATTGTTCTGGCTGATGGGCTCCTTGGTCGACCGCAGCCTCGATCATGTCGCGCTGGCCGCCCCGTTGATGGCCATAGGCTGGGTTCTCCTCTTAAGCAGCGGCCGCGCGCTCGACGCGCTGACGCTTGGCGAAGAGACCGCGCGCAGTCTCGGCTTCGCGCTGGAGCGCGTTCGCCTCCGGCTGATCCTCGGCACCGCCTTTGCCGTCGGCGCTGCGGTCGCGGTCAGCGGCGCGATCGGGTTTGTCGGCCTCGTCATCCCGCATTTGCTCCGCCCATTGGTCGGACATGAGCCGAGCCGGCTGCTGGTGCCTAGCGCGCTTGGCGGCGGGTGTCTCGTCCTTGCTGCCGATATTGCCGTCCGCTGGCTGCGCACCGGTCCAGAATTGCGGCTTGGCGTTCTTACTGCGCTGATCGGCGCGCCGTTTTTCCTGCTGCTGGTGCTGCGCCTGCGGCGCGAGGCTATCTGATGCGGCTCGAAGCGGAGGGCGTCACCGTCAGGCTCGGGGGACGAACCGTGCTGGACGGGATCGACGCCGCGGTCGAGGGCGGCGAGCTCGTCGGGCTGATCGGGGCGAACGGCGCCGGCAAAACGAGCCTCCTGCGCGTCCTTGCCCATCTGTTGGCTCCCGCGCGAGGACTGGTGCGCTGCGGGGGGGAGGCCGCTTGGCGATTATCCTCCCGCCGAGCGCGCTCGCCGGATCGCCTATCTTGCCCAGGGCGCCGAAGTGCATTGGCCGATGGTCGTCGAAAAGCTGGTGGCACTCGGTCGTCTACCGCATCGCGGGTCATGGTCAGGCTCGTCCGACGACAGCAACGCGATCTCGCACGCCATGCGGGCGACCGATACCATCGAGTTTCGTCATCGAACGATGGCGACGCTCTCGGGTGGAGAGCGCATGCGCGTAATGCTGGCCCGGGCGCTTGCGGTAGAAGCACCCGTGCTCCTCGCCGACGAGCCGGTCGCGGCGCTTGATCCCTATCACCAACTGCACGTCATGGGCGTTCTGAGAGAGACGACGCGGCGAGGCAAAGCGGTCATCGCCGTACTGCACGATCTGACGCTGGCGGCGCGGTTTTGCGACCGCCTGGTGCTTCTTCATGACGGTGCCGTTCTCGCCGAAGGTTCACCGCTCGGCGTTCTCACCGAAGGCAACCTCGAGGCTGCCTACTCGGTGGCTTTCGTCCGCGGTCGGCACGACGATCAGGACTTTCTCATCGCCTGGGATCGCCGGTCGAGCTAGCGTGCCGATCCGGTTAAAGGGGGACCTATGGACACCGCGGCCCTCGCTGAAATTCTTCGGCGCTCCAACGAAAGCGCGGCAAGCTGGAGTTGCGGCTTGTTCGGGGCGATCGCTTGTCGATTGACCTGGACGCGTCGGGAATTCGGAATCGCGGTGGCGGCGACACTCGCCAGTTACGCCCATAATGCAAGAGCGAAGGCCGCTGATGCTAAAACCTTGCGCTTCATCGCCCAGTCCGATTTGACCATTCTCGACCCGATCTGGACAACGGCCTACCTCACCCGCAACCACGGCTACATGGTATTCGACACCCTGTTCGCGCTCGACTCCGCGTTCAAGCCGCAGCCGCAGATGGTCGGCGCCTACGAGATTTCACCGGACAGGCTGCGCTACAGCTTCACCCTGCGCGACGGACTGAAATTCCACGACGGAGAACCGGTCGGGGCGATCGACTGCATTGCCTCGCTGCGACGCTGGATGGCACGCGATGCTCTCGGACAGTCGCTGGCTATCACGGTGGACAAGATGAAGCCGGAGGATCGCGCCAGCTTCACGATCCAGTTGAAAGAGCCGTTTCCGCTCCTGATCGATGCCATCGCAAAAGTGTCCAGCCTCGCCCCGTTCATCATGCCCGAGCGGCTCGCCAAGACCGACCCGTTCCAGCAGATCAGCGAGATGGTGGGCTCTGGCCCCTTCAAGTTCGCCGCCGAAGAGTTCGAGCCGGGGAACAAGGTGGTGTACGTCAAGAACGCCGATTACGTGCCGCGCGATGAGCCGCCGAGCTGGGCGTCTGGAGGCAAGATCGTCAAGGTCGACCGCGTCGAATGGCTCAACCTACCCGACGCCACCACCAAGGCTGCGGCACTCGCGAGCGGCGAGGTCGACTGGTGGGAAAACCCGCCGAGCGATGTCGTCCCGGTGCTCGCCGCGAACGCAGACATTGCGGTCGAAAAATCCGACCCGCTTGGCAGCCTGACGATGCTGCGTTTCAACCAGCTCAATCCGCCCTTTGACAATGTGGAGATGCGCCGGGCGGTTATGGCGGTGGTCGATCAGCGCGAGTTCATGAGCGCGTTGGCCGGCGACCCGAGCAACTGGAGTGTCTGCCCCTCGTTCTTCACCTGCGGAACCCCGATGGCAAACGGTGCCGGTTCGGAGGCGCTCACCGGCAAACGCGATTTCGCAAAGGCAAAGAAGCTGATCGCAGAAGCCGGTTACAAGGGTGAGAAAATCGTGGTCCTCGATGCCGTTGATTTACCGGTCTCACACGCGCAGGCGCTAGTCGTCTTTGATCTCTTGAAAAAATTGGAACTCAATGTCGATCTCGCCGCGAGGGACTGGGGCAACGTGGCGATCCGCAGGATGTCGAAAAAGCTGGTCGACGAGGGAGGCTGGAGCCTCTTCGGCACCGGTTGGGTTGGCGCCGACCTGCTCGATCCATCGCTCAACGTCATGCTGCGTGCCAATGGCGACGCTGCTTGGTTCGGCTGGCCGAGCGACGACAAACTCGAACAATTGCGGGCGGAATGGCTCAAGACGGGCGACAGCGAGGCCCGTCAGGAGATCGCTGTCAGGCTTCAGGAGCGCGCCTTCGAGACGGTGCCCTACATACCGACGGGACAATGGTCTCCGATGACTGCCTATCGAAAAAACGTTAAGGGCATCATCACCGCTCCGGCGTTGTTCATGTGGAACGTCGAGAAGACCTGAAACTGAAGAGGATAGCCGGTCGGGACCGGCTTCAAGGCACCGACCCTGCCGGAATTGTTTCAGAACTTTCCATCCTTTAATTTCTTCGGGAACCCCAATTTGAAGCCCGAGACCAGCATCGGGTACGATTAGGGGTTCGAGCAAATGGCGCTGGAGAAGCGGGTCCAGTTTGGCGCCACCGACTTCCATAACAACATCGACAATTTGATCACGATCAATGACACCGGAACTTCCTACGAGAATATCGGAAAGGCCACCACCTAAGGCGTCGAAAGCTTTGTCGCCTATACGCCTTGGGAGCCGTTGACACTGCGCGCCGACTATACTTTTCTGATCGCCAAGGACGACATCCTCGATCAGGAATTGCTGCGGTGGCCCAAGAACAAGGCGAGCCTCAACGCGGCGTGGCACGTGACGGAAGCAGCTGTGCTCTCGGCGACCCTCCTCTATGTCGGCCCGTGGGTCGACGTTAACCGTGCCGGGACAGTTTCCGGCCTGCCCGCCAACGGCTACACTCTCGTCAACCTCGCCGGTTCCTACGATCTGGGCAATGGCGTGACCGCTTATGCGCGGATCAACAACCTGTTCGACCGGCACTACCAGGACCCGATTGGCTTTCAGCGCCCGGGGCTGGGTGTCTTCGCCGGAGTGCGGGTCGCCTTCGACACGGCGAGCGGCGGCGGCAAGCCATGAAAGGAGAGGCCGAGTGACCGCAACGCGTCCGAAAACCGCTACCGATCCCGATGGTTCAGCCGTCCAAATCTTTCCGTTGCCGACAGACGAGGCCAGCCTGGAAGAGTTGCTCCGGGATCTTTTCGAGCGGCATTGGGACAAAATCACCTTTGGCCCGCTGATCCAGGGGGCCGCCTGGGAGATCCGTGCGCCGCACGCACCGACCCATGTCGGCATGCTGGACGGCTATCTCACGGTGGCCTTCGGCATCTCGCATTTCCACCTCTGCATCGGTCCGCACAAGGGGCCGCCGAACAACCCCGCACCCGAGGCGCTCGCCCGCCATCGCCGGACGGCGCGAGCGGAGCTTTATCGGCGGCTCGACAAATCCGGCGCGCCGGTCTCCTGGGGGCTGCGCCTCTTCAACGGTCATGACGAGCAGCAGACGACAATTTTGCTCCCGAACCCCTTCTTGGCGCCCGACACCGACAAGATTCTGAAAACTCCCGATTGGTCACGCCTCGATCTCTGGGATCGGCTTCGGGCGCGCTGGCTCGGCCTGACCGATCCGGACCCGCTCGACCGCTCCGGCCGCGGGTTCAGTCACGGATAGAACAAGGAGAAAGATGATGAAACAGCCCGCTCTTGATCGCCCGGTCGGTCAGTCAATTGGCGTCCCCTCGGGGCCTCGAGACTGGCGTCGCCCGCTCTGGTTGGTGTTGCTGGTCGCGGCCAGCGTTGCCTTCAGCCTGGGTCTCGCCTGTGCTGTGCCATTGGCGGCATTCGCCGCTGCCGCGGCGCTGAGCTTGCCACGTCGCGATGCTTTGCTTTTGATCCTGCCGGTGTGGCTGGCGAACCAGCTCGTAGGTTTCACTGTGCTCCACTATCCCTGGACCGCGAGCACTGGGGTGTGGTGCTCGGCGCGGTGGCCGTCCTTGCAACATGGGCCAGCCAGTGGATCGCCGGCCGCCTCGTGGATGCACGTCGTGCGTTCACCGTTACGGCGACGTTTCTGATCGCGTTCGCCGTCTACGAGGCGGCATTATTCGCGGTCTCGGCGACATTGCTCGGCGGGACGGAAATTTATACCGCGGCAATCCAAGGCCGAATTTTCGCCATCAACGCCGCGGCTTTCGTCGGCTTGCTCGCGCTGAACCGTCTTGCCACATCCGTCGGGCTCGTCAACAGGTCTACGATCGCGCTCTCGATGAAAGCGCAGCACGTTTAGGCCGGCTGACCGGCGCACCGGGATTGGATTAAGCTTGTCGCATTTTACCGCCACGGGGTTGATGACTCATGAGCGTCTCGGCTGCTCTCAAGCTTGACCCGAAAAAATTCCAGGATCCGTTCGTCACTGCCAAAGGCGAGCGGCG
>Ga0074046_10003875_pt1 | contig 12363 bp, 10 predicted proteins | sample BogForMeECP23OM3_FD_94441 | JGI IMG/M metagenome (GOLD analysis project Ga0074046, IMG submission 94441) | Bog forest soil microbial communities from Calvert Island, British Columbia, Canada - Bog Forest MetaG ECP23OM3 | ecosystem: Environmental > Terrestrial > Soil > Wetlands ...
CCTGCCAGAGTTCGTTCAGGAGCGATTCGTGAGTCATGCCATGCTCGAATCTGACTCGATTCGAGCTGGCAAGCCTTATGTTAGCGCGTATGCGTTACAGCCGGGGGTGGTTGCCCCGAACAGCGCGACGCCTTGGAGACCGATTTTGTCGGCCACCGACGCGGGCATCCAGCCTGCAGCGAGTTTGGGGGCCTCGAAAAGGCTGACGAAAAAGAGCGCCCCGGCACCAACGGCAAGAAGCGCGCCAGAGAAAATGAGACCGAGGATCTTCAGTAACGGCATCTATTGGCCATTGCGGAAGGCGCGGGTTTCAGTCATGCGCGTATGCCTCCGGTTTGAAACTTTTGCAAAACAATCAATAACCATCCGCGCCCAATTTGCATTGGCTTTGCGGGTGCGAACTCTTGCAAATGACAGAGTTCAGCCCTATACAGACCCCATCTCACACGCGGGGATTTTGTCACGTTGGGCCGTTCGCGGCCCTTTTTGGCATCCGGTGATGGCATTGCCATTAACACCCGCGGAGGCTTAACCGGACGAAGGACAACCATGTCTCTGCCACAATTCACCATGCGTCAGCTGCTCGAAGCTGGCGTCCATTTTGGTCACCAGACGCACCGCTGGAACCCGAAGATGCAAGATTACCTCTTCGGGATGAGAAACAAGATTCATATCATCGACCTTTCGAAGACGGTGCCGCTCCTGCATCACGCTGTCGTCATAGCAAGCGATGTTGTGGCTCAAGGCGGCCGCATTCTGTTTGTCGGGACGAAGAGGCAGGCTTCGGACGCCATCGCGGATGCTGCGAAGCGTAGTGCCCAATATTACGTCAACCACCGCTGGCTTGGCGGCATGCTGACCAACTGGAAGACGATAACGAATTCGATCAAGCGCTTACGGTATCTGGACGATCTCGTTTCAGGCGAGGGGCAGGGCTTCACCAAGAAGGAGCTTCTCCAGCTCACGCGCGAACGCGACCGCCTCGAGCAGGAGCTTGGCGGCATCAAGGACATGGGCGGCGTGCCGGATCTTCTGTTCGTCATCGACACGAATAAGGAGGCGATCGCGATCGCCGAAGCGAAAAAGCTTAAGATCCCGGTCATTGCGATTATCGACAGCAACAGCAACCCGGACGGCGTCAACTTCCCGATCCCTGGCAACGACGACGCGGGCCGCGCAATCACGCTTTATTGCGACCTGATTTCGAGGGCAGCCATCGACGGCATCGAGCGCGCACAAGGCGTGGCCGGCATCGACATCGGAGCCGCCGAGGAGGTGTCCGAGGGGGCTCTTGCCGACACCGCCGTCGAACCGGTGAAGAACGGCAAAGATGAGACTCACCATGCAAAACCGAATGGTGAAGCCGCCGAGCCAAAGAAAAAGGTGAAGGCTCCTGAGCCCGTTGCAGAAGAAACCTCCACTCTTGAAGGTCTTGCCGAGCCGCAAGGCGAGAAAGACGATCTCAAAAAGATTCGTGGCATCACGAAGACCCATGAGAAGAAGCTCAATGAACGTGGGGTCTTCCACTTTTGGCAGGTCGCCGCTTTCACTCAGGATAATTTGGATGAGATCGACCGCTTGCTGCATGGCAATGGGCAGATCGCGAAGGGCGATTGGGTAGACCAGGCGCGCGAGCTTACGGCCTAATAAATGATGGTGCGCCTGCGGGCGCACTTCTGCAAAATCTTATGAGGTAGCATATGGCTGCGATTACTGCCGACTTGGTGAAGAGCCTTCGCGACAAGACCGGCGCCGGTATGATGGATTGCAAAACCGCGCTGAAGGAATCGGGCGGTGAAATGGAAGCCGCTATCGACTGGCTTCGCGCGAAGGGCCTCTCGAAGGCGGCGAAAAAGGCCGATCGCGTAGCCGCTGAAGGGCTTATCGGCGTCGCTTCCGCGGCGAAGGCCGGCGCGCTGGTCGAAGTGAATTCCGAAACCGACTTCGTTGCTCGGAACGCGGAATTCCAGAACGTTGTGGCGGAAATCGCCAAGCTCGCCTTGAAGGCGGATGGCGACGTGGCCAAGCTCTCGGCGATGGAATATCCGAAGAAGAAGGAGACGGTGAGCGACCACCTGAAGGAGCTCGTCGGGACCATCGGCGAGAACATGTCGCTCCGGCGCACTGCTGCGCTTAAGGTAAAGGATGGGGTGGTTGCCACCTACGTCCACAACCATGTGGCGCCCGGTTTGGGTAAAATCGGCGTTCTGGTTGCGCTCGAGTCGACGGGCGACAGCGAGAAGCTGAACGAGTTCGGGCGCCAGGTTGCGATGCATGTGGCTGCAACGAATCCGCTCGCCTTGAAGGATGAGGACGTCGATCCCGAAGTGCTGGAGCGCGAACGCGCCATCTTCACCGAACAGGCGAAGCAAAGCGGAAAGCCCGAGAAGGTTATCAAGCAGATGATCGAGGGCCGGATCAAGAAGTTTTACCAGGAGGTGATTCTTCTGAAGCAGGCTTTCGTGATCAATCCCGATCTCACAGTCGAGAAGGCCCTCAAGGAAGCTGAGAAAGCAGTGGGCGCTCCGATTGCAGTCCAAGCTTTTGTGCGCTACGAGCTTGGCGAAGGCATCAAGGCCGACAAGGGAGACTTCGCGGCCGAAGTCGCGGCGGCCGCTGGCACTTAGAATCGATCAACTTTTCCGCCTTTAATCGATTCCGATTTAAGGCGGGTTGATCGAACGGCCACGCACATCAACGCGACGGCAAAACGCCGTCGCCGTCCTCGCCAAAGGAAAAGACGATGCAGCCACTACCGTACACTCGCCCGCTGATCAAAATCTCGGGTGAGGCGCTTATGGGAAGTGGCCGTCACGGCATCGACGCGGACACGCTTGCCGAAATCGCCATGGACATTGCAGATGTTGCCCAGCGCGGCGCGCGCGTTGCTGTCGTCGTCGGCGGGGGTAATTTCTTCCGCGGCATGACCGGCGTGGCCCACGGCTTCGATCGTGTGAAGGGCGACTTCATGGGGATGCTCGCAACGGTTATGAATGGTCTCGCCCTTGAACAAGCCCTGAAACGCGCAGGGCAGGCCGTTTCGCTTTATTCGGGCGTTCCCGTCCCAACGATTTGCCGGACGTTTTCGCATGACGGCGCGGCCGCCGATCTCGAACAAGGCGTAGCCGTCGTTCTCGCCGGGGGAACGGGTAATCCGTTCTTTACGACAGACACGACTGCGGCGCTTAGAGCCGCCGAACTCGGGTGCGATGCTATCCTCAAAGCAACCCAAGTGGATGGAATCTATTCTGAGGATCCTAAGACCAATCCGCGGGCCGAACGCTACAGCAGCCTGACCTTCTCAGACGTGCTGGCCCGGGACCTGAAAGTGATGGATGCCGCCGCCATTGCGCTTGCCCGCGACAATGCAATACCAATCGTGGTGTTCTCTCTGCATCAGAAAGGCGCTATTGGAAAAGTAATGCGCGGTGAAACCCGTTACAGCGTTGTCGGACGCGATCCGACAGCATAAATTGAGGGCAAGGAATACGTAGCCTCAAGAATAAAAGGGGACGGATATGGCAACCGGCAATTTCGACATCAAAGAAATTGAGAAGCGCATGAAAGGTGCCGTGAGCGCGCTCAAGTCGGAGTTCGGCGGTCTTAGAACGGGCCGCGCGAGCACGACCTTGCTCGATCCTTTGATGGTAAATACCTCCTATGGCGCAAAAATGCCGATCACCCAGGTGGCTTCAATCAACGCTCCCGAGCCGCGCCTGATCACGGTTCAGGTCTGGGACAAGAGCAATCTTCATGCGGTCGATAAGGCGATTCGGGAATCGGACTTGGGCCTTAATCCGGTGGTGGATGGGCTGACGCTTCGATTGCCGATCCCTGAACTCAACCAGGAACGGCGCCAAGAACTCGTGAAAATTGCGAGAAAGTACACGGAGCAGGCGCGCGTCGCCGCAAGGAACGTCCGCAAGGATGGTATGGATCAGATCAAGAAACTCGAGAAAGACGGCAAAATCAGCGAGGACGATAGCGGCTCGCTTCACACGAAGGTTCAAGATCTCACCGACCGCACCATCAAGGAAATCGATGGACTTTTGGCCGGGAAGGAGCATGAAATCATGCAGGTGTAGAGTGTGCTTAAGGCAACTCTCGCAGGCGCAGGCTCGTAACAATCTGCCGCGGCCGGCTGGCGCCGCGGAAAATCGTTCAGTGATAATTCGGTTTGCTTTATTGTCCCGGTATTATGCGTTAGAGACCGCGTCTTGACTGCGAGGGAATAATGGGTGGCCAAGAGTGAGATTGCAGGAACAAGCTTTTGCGCTCGGAAAAGAGCGTCCTTGCCCAAAACATATCGCTATCATTATGGACGGCAACGGCCGGTGGGCGGCGCAAAGGGGGTTGCCCCGCATGGAAGGCCACCGTCGCGGCGTTGAAAGTACGCGGGAATGCGTTCGGGCTGCCGCGGATCTGGGGATTTCCTATCTCACGCTTTTCAGCTTTTCGTCGGAGAACTGGAAACGGCCTCCAATTGAGGTCGACTACCTGATGGGGCTTCTGCGCCGTTTCATTCGTCGCGACTTGGCCGAACTCCACCAAAACAATACAAAGGTGCGTGTTATTGGCTCAGAGGAGGGGGTGCCGTCAGACCTCGCCACCATGTTCCGGGAGGCGGTCGCGCTGACCAGCGGGAACACCGGTCTGCAGCTCATTATCGCTTTCAATTACGGGGCTCGGGACGAGATCGTGCGCGCAGCTAAGCTCTTGGCGCAGCGGGTAAAATCAGGGGAGCTGGCTGCCGAGGCGATAACCCAGGACACCTTGGCGGAACACTTCGACACGGCCGGCATCCCCGATCCGGATTTGCTTATCCGAACGAGCGGCGAGCAGCGTATCAGCAACTTCCTGCTCTGGCAGTGTGCCTACTCCGAGTTTTTATTCGTTGATAATTTCTGGCCTGACTTTACAAGACAGACATTGGAAAGCGCGATCGCATCCTACCAGCAGCGTGAACGCCGTTTTGGCGGACTTGCCGGCTAGCGCCCGCGTTACCTCGCGGCCGACTTTTAACGGCAAAGGATGATGGCAAAGCCTATCAGTTCAGAGCTGGTTCTGCGGATCAATTCAGCGCTCATTCTCGTGGCGCTGACGCTTGCGCTTACCTATGCGGGGACGCAAACCTTCGCAGCGCTGATTCTTTTCGCTGCAACGCTTATGAGCTGGGAGTGGGGACGCGTCGTTCGCGGAGCGGGGATCGACGGGATTTTCGCGATTCAATCCGCCGCGATTATCGCCGCAGGCTATTTCACGTTGCAGCATCACCCCACAGCTGCGGTCGCCATCATTATCGCTGCGACGTGGCTTGTGTTTCGCCTTCATCAAAAGCTGGACTATCGCAGCGATCCGTGGTGGTCGGCTGCGGGCGTCTACTACGCCGGTCTTCCTGCGATTGCGTTGATCGCGATCCGCCAGGATCCGGACTACGGATTTCACGCCATCCTGTACTTGTTCCTCGTTGTATGGTCCGCAGATACGGGCGCCTTTTTTACGGGCAGACTGATCGGCGGCCCCAAGCTTGCTCCGAAGATTTCGCCCAACAAAACGTGGTCCGGCTTCATCGGCGGAGCGCTCTTTGCTTGCATTGCGGGCGTGCTTTTTGCCGCATGGTTCGGGCATACGTCGATCCCTACAGTGGCCGCGCTCAGCGTTGTGCTTGCACTCATTTCTCAGGGCGGCGATCTTGGGGAATCGTTCATCAAGCGCTTTTTTGGGGTGAAGGACTCGAGCGGACTTATCCCCGGACATGGCGGTGTTCTGGACCGTCTTGACGGGCTTGTTTTTGCAGCGATTGGAGCCGGACTCATCGCAGCGGCGGCGGATCCGTTGAAGCCGGGACGCGCGCTCTTGGTTTGGTGAGCACGAAAACCGCTGGCAAAAGTGGAGCGAAGATGAATAAGAACGGGCAGGGTTCCAGCGCGGAGCCGGAGAGTGCAGGCCAAACGAAACGTGTGAGCGTACTGGGAGCGACGGGCACGATCGGGCAGCACACTTGCGACCTTCTCGCCCTGCACCCGAATCGTTTTCAGACCGTGGCGCTCACGGCGAACCGGAATGCCAAGAAGTTGGCGAGCCTCGCTATTGCTTTGAAGGCCGAGTATGCGGCGCTCGCCGATGAAAGCATGGCAGAGGAGCTTCGCCTGCTCCTGAAAGGAACGGGCATCGAATGCGGAACCGGAAAAGCCGCGCTGGTAGAGGCAGGGGCCCGGGCCGCCGATCTTATCATGGCCTCGATCGTTGGTTCTGCCGGCCTCGCGCCCACATTGGCGGCTCTTCACCAGGGGACGACGGTCGCGCTCGCGAACAAAGAATGCCTCGTTTCCGCGGGCGCCTTTTTCATGAAGGAAAGGGAACGCTGCGGTACGACCCTGATCCCCGTCGATTCGGAGCATTCCGCCGTGTTCCAGTCACTCGACAGCCTCGAGTGCGAACATGTCGAGAGAATCGTTCTCACCGCTTCCGGGGGGCCTTTCCGCACCTGGACACCTGAGCAAATTGCGGCGGCGCGCCCGGAAGACGCTCTCAAGCACCCGAACTGGACGATGGGCCAGAAAATCACCATCGACAGCGCCACGATGATGAACAAAGGGCTCGAGTTGATCGAAGCCTTTCACCTTTTCAATGTAGAGGCCGATCAACTTTCGGCGGTGATCCATCCGCAGTCCATCATTCACGCACTCGTCTATTACAGCGATGGCTCCGTCATCGCTCAAGCCAGCCTTCCTGACATGCGCACCCCGATAGCATACAGCCTGGCCTGGCCGGCCCGCCTCAAAGCCGATTTCAAAAGGCTGGACCTTGCCGCCGCAGGGCACTTGACCTTCGACGAACCGGACCCGGCTCGCTTCCCCGCTCTGCGAATCGCAAAAGAGTCGCTGCGGGCAGGGGGGGCCGCGCCCACCGTTCTGAACGCCGCGAATGAGGTCGCCGTTGAAGCGTTTCTGAACCGGTCGACATCCTTCCCGGGCATCGCTGCGCTGGTCGAGCACACGCTGAGCAAGGCGGAATCCGATCTTGCGGGCGTCGTCCCCGACAGCCTCGAAGCGGTCATGTATCTCGATACCCGCGCTCGCGAGATCGCGAAGACCGTTCTTCTCGAGCAAACCGGTGCTTGCGCGGGGTCTTACGCTTATTCCGTTCCTATTTAAGTACACGATGAAGCTTCCTATCTGATACTTCTTCGAGCGTCTTCCCGTTTCATTGCTCCCACGTTGAGAGGCTGGCGCGCCGCAACAGGCCAAGCACCTGCCTGCCCGGAAGGTTACCTCTATGATGCCTCAGGACTTGTCGTTCGCATTCACCCAGGTGTTCTGGTGGACTGTGCCATTTCTGGTTGTGCTGGCAGTGGTTGTCCTCGTCCATGAGCTCGGGCATTTTTTGGCGGCTCGCGCCTTGGGGATCAAGGTTGAAACTTTCTCGATTGGCTTCGGACCCGAGATCGCGGGATTTCTCGATCGGAGCGGTACACGCTGGCGACTCGCCTGGATCCCTCTTGGCGGCTATGTGAAGTTCAAGGGCGACGAGAGCATCGCCAGCATGCCATCAGCCGAGGAGCTTGAGACGCTGACACCCGAGGAGCGGAAGGGCAATTTTCACACGTCGCCGCTTTGGCGGCGCGTTCTCATTGTGCTGGCGGGGCCGTTTGCGAATTTCCTTTTAGGCATCGTCATCTTCACCGGGATGACCCTTGCCACGGGGATCATCTATCAGGAAGCGCGAATCACATGTGTTGAACCTGATACTCCTGCTGCAAAGGCCGGGCTCGAGGCAGGAGACATGATTGTTTCCGTCGCTGGCAAGCCCGTCAAAAGCTTCGAAGACTTCAGCATGTCTGTGAAACTCAATGCTCGATCGCCCATCGACATTGGGGTCGATCGGGGAGGTAAGCAGCTGAATTTCGTGGCGACCCCGGAGCTGACCGAGGGAGAATGCGTTGGAAGGCTTGGCGTTGTCGGTGGAAACAAGAGAGATGATGCCAAAGTCGTCAGCGCCGGCATGGTCCAAGCGCTCGACATAGGGGTGCAGCGGACGTGGCGAATCGCGGAGGGGCCGTTCCAATTTTTCGATCAACTGATTCGCGGAAACGCCTGCGCCAGCTCTCTGGGCGGTCCGGTGAAGATTGCGGAGGTCGCTAAAAGCTTCGCATCGGAAGGATTCGTCAATCTCATACCGCTCATTGCCTTCATTTCGGTAAGTGTCGGACTTTTCAACCTATTTCCCATCCCGGTTTTAGACGGCGGACACCTTTTGTTCTATGGCGCGGAAGCCATACTTGGCCGTCCATTGAACCAGAGGGCGCAAGAAATCGGTTTTCAATTTGGATTCATTTTACTTCTCATGCTAATGGTCTTCGTAACTTGGAATAACATAGCCGACATCTCGCGCGGACAGGTGCCTGCAAAGAGGGCAGAAAGCGTCTGCCGTAAGTAGCGTAAAATATAGCGTAAGGAGAACGACCGCTCCTGATCGTCTGATGCCGGGGGGCAACAGGCTGTCTGGAAAAGAGACTGATTGAAGGGGCAAGCCACCCTGGCGTCACAAAGTGCTAGTTTTTGGCAATTTGTAATAGCTGTGGTGGGGATCCGGCGTAATAGGGGCAATTAGATCGATGCTTCGCACGAGCATAATTCGAAGGGTTCATGCAGCCCTCGTCGTACTCGCGGCAGTGATGACGGTGACAATCACAGCCGGAACGATCCATGCAACAGAGGCTTATGCCCAGGGGGCTGTCGTTCGCGATGTCCGGGTCGTTGGCAACAAGCGGATTGAGCCGGAAACCGTCAAATCCTACCTGACATTCACTCCCGGCCAGCGCTACGATTCGTTCAAGGCCGATGAAAGTTTGAGAGCCCTTTTTGCGACGGGCCTCTTCCAGGACGTTCGCATCAATCTTGAAGGCAGCGTCGTCGTTATATCGGTCGTCGAAAATCCGCTGATCAACCGTGTTGCTTTCGAGGGAAACACCGAGGTCAAGAGCGATACTCTTTCTCAGGAGGTGCAGCTCAAGGCCCGCTCGATGTACACACGCGCCCGCGTCCAGGCTGACGTTCAGCGCGTTCTCGATGTTTACCGGAGGCAGGGCTACTACGCGACTCAGGTCGACGCCCAGATTATCGAGCTCGATAATAACCGGATCGATCTCGTTTTCGAAATCCGAGAAGGTCCCGAAACCAAAGTGGTCGGAATCAACTTTATCGGCAACCAGGCTTTCTCCGACTCGGAGTTGCGCGGCATTATTACGACGACAGAATCGAGCTTTCTCGACTTCTTGAAGCCGACGTCTGTTTACGACCCTGATCGCTTCAACCTCGATCGCGAGTTGCTTCGCCGTTATTATATCAAGAACGGCTACGCAGATATGCGGGTCGTATCGGCTGTCGCCGACGTGGACCGCGAAGGCAAGGGGTTCTTCCTCACATTCACGGTCGACGAGGGCCAGCTTTACTACTTCGGCGGCGTCGATATCGAATCAACGCTCCCAACCTTCAACGCCGAGTCTGTGCGTGGCCGTCTGCTCGCCCATCCTGGTGATATCTATAACGCGGACCTCGTCGACAAGACGGCGGAAGCGCTGACCGTGGCCGTTGCCGAGCAGGGTTATGCCTTTGGTCAGGTCCGCCCCAGAATTGAGCGCGACCCGGTGAAAAGGACCATCTCGCTCGTCTTCGTGGTTGAGCAGGGCCCGCGCGTTTACATCGAACGCATCAATATTGTGGGCAACTACCGGACCGAAGACTACGTCATCCGGCGCGAGTTTCGCGTTGCCGAAGGCGATGCATACAACAAGATCATGGTCGACCAGGCGCGCCAGCGACTCATCAGCCTTGGGTTCTTCAAGGACGTGAAGGTCAACAAGGAGCCCGGCTCCGCGCCCGACCGCGTCGTCTTGAATGTGAACTTAGAAGAGCAATCGACCGGTGAGTTGTCGTTCGCCGCGGGCTACTCGTCGGCAGAGGGGGTCATCGGAGAGGTATCGTACAGCGAGCGAAATCTCCTTGGCACCGGTCAATATCTGCAGGTCAAGTTGACGGGCAGCTTCGTGAGCGGCGGCGTGGACGTGAGTTGGACCGAGCCTCGCTTCCTTGACCGGAACATGTCCTTCGGCGTCGACGTTTTTGCGCGGAATGCCAACTACACATCCTCATCCGGCTACACCGACGCCGGTTATGAAGACCTGAGGACCGGTGGCAGCCTTCGTCTCGGCTTTGCGCTTCTCGACAATCTGTGGCTGAATACGAACTACACCTTCATCTTCGAGGATATCTATAACCTGGAGGCCACTGCGCCGCTCGCCGTGAGAGAAGTCGCGGGTACCGCAATCACGTCCTCAGTCGGTTATTCGCTCATCTATGACACGCGCAACAACCGTAAAAATCCCTCGCGTGGCTTTTACTTCTCCTTTGCCCAGGACCTCGCAGGCGTTGGCGGCACCGTCGACTACGTGCGCTCCATTGCAGATGGCAGGGGCTATTATCCGCTGACGAAAGAGATCACACTCGTTGGCCGGGCCATCGGCGGAAACATCATGGGCTGGAACGGCCAGGATGTCAGGACGGTCGACGACTTTTTCAAAGGCGGCGAGACGATCCGTGGTTTTGCTCCGTCCGGCATCGGTCCGCGTGACCCGATAACCGGTGATCCGCTCGGCGGCAAAACCTTCTGGGCTACGACCGCGGAGGTCAGGTTCCCGATCCCCTTCGTGCCGGATGATCTCGGCTTCGGTGGTGCCATATTCGCCGATGCCGGCTCTCTCTACAACACAGATTCAGCTGCCTTGGCTCGGTCGTATCTCGCCAAAAATCCCTGGTATACGGGTGCATATCCTCTTTTGGCGGCCTCTGCTCTCAATCCCTATGACAGCGACGCGGTCCGCGCATCGGTTGGCGCGAGCCTCATATGGAATTCACCGATCGGGCCACTTCGCGCCGACTTCGGCTATGCCATCCTGAAGGAGTCTTTCGACCAAACCCAGGTGTTTAGGTTTGGCGCTGCAACCAAGTTCTAGTAAACCTCGATCAGGGCCGTCGTCTCAATATCTGGTTTAGAAGCGGAGCTAGGCGGGCAAGAGCCCGCTTAGCCTTTTCACTGCGTAGCGAATCATGGATCATCCTGGCTTCTGGGCCCCAGTGGGCTCGTTCTCTCTCGCAGAGCTTGCCTCCTATACCGGCGCCGAGATCCCGGAGGCCTTGCTTGGGGAATCGGGCAAGGCGTTGCGCTCGGTCAAGGCGCTCGACGACGCCGGCGGCTCAGACGTTTCCTTTTTCGATAACCGAAAATACCTTGCCGCGCTCAAGCAGACGCGCGCAGCAGCCGTTTTTGTCTCTGCTAATTATGTGAGCCAGGTTCCAACGACCTGCGTTCCGCTGATATCCCGCGATCCTTATCGCGCATTTGCCAGATCGCTGGAGATGTTCTTTCCCGATGCCCAGCACCCTAAAGTTGCCGGTGGCACAACAACCATCGACGAAACAGCGCAGATTGAGGAGGGCGCATTCGTCGAGGCGGGCGCCATCATCGGGCCGCAAGCGCAGATCGGGCGAGGCTCACGGATCGCAGCGGGGGCGGTGATCGGCTACCGCGTAACCGTAGGCCGCGATTGCTTCGTAGGGCCTGGAGCATCGGTCACGCACGCTTTGATAGGCAACCGCGTCATTATTCACGCGGGAGCGCGGCTCGGTCAGGACGGTTTCGGCTTTGCAATGGGCCCGTCCGGGCATTACAAAGTGCGCCAAGTCGGACGCGTGATCGTGCAGGACGACGTGGAGATTGGAGCAAACACAACCATCGACCGCGGGGCGCTCAAGGATACGGTAATCGGCGAGGGCACAAAGATCGACAACCTCGTTCAAATCGCCCATAACGTGGTCATCGGCCGTCACTGCGTGATCGCTGCACAAACAGGCATATCAGGCAGCACGATTCTGGAAGACTTTGTAGCTATGGGCGGACAGTGTGGAACGGTCGGACATATCCGCATCGGCGCAGGAGCCCAGGTTGGCGCCCAGAGCGGGGTTGCCTCCGATATCCCTCGCGGGGAGCGGTGGGGCGGATATCCCGCCAAGCCTATTACATCCTGGGCGCGGGAAGTGGCGGCGCTGAAGCGGTTGACGAAGCGCAAATCGCCGGTTGAGAGCCCACACGAGTCCAACGATTAGAAACGAAGGTTATGTGGCAGAAATCAGAGACCAAGACAGAGGGCGAGGCGCAGGCTGAGAAGAAGGCGCTCGGCACCGCCGATATCGTACGCATCCTGAAGCTGTTGCCGCATCGCTACCCATTCCTTCTCGTCGACAAGATTGTGGATATGGACGGCGATAATTCGGCGGTGGGCATCAAGAACGTCACGATCAACGA
>Ga0074046_10003876_pt1 | contig 12362 bp, 13 predicted proteins | sample BogForMeECP23OM3_FD_94441 | JGI IMG/M metagenome (GOLD analysis project Ga0074046, IMG submission 94441) | Bog forest soil microbial communities from Calvert Island, British Columbia, Canada - Bog Forest MetaG ECP23OM3 | ecosystem: Environmental > Terrestrial > Soil > Wetlands ...
CTGCAGAACCAGCGCGGAGGCCGCGGCGGATGCGAGCAGGGGCACGGCCACCATCCACGGCGGGTTCAGACCGTGACCCAGCCGGGCATCGAGCGACCAATCGCCAGGCCCGGTGAGAGCCAGCGCGGCGGCGGACAGGCCGAGCAGGGCAGGGTACTCATAGCCGCCGCCCGTAGCGAAGAAACCCTTCGGCGCGTGAACGGCCGCGGCCGGGATCATCGTGCCCGCCGCCGCATGTTGAGGGAGATTTTTGCGGGCGTCTTCTGCGAGTTCATCGCCAGGCACCGTCTTGCCTCCATAGCCGTGGCAGCTCACCAGGGCGTGCGGTGAACCGCTGGTGTCAGGGACGCCTCGAGCTGGCTGATCTGCTGGGTGATGTGTTCCGCCCGGTGATGGCACCATAGGACGGTGGCGCATCCCTCGCAGGCGATCTCCTGATGGAGAGGACTGCCGGGTGCCTGACAGTGCTCGCAGGTAATCCCGTCATTCCTCCGGCTGAGCCAGAGGCTACGCGCAGCTCATGGTGAGCGCGCGCGACCTCCGCGGGCACGACACGCGTGGCACGGGGCGGTAGCTTTCCTGAGTGACCCGTGCCCCTATCACGCTGCCTGGCCAGACCGTCATCTTCGATTACGGGGAGGTCATCTCGCTGACGCCGTCCGCCGCCGACCGGGAGGTGATCGCCGGCCTCGCCGGGGTCGGCTGCGACAGCGAGCCCTTCTGGCGGGCCTACTTCGCCCACCGGGACGGCCTGGACCAAGGCCGCGCAGGCGTCGCGGCGTACTGGCAGGCAATCGCCGGCGACGTCGGCGCCAGCTGGGACGACGCGCGGGTGCACGAGCTGTGGGCGGCGGACTTCCGCAGCTGGCTGTCCATCAATCCGGGCACCATCGAGGTGCTCGCCGACCTCAAGGCCGGCGGCACCAGGCTGGCACTGCTGTCCAACGCAGGCCCGGACTTCGGCAGCTATTTCCGGCACGGCCCGCTCGGCGGCTTCTTCGCCGCGTGCTACGTCAGCGGCGAGCTCGGCCTGCTCAAGCCGCACCCCGAGATCTACCAGCATGTGCTGGACGACCTGGGCATCAGCGCCGCCGAGACCGTGTTCATCGACAACCGCGAGGAGAACGTCCGCGCCGCCGAGGCGCTCGGCATCACCGGCCACCGGTTCACCGGTGTGACCGCGCTGCGCGCCTTCCTCGCCTCGCTGCCGTGAGCCGGGCAACCCTATGGTGACCGGGCTCCGGGTCCCAGACGGCGGCCCTGGTGGCATAGACGCCGCCGGAGGGCGGCGTCCACCGCATCACACCGGGCTGACGAAGCCTCCGCGTGAACTCGTCCGACGCTGGCCCGCTCGTCCAGGCAGCGAACTCAAGCACCTCCCGGCCGATTATCTGAGCCCGGCCGACCGCATCCGACCTCGGTCGGCCGTAGCGACGGGGATCGTAACCGGCCCTCCTGGACCGGCAGACCCATGCGTTGCCAACGAGCGCCATGCGGCAGAAGCGGACATTCTCCGCGAACGGCGGCAACGCATAGTCATGCAAGCTGGTTAACGTTCGTCAGGTCACCGCCTCCACCTCCCAGCCCATCACCGAGGGCACGTTGCGGCGCCGCCGCGGCTGCCCGCGCACCGCCTTGCCATAGCGGACGTGCAGCATGCCGTACCGGCCGAACTCCGGGGCCGCCGGGTTCCGGCCCCAGTCCGCCACATCCAGCCGGGACGTCTCGGTGCGCCGCAGCCCTTTCCCACGCGTAGATGACCTTGAACAGCGTGGCGTCCCGGTAGGCCGCCAGCGCCCCCTTACGCTTCGCGGTCACCGCCCGGTCCACCTGGTCATCGGCGTAATCCAGGAAGGCCTGCAGCTCCTGGCGGGTGAACGGCCGCGCCTCCGGGCTACCTTCGTAGTCGTTGAGGTGGGTGATCGTGTTCCACTCGTGGCAGATGGGCACCGGGTGCGCGCCCGGCCCGAACTCGCGCTCACACGCCAACGCCCAGCCGTAGCGCCCGTCACACACGTACTCGCTGAACAGCCGCAGGTCCGTCTGGTAACCCCGGATCGTGGACGGAGCCAGGCGCTTCTCCGCGGTCAGCGACTGGGTCCACTCATCCACGTGCGCCGGCCCCCACTGCCAGGGGTACTCACCGGTGAACGCCAGGAACCGGCGCACCAGCCGCTCCCGCGGCACGATGGTGCACTCCCGCAGGCCGCGGGCCACCTGCTGAGCCCGCCAGCCGCTCAGCATCGCCTCCACCATCGCGTCCTCCGGGCGGAACTGGACCACGCCGGAGACCAGCTCCAGGTGCGCCGCGCCCGCCAGGTCAACCCGGCCCATCGCACCCTCCCAGCCGCAAACCGCGACCATCCGACGGGAAGATCATGCATCTAACGGGATCATCACGCACGCACCGCAGGCCAGCCGGCGTGTCGGGCATGCCAGGCGCACCTATTGCCCAGGCCCTCTCAGCAGGCGACCTGCGGTTTCTCGCCCGTCTGATGCAATTCCTGAGGGTTGTCATAGCGCATGGTTGTGAGGGGATCGGCGTGCCGGGCGGCGATCTGGACATCGCGCAGGTCCAACCCCGGCATCCAAACTGGTCGTGACGAACGTGTGCCTGAGCATGTGAGGATGTGGCCGGGTGATCCGCACGTCCGCGTGCTGGGCGAGGTGCCGCAGGCGGCGGGTGGCGGCGTGCCGATCCATCGGGCGCTGCGGCTGTTGAGCAGGATCGGCCCGCTGGCCCGGCCGGCGACGGCGCGGTCGATGGCCCGGCCGACCGCCGGGGGCAGCGGGACCCAGGACGATCTTGGTGCCCTTGCCGCACACCCGCAGCACGCGGTGGCCGTGTTCCTCGCCCAGGTCGGCGATGCTGGCGCCGGTGGCTTCGAAGATCCGCAGGGCCAGCAGCCTGAGCATGGCCACCAGGGCGAAGTCGTAATCGTTCGCCGACTCGCGCGCGGCGGTCAGCAGCGCCTCGAACTGCAGGTGAGTGAACCCGAGCGTGGGCGATTCGGCCGGGACATTCGGCCGGCGGACATGCTCGGCCGGGAGTGCTCCAGCACGCCGTCGATGACGCAGGTGCGGTAGAACCCGGCGGCCACCGAGAACCGCCGCGAGACGGTGGAGGGCTTGAACCGGCAGGTCTCTTGCATCCACCGGATGTACTGCTCCAGGTCCGGGCGGCGGGCGGCCAGCGGGTCCAGGCCGCGGTCAGCGCACCATCGCAGGTAGCAGCGCAGGTCGGATTGGGTATGTTCGACGTCGACCGGCACTACCAGGCGCTGCGCCTGGAGATGATGGCCCTGTTCGCCGACATCGGCATCGCCTGCGGATGAAGCATCGACAACATTTTGTCGATCGTGTCGCCTCAAGCGCCTAGTCGGACCCATCGGGGCACACTCCGGCGCCTGGCCCGGGGCCGAAGACCTGCCCATGCCCGAGGTACCCGCAGGTTGGCGTAGCCGTGGGCGAGGAGATCCTGATGCGGACGACGGCCAGCGGCAGGCCGGCGATGTGCTGGCTCTCGGTAAAGTCAATCTGCCCGGTCACCCCCACCCATGTGTCGCTGATGAACTGGCCGGGGATCTCGGCGCGGCCGATCAGCACGGCGTGCGAATCCTGGTGATTCTCCTCAGCATCGATGAACAAATCCGCAGCATCGAAGGCGAGCCCGACCCGCTCGCCGGTCCAGAGGAAATCCAAGCCGTATCCTTGCACTTTCGGCAGGTTGAACAGCTTCTTGACGATTGCCGCGTAGGTCGTGCAGAAGCTGCTGAACAGTTCCCCGGAAGCCTGCGCCGCCGCCGCTGTGGCCGTGTGCAGGCACTGGCTGCCCGTGTTCAACAGCGCGATGCCGTTGGTGACATATGAGATCGCAGGTTCCCCAAGCCCCGACTGGTCGCGTGCGGCGGGGTCGGCAATGAACCGGCTCACTCCGTCGTCGGCGATGATGAACGGCTTGTCGCCGCTATGGCAGTCATATTCGATGAGCCGCAGGTAAGCGGAGAAGTCGTCGAGCTGACTGCTGCCGGCCGACGGCCGATCGTGCCGTCCCGCGTAGATGTCCACGGTCGCGGCACCGCAGAGCTGGCTGCCAAGCTGCTGCGTGACCTGGGGAGTCGGCAAGCCCTTGAACAGGGGCGCCTCCCTTTTCAGGTCCCTGACGAGGGTGCTGGTGAAGAGGTCGCCCGGATCGGCCGACGGCTGGTAGATGAGGATTTTCTGCGCCTGGATCTGCCCGGCGGAGTAGTACTCTTTGCGGGATTGCCTGAAATACTGCGGGACGACTTCCTGAATGTGGTGCAAGATCAGGCCGGCTTCCGTGGTGTTGCTCGCTGAGAGCTGGAAGTAATAGCGATCGTTATGGGGATAAGTGCCGCCGATGCCGTCGGCGGACAGGGTTGTCGCCACCACTGGGATTCCGCTGGCATTGAACAGCCCGATGGCCTGCTTGACCTGCTGGATGCTGCGGTCGAGTCCCACGACGCCGAGCAGGCTGGGGTAACGGGCGGCCAGCGCGATGATCATCCGGGCGACGGGGACGGCGTCCTGCATCTTCGAGCCGCCGTTGGCGATGATCACCTTGAACACCGGGCCCGTCCCCTGGAGCGCGAGTTCCTGGGCGACCATCAGGCCTTCCAGTTCTTCGGCCTGGCCAGAATCGTAGTTCTCGTCGGCGCCAGCGGTGATTCCCGCGAAGTAGACGAGGCTGAATTCTGTCCGGCCATTCTCGGCTGCCTGGTCTGCCCTCTGGTTTAGCTGGAAGACCTGCTGCTGGTCAAACCGCAGGCGCTCGTCCTGGAGCGCCTGCTGTGGATCCTCGCCGCCGGGTGCGTGATTGGTGAAGACGAACCCCGAGCCGCTGTAGCCCACGCATTCGACATCTTGCGGGGACTTCCAGGCGATGATCCTCGTCTGGCCGTTGGCCGGGCCGAAGGCCTGGCATGATGCAGCAGGCGTCCCTGGTCGCGTGGCTGGCCGCGGAGGGGGCGAAGCGGTGGAGTGCCCGGGGGCAACTGCTAGTCCCAGGCCGGCGGCGCCGAACACCGCCACGGCTGCGATACCGGAGACCGCCCAGCGCCGCCACCGTCGGTTCCCAACCGCTGTTCCCGCAGCGCCAGCAGGCTGGACGGCGACGGTCCCAGTAAACGTCGGTGCCAAGGCGGCATGGCCCGTCGCTGCCGGACGCGACCAGGCCGCCGCCGAAAGGATCGAGGCTGGCAGCCAGTCGGCCAAGTCCGCCGCCGCCGGGTGAGCGGCCCTTAGCTCGGCCAGGAACTGCGCCGCAGTGGGCCGCTGCCCGGGAATCTGAAGCATCCCGGGTTTCATGCACATCTGGTTCTGCGTGACGCAGCTTCGCCAGGTGGCTTTGCTGTGATAGGTTAACGAGGCCTGGGAGCCCGGGCCTGGATTTGTGTGATTTTCCTTCTTCTTCTGGTTATCTAACGCCAGTTAACTTCGTTCCCTGGCGTCCCATTGGTGCACTGGGTCACGGTGGCCCCACTGCCCTTTAACCTCAAGCCGGGCACGGGGGTGCCGACGGGCCCGGCGTTCTCCAAGGCCCGCAGGCTGCCCAGCGAGCATGTCATGAAGTGCCTGTTCGAGCTAGACGCGGCACGCGGCGACGCGGAACTCGGCATCGGCTCGCTGTGGAAGGGCCTGGAGAGGACCGCGCTGGACGGCACCACGATGGAGTTGTTCCGCAGCGACGTGCTGGCTGACGCGTTCGGGGTGCCCGGCGACGGGGCCCGGCATCCTCAACCTCGCCGACCGCGGGTTCTTCTCCATGGAACGGTGGATCCGGTTCCCCGCCGCCGGCGCGCACCTGGCCTGGCGCGTCAAGAACGGCGCGGCTCTCGCCAGCATGGATGAGGTTTTCGGCAGGAGCAACGTTACCTGAAACGCTTGTCCACGCCGCGGCCAGGTGCAGAAGTTCCTTTGTCGCTGCCGCTTTTTTAGAGGTCTGGCATCTCGCGCGGAACGCTCCGCGACGACATGTCCACACGCCAAAACCCCTGGTCACCCGCACTTCTTGCAGGCGGGCTCTAGATAACGTTCGATTCCCGACACCACGCGGCTCAGGCCGTATCGGGTTGCCCTGCTGTTCCGTGCGCCTTGAGGACTTGAGGTAGGACATTCCTTTCATGCACAGGCAATTGACCCGTCCGGGTTCAAGCCGAACTGGCGCAACCGCCCTGCCTCTTTACCACGGCCGTGCTTAATCAATAGGTCTGGCAGCCGCCGGGGCGGCGTCCCAGTCGCCGGCGTCGGCCCGGGCGCGCAGGATCTGCTCGGCCCCGTCCAGGTCGCCCCGCCCGCTCAGCAGCCCATTTGATTCCCCGTTCCCTGTCCCTGATGCATCACCAGCGTGTCGGGTTGAAGTGCTGGTGGTCGGGTTTGTGATACCCCCTGGTCGTGAGAGCTCGCGGACCTGAGCCAGGATCGGCGTCCAGTACTCAGCCTGCGACTGGCGGCCGATGAACAGGCCGATGTGCCCGCCCGGTGCGAGGTACCAGCGGACCTGCGACGAGCCGACCGCGTACCGCATGTTGTGGACCTGCTGCCACGGCGTGATGTCGTCCTGTTCGCCGCCGAGCAGGAACACCGGGCAGGTAATGCTGCGCAGGCTCACGGTGTTGCCCGCGACCTCCAGTTCGCCCTTGAACATCTCGTTCTTGACGAACAGGTGCTCCACGGCCCACAGGTACAGCTTGCCCGGCAGGTTGACCGGGTACAGGTACCAGTCGTAGAAGTCACTGAAGTGGTCGAGGTACTCGCGGTCGTGCACGTGCGCATAAACCTTGAGGTGCTCGGCCACGTGGGTGGCCGGGTGCATCGCGATGAACCCCATGACGCTGTTGATGCCGGGCCAGATGCCGCCGTAGGCTTTGACCATGGCCTTGTACAGCGCCATGTTGCCGCGCGGGATCACGATGGGCATCAGCTTCTGGGCCGGGCCATTCCCGGCGCTGGTGTCGATCGGCGCGCCGGCCACGATGAGCGTGCTGACGCGCTCGGGGTGCGTGGCCGCCCACAGCGCGGCTTCCCAGCCACCCTGGCAGTCGCCGACGATGTTGACCGTGCCCTCGGGCCCGGCGATGAGATCCACCGCGCGGGTGATGAAGTCGAGGCGGTCAGCCTCGGTGGTGTCCTTGGCGGCCTTGGTGCAGCTCAGCCAGTCGAATGAGTAGAGCTTGGTCAGGCCCGTCTGGATGCAGAGCCGGACCTGGCTCTGGCCCTTCTTGTCGATGATGCACGAGGCGTGCCCGGCCAGCGGCGGGAACACCAGCGTGGGAACGACGTCATCGCCACCGACGCTGAAGTCGCGCAGCAGCGCGAACGGCGAGGCGAGCACGACCTCATTGCGGCTGTGCCACGCCGGGGGCTTACGGTTGGTGGTCTCGTGGGCCCACAGCGCCGTGTCCACCGGCACCGCTATGGCCTTGGCCAGGACACGCGCACTCAGCGTGGTCGCGCCGAACATTGCGTGGGTCAACTGCCTGAACATCTACTTCAATCTCCGAATCGCTGGTAGCCCCGCTTGCTGGTGCTTCCTCATCAGCCATCCACGTGGGGGCAATTGCCAAGACCTGTGGATCAAGATCGTTCAGGCGGCTTCCGGCTGGGTTTCCCCGCCGGGCCGTTCGACGAGTTCGCCGTTGGTGAAGGTCGCTCCGGCGCGGACCAGGGCGGCGAGGCGGGGTGCGTTCACCGCGCGCCAGCGGTCTGGTGCTGACTCGACGAGCTTGAACGCCATGGCCAGCCCGGCCGCCCGCGGACAGCGCAGCCAGGCGCTCCACCCGCTCCGCCAAACCGGCCCGGGTCAACGTGACGTCTCCGCCGTGCTGGCTGCCGGGCGCGGGCCGGAGCTGGAGCCGCCGGCTGGGCCGGAAATGCCGGCGAGGACGTGCAGGACCTCCTGGCTGGCGGCTCGGGTGACGTCGGTGATGTAAGCGTGACCGGCGTCCGGGAACATCACCAGCCGGGCTCCGGCGATGCCGCCGGCGAGCCGCTGAGCGCCGGCGGCGGGGACGATACGGTCCCGGGCTCCGCGCATGACCAATGCCGGAACGCGGATCTCCGCTAGCCGGCCGTGGGCGGACGCGGCGCCGGCTGCGTCGAGGACAGCCAGCGCGTCCGCTGCCATCAGCGGCACGGGGTAGCGCCCGGGCGGGTCGGAGCTGCGGCCGGCCCCCCGGTTGCCGAACCGGATGACGCGGTAGGACGCGGCCCGTTCGGGGGCGGTGCGATGCCACATCTCCGCCCCGTAAGCGTGGCCCATGATGAGCAGGATCGGGTCGCCCGTTCCGCCCTGGTCCCGCCAGATCCGGGCGTCAGGACGGCGGGCGAACGGCATGGCGTCCCTTTCACGCTAGTGAGCAACCGCCGTAAACTAACGATCGGCCGCTAGGGAACGACAGTAAAAGATGCCTTCACGTCCAGTCAAGGGAACCGGCGCAGCGGGGCGGGCAAGCGGCGGGATTGCCTACCGATCAATCGGTTGGAAACTGGAGCTACCTGTGGGCGAATCACCTCGGATGCGCAGAGTTCGTTCCGGCGTGCCGGCGCTGCCGCCCGGGCCCGCGGCAGACGGCACACGGGGCCGGATCCTGCTCGCCGGGCTGGGGCTGTTCGCCGAGCACGGGTTCCACGCGACGTCGATCCGTGACATCGCCGCCGAAGCAGCCGTTCAGTCCGCCTCGCTGTACGGTCATTTCCCGTCGAAAGAAGCAATCCTCGCCGAGCTGGTCCTGGCCGGCCACGAGGAGCACCACACCCGCCTGGTGACCGCGCTGCTCCAGAGCGGCACTGACCCCCGCGACCGCCTCGCCGCGCTGGTGCGCGCCCACGTCCAGGCCCACACCGACTACCCGATGCTCGCCGTGGTCGCCAACAACGAGATGCACGCGCTGTCACCCGCGGCCGCCGCGCCGGCGGCCGCTGTGCGCCGCCGGTCCGAGGCGCTGCTGGCGGAGGTACTGGCCATGGGCCACCAGCAAGGCGCGTTCGACCTGGTCCACCTCGAGGCGACCGCCGCCGCGATCGGCAGCATGGGCATCCGGGTCGCCAGCTGGTACCCGCCGCCCAAGGCCGGCCTCAACCCCTCCCAGCTCGCAGACGTATACGCCTCACTAGCCCTGCGCATGGCCGGAGCGAGGCAACAGTGACCCGCGCGGCCCGGCTATGTGGTCTCGCCCGTAAGTTCGTCGGGGGTCGGATCCAGGCGGTGGGGTCGTTGAGGTACAGGCCGCAGGCGGTGTCGAGGGCGTCTTGGCAGGTGGCGACGGGCAGGCCGGTGAAGAAGACCGATTCGTCGTAGTCGTCGTGGCTGGCGCGGTAGATCGCGAATTGCCAGTAGCTGGCGGAGCCGACATAGCGCAGCCGGCACAGCTTGAGCGTGGCGGCGTCGGTCAGCGTCGCGTTGACGTAGCTGAAGGTCCCGCGGTGGCGGATCTGCAGGCTGGCGATCTGGGGCCAGCGGTCGCGGGCCCTGGCGCGCAGCCGCTGCTCCAGGGAAGTCTTGGTGGAGTCCGGATACGTGGCCACGACGGTCATCTTCTCCTGCGGCCCGGACCATCGCGGCGTCGTGCCGGGCACTGGCGCGGGTACGGCATAAAGAACGCATGCCTATGCCAAGCCCATGTCAGATTGTCCTGTCCGGCGAGGAAGAAGCCGTCCTGACGGCCCGCACCCGGTCGGTGCGTGGGCCGTACCGTGACCGGCTGCGCGCGGCGATCGTGCTCGCCGCAGCAGCCGGGCAGGATAACGCCGCGATCGCCCGGGAGCTGGGGTGTGCACCGATACGGTCCGCAGGTGGCGCCGCCGGTCGCCGCCGGCCGGCTGCCCGGGCTGAAGGATGCCCCACGCAGCGGGCGCCCGCCGGCCTCCACCGCTGCGGACCGGGCCGAGGTCATCGCGCTGGCGTGCGCGCTGCCAGCCGAGTCCGGCGTGCCGCTGTCGCAGTGGAGCGGCCCGGACCTGGCCCGCGAACTGGCCGCCCGCTGCGGCATCGCGATCTCAGCGTCCACGATCCGCCGGTGGCTGGCCCGCGACGCTCTCAAGCCCCGGCAGCACCGGTCCTGGATCTCGGTCCGTGATCCTGAGTTCGCCACCAAGGCGGCCCAGGTGCTCGACCTGTATGCCAGGATCTGAGACGGTCAGCCGCTGGGCCCGAACGACTATGTGATCTGCGCCGATGAGAAGACCTCGATCCAGGCCCGCTGCAGCTGCCACCCCACTCTGCCTCCGGGCAAGGCCCGCGCGATGCGCATCGAGCACGACTACGAGCGGCGCGGCGCCGTGGCCTACCTGGCCGCCTGGGATGTCCACCGCGGAGGGGTGACCGGCCGGTGCGAGGACACCACCGGGATCACGCCGTTCTTCCGGCTGGCCGAGCAGGTGATGACCACCGAGCCGTACGCCAGCGCGAACCGGGTGTTCTGGATTGTGGACAACGGGTCCTCCCACCGCGGCACCGCCTCGGCCGAACGGATGGCCACAGCATGGCCGAACGCTCAGCTGATCCACCTGCCCGCGCACGCCTCCTGGCTGGATCAGGCGGAAATCTACTTCTGTCGTCCAGCGCAAAGTCTTCACCCCCAACGACTTCGCCGATCTGGATCAGATCCGCGACCGCCTCGCCGCATTCGAGGCCCGCTACAACGCCATCGCCCGGCCGTTCACCTGGAAGTTCACCCGCACCGACCTCAGCGACCTGCTGCGTCGCATTGACACCCGCGTCAAGGCCGAAACCCACGCCCTAGCAGCGTGATTACTACCCCCGACGAACTTACGAGCCAAACCCCTACCATCACCGCGTCAAGCCCGCTCGCGCAGGACAGCCACTCAATCGAATATTCGGGCGGCTGTACCGCATCAGAACTCGCCGCAGGTGCTTTGACCTGCGGTTTGGCCGGATGAGTTGGTTGCGGCAAGATCACGGTTTGTGCTCCTTCGCCTGCTCTACCTGATCATGATCCGGGTCTTTGACTGGCTGGTGCTGCTGGGCCGCAGCGGGGCGTCCAAGGATACGGAGATCATGCTTCTTCGCCATGAAGTCGCGGTGCTCCGGCGTCAGGTCGCCCGGCCCCAGGCCGGACTGGGCCGACCGCACCATCCTGGCGGCGCTGGCTGGCTATGCCTGGATTGGTCCGGCCGCCCTGTGCGGAACTTGTAAGGGTGCCGGACCGTCGAACAGCGGGGCCATGAACAGATAGGCGAGGCGGGTGAGCGCGAATGCCGAGGATGGAATCCCAGGTTCAGATGCCCTTGGATGACTTCTGGTATCCCACAGCCTGTGATCAGCGCGGTAAAGGACGCCAGTAACGCGGTTAAGGTATAGTTATTATACCGCAAAGGGGCGTGATGGGTGGAGTTCGAGTTCGATCCGGGCAAGAGTGCGGCCAACCAGGCGAAACACGGAATCGACTTCGCCGAAGCGCAGGTGCTGTGGCAGGACCCGATGTACGTCGAGGTCCCCGCGCGGACAACGGACGAGCCGCGGTGGCTGGTGATCGGCCAGATCAACGGCAAGCATTGGTCGGCCGTGGTGACCTACCGGCAGGAGCGGATCAGGATCATCTCGGTCCGCCGTTCCCGGGAGGAGGAGGTAGCTATCTATGAAAGCTGAAGAGTTCGACCAGTCGTTTGACCGCGGGGAGGACGTCACTTCGGCCCTCGACCTCGCCGGGGCCCGGCGTCCGGGATCAGAGCAGCGCCGTGTCAATGTAGACTTTCCTGTCTGGATGATCGAGTCGCTTGACCGTGAGGCGAGGCGCCTGGGCGTCACCCGCCAGTCGGTCATCAAAGTATGGATCGCCGAGCGCCTCGACCGCCGGGATCCGACCGCCGCGTGATTAGATCAGCCATCAGATCCAGGGAAACAACCGCCTGTCCTTGTGCGGTAGTCAGACTCGATGCGACGGCGTCAGGCCTCTAGCCACTGGGGACAGCCGGATATGCCCGGATTCGGCCGTTGCCCGTCTCCGTTGCCCGGAGAATGGCTTCGGTTCCCTGGCTGCGCAGCCAGTCGGCTCATGAAGTTCGCGCCTGACGGCAGTCGGGGCAGCTCGTGGCCGTCACCTGCGGGCGGTAACCCGGCCGGACCGGTGCCGCAGTATCGAGGCGGCCCGTCCCGGACTGGTATCCGAGGAGATGAGTTACGGGCAGCGGTGTCACGCTGGTCCAAGTGCGGGCTGACAGCTCGGTGTGCCCGCGTGGGAGCGGGCACCGGAGCAGGGCGATGCGTTCGGCGCTGTACGTCATGTATCTGTAAGTGCAGGGGTTCCCGGACCATGTTCGGACGGCTCAGGGTTCGTCCGCGTCCTCGGGGCGGCGCTCGGCGATCGCGACGGCATCGCTGA
>Ga0074046_10003877_pt1 | contig 12360 bp, 10 predicted proteins | sample BogForMeECP23OM3_FD_94441 | JGI IMG/M metagenome (GOLD analysis project Ga0074046, IMG submission 94441) | Bog forest soil microbial communities from Calvert Island, British Columbia, Canada - Bog Forest MetaG ECP23OM3 | ecosystem: Environmental > Terrestrial > Soil > Wetlands ...
GTCAACTTGACGGCAATGGGGAACGCTTACGCTGCCATGATTGAGCAAACAGCACAGTTCAAGGCACTCGCGAACGGAACAACGTACCACGTGGACAATTATTCTAGCTTCGGGTACGAATGGGGGCCAACAATCCCATCGATTGAGATAGTAACACTCTTCTCCCCGAATAGAATGGCCTACATAACCGCATACGTCTACGTCTCAAACAGTACAATCCAAAGCATGAGCTTCGCCAATGACAGCTCGCTCCTCATTGCCTTCCCAGGGCCGATGGTCGGTAGTCCTACATCGTCGTCCGTTTCTTGGCCTGACGTGATTGCGCTTTCGTTGGGTGTTGCTCTGATTGCTGCGGGGTTGGCGGTCGTCCTGCTGGTCCGGCGTAGGTCTACTTCAGACGGCGTGTCCGTGGAGTCGAGCGCAGCCGGTATAAGCCGGTCGGTCTAAGCGAGGGGTTCTGTTCCGTTCTGGGCGATGGCCTTCTCAAGCAACTCCATCCACTTGTTCTTTGACTGGACACCGATTCCCGCGACCTGTGCGGGCGTCTGTCCCTCCAATGCCATGTGGGGCTTCACGAAGTTGTAATGAATCCTCTGGCCTTCAGCAATCTTGGATGTGGGGTTCTTCCATCCGCGTTGAACCTTCACCCTCTCCCGAAGGGTTCCGTTGAGGCGTTCAATCCTGTTATTGGTAGCGTGCCTCTTGCTGACTCCCGCGTTTGCGATATGCTGTGGCCTCTGAGACTCGGGGAGGGAAGCCATCACAGTCTTGTATGAATTGAGGCCATCAGTGAAGACCTTCTCGGGTTGGCTTCCCCTTGCGTTCCTGATTGCCTCTCTGAAGGCTCGGTCTGCTCCCGCAACGTCTCTGAACGTCGAGAGTTTGGACGCGAGAAGGAACCGCGTCTTCCTGTCCATCACGTTCCAGAGGAAGGCGAGGTTCTTGGTCTCATTGCCTTTGTTCCTGTAAGTGATTCCACCCTTCATCTTGACGAAGAGTTCGTCTGCGTGCCAAGTCTCAGAGAGTTCGGGAGATAGTGAGTTCACGTATTCAGCAATCCGAGGTACGAACTTCTGAATCCAGCGGTAGACCGTCGCGTTTCCGAGGTTCAGGTCGAAATGACTGTTCACGATTCGGGCAGTTTTCCGAAGGCTCGTCCCAGAGAAAAAGAGGTCGAGGGTGAGGCTGACCATTTCTGGCGAATACCTCGCCCCTCTAAGCAGGCTCTGCTCTCTGAACCTGTGGAGGCAATCGTTGCACCTGAACGCTTGTTTGCCCCTGTTCCTTCCGCACTTCACCACCCTTATCGAGCCGCACTTCGGGCATTGAACCGCATCCTCTGCAAAGACCTTCGGTCTCGGCTTCTTCTCAATCTCGACTCTCGCCGCGACCCAGAGCTTGGCCGCGTGGATGTGCTTGCACAACCCGACCTCTTCATGCCTCTGCTTGAAGTCGGGACAATTACAAGCATACTTGCTATCAATCAACCTGACGAGATACACCATTTCATCCACCGATTGGCTGGGAACCGAGAAAGAGCCGTCCGAGTTCTCCGTAATGACCTTCGATTTCGCAATCTCCAAACCACGCGCCATCCGTGCTTCAGAAGGGAACGGTTTCATCTGTCCATCCCTTCCATTCGCACGATTCGGGCTTCGACCAGTTCGAAATATTCGTCGTCGCCCATTTCTTGTCGGAGTTTTTGTTGGTTCAACTTAGGCTCGCCATATACCTATGGGCAGGCATAGTATATACGTCTATGCCTAACTGAGGGAATGCGTATATACCTAACAGGAGCATACCGAAGGCATGAGCGCGTTAGTGACGACGGCGACGTTGGCAAGTCCCAAGACGAAGTCTCTTCGGGCTACTCTCCCAGAAGGAGTTGTTGCATATCTCGGGATTGCGGATGGCGACAGACTCGATTGGAGGATGGAGGTCATGGAGGGGAAGAAAGTAGTCATGATGACAAAGTCCGAGCCTAGGCTTCCTCTTGAGAAGGCATTGGACAAGTTGGCGAAGGAGCGAAAGAAAAAATGAACATAGGCATTACCCCTGAAGACCGAGAGAATCTGCGACTCATGCTCAAGAACAAGGAGTTAGCACATAAGTTCCTTAAAGACCAGAGAGAATACTACAATGAGAGAGGCGACATCGTCTTAGAGAGCCTTCACAATATTGAGATGGCTTCAGCTAAATCGGGCCTCCCACCCTACAAGAATCTTGGGCATGTCTACCGCGAATTGATAGACCTAAGTGAAAAGCTCACAGCAGACAACACGATTACGATGTCAATCTTCGAGGCTCTGACTCTGAATCAGATAGAAACCCAAGAGGCTGTGACAACTCTTCTCAAGGCGTATGAACACTCCGCTGAGCGCGAGCAAGTCGCATTCGGTAAACTATACGCCGACCAGCAAAAGCTTCAGAAAGATGTTAAGAGTTTCAAGAGGCATGGGAAGAATCTGACTTGGTTGGAGAAATACCTCAAGCATACGGAGAGCGAGACAGTTGAATGAAATAGACATGATGAAACTGGCGATAAGGGAACTTGAAGACGCCCGCAGACTCAAGAGGGTGAACGAAGAACTGTACGAGTAACTTACGGGTTCGATTCAATGGCTCCTCAGATATTCAGAAACGCACAACATTACTCTGCCAAAGAAGGAATCAATCATCTCTCTTATCGAGAAGTCCTCTCTCTTAATCGACCAATTTGCTGGCGCGACAGAGGTCGCCGAAGAGATGAAACCCGCCATCACCCCAAACGAAGCGCCTCGCCCCATCACCCCGCGAATGAAGCAGAACCTTCGGCTCTCTAGTCTGCAAGTCTCCGCACGAAGACCATATGCTGTCACGTCGGGAGAGCCCGACCCTCGGAGTCGTAGCGCGCGCTAATCCACCCAGTAAGGTGAACTCAAACCACAAGACCTGATGCCTGAATTCCAAGAGAAGGACTCCGACTGGAAGAAGTCTGTGCCCCTTCCCAGTTCGGGGAGTCTGCAAACCTCGAGAGGTTCTCGATGTGGAGGAAGACGCCTCTCGAAGCATGCTTGAGGCGCCGCCGTTCCACTAATGAGGCGCGAATGCCCTCGTGTGTGAGTGCCTTCAGGTATCTCGAGGCCAAGACCGCTCCTTCTCTGTCCAGGTCGGTGAGGATCACGACCTTCCTCGACTCCCCGAAGGCCCCCCCCATCCCCCTCCTTCTCACGGAAGAGAGAGAAGCCAGGTGACCCCTGAATCCCAGCCTGCGGAGAGCTTTCTCATCTCGCTGGCCCTCAACCAGGATGGACCAGCCCTCATCGGAAAGTTGGTTGAGGTCGCGCACGAAATTTGCGATAAAGGCCCCGAACGCATCAATCGTCTTCTGGCGCTTGTCTATCATCCTTCAATCGCTCTTGGTGTTGTTGCCCGTCTCTGACGAGCCCGGATCATGTCCCAGCTCTTAGCGGGGAGCATCACCAAGCCTCTTCAACGGGCAAACGGCCTTCGTCTGTCGCGCGACTGGGTAAACCATCTGCTCATCAAAGCGTTTCCGCCTTCGCAGGTGGCCGTTTTGCGCGCTTTGGAACGAAAGCCGTCTGGAACCCGACGGAGAGTCGGTCTATTTTAGCTGTTTGTGCAGTGCTGAAAGGTCAAGCTCGAACCCGGACACTGGGACCTTCAATCCGAAGGCATCGATTGCCTCGGGTTTCAGTTCGCCCACGTGGCCAAGTGGCTGACCGGCTGTGCCAACAGCTGCGCACCGGCCTTCAGCAAAGGCCCAATGCTCAGACTCCTCCGCCACGAGTTCCTTGCCCGCAAGCGTCCTGCAGACTGACTCCAGGTACATCTTGGCCTCTGAGTAGGAGGCCTGAGAGTGAGCGACGAGGCACCCTAGGTGCCATGCTTCGGAGACCCCGCCTTCGGTGCGCGTGTAGACCCTGCCTATCTCGAAGACGCGTTGAGGATAATCGGACTTCGTGTTGCTCGAGAGAGCGGCCATCAAGTTGGGGATCAGCGAGTCCCTCAGCACCGAGTGCTCGAGGCTCCGCGGCTCGTGCACAACGATTTTCCTGTCGGAGGGCCTGCCGAACTTCAAATAGAGCGATTCCTCATCAACAAGCTCGAAGGTCATGAGTTCCAGCATCTCGGAGCCGGCCATCATCGTCGACGTCGAGTCAAGGAACTGCTCGAATGGGTGGAAGCTGCCCGGCTGGTTGCTGGGCGGGTAGAGCGATTCAATCCTGTCAATCCCGTATCCCAACGCGACCTCTTCGGCGATGTCAATCGGATGGAGAAGGTCGATCCTGTACCTCGCGGCCATCGCAGTGTCGCCCTTGACCGACAGACGGCTCCTTTCGAGCGCTTCGACGACTTGACGCCTTGTCAAGTCAAGGCCAAGGACCGAGATGATGAGGTCAGGGTCCAACGCGAGCCGAACCGGGGTTAGGTCTGGCGTTACACGCAGCCCAGTGGCGTATCTGATGGAGACAGCGCCGATTTTCGCGCCGGCCTCTGCAAGCGTCGTGATCATTATCGCTAGGACGTCGTCCCCCGTCTCGCGGTCTGTGCTGGTGACGTCGACGAACATGCTGCGGGTCTTCGTGGTGACCCTAGTGAGGTCGCCGTTGATGACGGGCGGGAACGACAAGACTTCGCCTCTGGAGTCGGTGATAATCGGGAACCTCCTGTTCCCCCCGAGGATCGGCCCGTAGGCCCTTCCCTCGGCTGTCTCCGAAAGAATCTGAGATATTGTTGCCGGCTTCTTGCCTCCTAGAGGAGTGAACCTGAAGTCGGACCTGACGGCGGCGTACGAAAAGGGCGGCGTCACGGCTCTCAGGTCGTGCAGGCCGATTGCGACCTTCTTCCTTTTCCTTCCGAGGCCGTTGTGAAGGTCCTCCTGCAAGGAGATAATCTGCCTGACGTCTTCGGCGCCTAGGCGAAGGCCGGTTGCAGTGGCGCAGGCAATGAAGGGCCTTATGGAGAGGAGCCTCCTGTCAACTGAAACCGAGATGCCAGAAGGCTTCATTGAATAGTGGGGCATTCCGACTTCCTTACCGAGGAGGCCTTTGAGCGACCTGCCAATCCCGAAGTCAGTTCCGTAGTCTGGTCTGTTGGGGCTGTACTCGACTCGCACCGAGTCTTTGTCAGCGCCCTCGATGTCCAAGCCTATGTATGGGAGTCTGTCAAGAATCCTGACTCGGCTGGCGCCGACCATCTCTGAGAACCTCTCTAGATCGATCCTAACTACGGGCAATTTCTACTCTGTTCCTTAGCCAGTTCAGGTCGCTGCCGTACAGGGGCCTAATGTCGTCGAGTCCGAAGCGCATCATCATGAGGCGCTCTATGCTTGGCCCCCACGCGAGGACCGGGACCTTCACTCCCAGCGGGACAGTCACTTCGGGTCTGAAAACGCCAGAGCCGCTCAGCTCGATCCACGCCTTTGCCACATCGGAATAACCAACTACTTCCAGAGAAGGTTCCGTGTAGGGAAAATATGTGGGCCAGAGCTTGATGCCCTTCACGCCGAGCTTCTTGTAGAACTCCTTGAGAAACCCCATCAAGTGCCTCACGTTGAGCCCCTTGCCCACCATAATCCCGTCCATCTGATAGAACTCTGCGATGTGCTTGTAATCGAGGTTTTCATTCCTGTAAACCTTGCTGACGGCGAAGACCCTGGCCTCTTCTTCACGCGACTCGGAGAGCGCCCTGACAGTCAGGACGGTGTTGTGCGTCCTGAGGACCAGGCGCCTGGCCTCCTCGATTCTCCAGGTGTACCTCCAGCCTCTGCTGCCAGTCTTCCAGCCGTTCTCATGGGTTGCTGCCACGTTCGCCACGACCCCCCGGCGGCTCATCCCCCTGTCGACTAATCCCTCGAGGTAGAACGTGTCCTGCATTTCCCTCCCAGGATGGTCCTGCGGGATGAAGAGCGCGTCGAAGTTCCAGAACGCCGGCTGGACACTCCTTCCTTCTAGCTCAGTGAACCCCATCGAGATATAGGTCTCTCTGACCTCCCTGATGAAGTCCCGGACCGGGTGCCTCCTCCCGGGATAGAACCTGGGGGCCTTCGCCTCGACATCGATTGGCCTCAGTCTTTTCCCGCGCCAGGCTCCGGAAGCGAGGACCTCGGGAGAGAGCCTGTCCAGAGAGTCTTCGGCCTCCTTCGCGGCCGCAGCCTTCATCCCCGCTTCAGTGATGGAAATCGACGAAGTACGAACGGTCGACCTCTGGAGGACTCCTCGTCTGACCAGTTCGACCAGGATCGTTCGCTCAGCATCCGAAAACGATGCCTCGTCCGCGCCTCTTGAGACCGAAGCCATGATCGAATTGAGGGACTCGGGCCCGTTCCTGTCGGCGATGCGGACGACGGGAGGGAAGTGCTCCTGGTCGAGACTGACCCATCCGGAGGCCCTTGCCCGCCCGAAGGCCGCGGAGAATTCGCTCTCCGAGGCGAACCTTGACTTGAGCGCGTCGATGGTGAGTGGCTCAGGCGACGCGGCCACCGCGTTAACTAAGGCGAGCTCGGGCGGCGGATGGCCGATTATGAGACTCTCTTCTTCTGCTTCCTTGATTGTCACCAGACCCTTGGAGGAGAGCCACTGCAGCGAACGTCTCACCTGGTCCGCCTTGAGCCCCGTCTCGCTCACCAGAAACTCGAAGCCGAGCCTGCCTTCCCTGGCCAGGGAGACGAGGACCTTCCTCTCAATCGGGTGGAGTGATGTCGACATGCCTTTTTCTTACATCCCAGTAGATGCGAGATAGTTCCGGCTCTTCGCGAGGAGCTCTTTCGCGTCATTCATCAGCGCTTCCCGCCGCTTGTGATGGTCTTCGAGGAACTTCTTAACCAGGCCCGCAGCCTCCTGTTTGCACTCGCCGCAGAGTCTAATCCCTTTCGTGCACTCTCGGTAGACACGCTTCACGTGCTCGTCGTCATGCGCGAAGTGGAATTGGTACAGGTCATACACTGGGCATATGTCGGGTCTTCCTCCCAAGTGCCGCTGCTCCTCGACCGTGTCCCTTCCACCGGTGAACGCGCTGAGCACCTTGCTGGAAGCCGACGCCGGGGCGTCGTCAAGGGTCAGGAGCGAAGCCTCGGCCCGCTTCGACATCTTCTCGTCCCCGTTTAGGCTCAGCATCAGCCTGTGATAGACAGAAGAGGGAGAGATGAAGCCGAACTCCTCTTGGTACTTGGCCGCAAGGTCGCGAGTCAGTCTGAGGTGAGGGTCCTGGTCTGCCCCCACAGGGACTAGGACCGGCTTCGGGCCTCCGAACTCGGGGAGCTGCGGCATCAGGATGTCCCCCGCCTGGACCAAGGCTGCCATGTAGAGCCCAATCTGCCTCTCCCCGTAGATGGCCTTCAGCATGTTGTTGGTGACCCCTCTGGAGAATATCGTCGCCAGGCGCATGACCCTTATCTCCTCGCTCTGGAGGTAAACGACCGCCCTGTCCGGGTCAAGCCCCAGGGCCAGGATGTCGGCGACGTTCTTGGTCGCTACCTTGGCAGTTTCCTTGAACGAGAGTCCGTTGTCGCAGTAGGCCTCCACGTCTGCGATTGCGTAATAGACGGTGGCCTTCTTCGAGAGAGACTGGAAGTAGACCATGTCGTCGGCGGTCATCTTCGTCCCGAGATGGAAGTCTCCCGTGGGCTTTATGCCGCTCATCACTGCGTATTGCTTGTTGTTGTCGATCGCGTCGAGGATCCTTGCAAGGTCCCGCTGCCCGAAGTCTATGCCTCTGCTCAGGTGAGGGCTAGGCTTCTTGAAGCGAGGCAGCAAGGGGAGCACCGGCTCGATCCCGAACTCTGCTTGGAGTCGGGAGTAGTCCTTGACCGCATCCGATCCCCAGGGGTCGAGTCTGTCTCTGTCCACAATACTCCTGCCTGTCGGAGTTCAGATATTATCCCTTTCGAGGATTAGATTAACTCATCTCGAGGAACTGGGCTTCAGGAGCCTTCCTTGGGGGTCGATCTCGCCATTCCTGATGCGGGTCGATGAAATGGGCCTCCCGTCGCCAGCGAGGACGTAGTCCACGACCTCTACCTTGAGAGGTGGATACCCCTTCGTCGCCCTGAGCGCGTCCGCTATCGAGACCCTAGCCGCGGTCTCTCTTGTGACTACTATCGCCTCGACCTCGGGCGAGGCGATTCCTGGGCCGAAATATTCGTCGAGCTTGGCAATGACGTATCTTCTTCCTGGGAACTTTGAACGAATGAAACGCTCGAGAGTCTCCACCCTTTCCAGGTATGATTGGTTTGGCGACTTTCCCTCCCTTGAAGCGAAGGCGTCGGAAGTGACACCGATTACGACGACATCACCAAGCGAGAAGCTCCTCGCGAGGAGAGCCACATGCCCCTTGTGGAGGTGGTCGAAGGTCCCTCCTGTAGCCACGGCGTTGTATTTCATCGAGCAGACCTCACGGCTGGTATCAATTGAAATACCTCAGGCTCGTCGGTCAGACGAACGGAATAAAGGATTTGTGAAATGAATTGACACCGATACCAGAACAGTACAGGAAGTCGGGGAGGATCACCAATGAAATCAGAGCGCTCGTGAAGACGCGCGTCCGGCCTGGGATGGGGTACCTTGAGGCCTGTATGCTCGTGGAGAAGGAAATTGAGGCGCGGGGCGGGCGCCCGGCGTTCCCGACGGGAATCGGCGTTGACAGGGTTACTGCGCACTACGCCCCTCAGGACGACGACAAGTCGGTCTTCCAAGAGAGCGACCTAATCAAGGTCGACTTCGGGGTGCATATCGACGGATACATCACGGATACCGCCGTAAGCATAACGTTCAATCCGGATTACCGACTGCTCCTCGAAGCCACCGAAAGGGCGCTCGGCGCGGCAATTGAGACGGCCAAAAGAGAGGTGAGGACGGGCGAGATTGGCAGGGAGATTTACCGAGAAGCATCTCGCTTCGGGTTCAAGACCATCGAGAACCTGACGGGACACACCCTGGACAGGTACGTGGTCCACGCAGGGAAGAGCATCCCGAACCTCTATGTGCCAGGAATGCAGTCGCTGAAGAGAGGAGACGTCTTCGCCATCGAACCTTTCGTCACCCTGGGCTCCGCGGCCGGCTACGTGGTCGACTCACCTTCCCAGACAATCTTCTCCCTGGTGGCGAGGAAGAGGACCGGGGTTGCGGAGCTGGACAGGTTCGCAGAAATGGTCTGGGAGGAGCGCAAGACCCTTCCCTTCACCCCCCGCTGGTACGCCTATGAGTTTGGCAGGGACAAGCTCGGTGGAATCCTAGGGCGGCTGATGGAAAGACGCATTGTCAGGTCGTACCCCACACTCGTAGAAGCTTCGGGGAGCCCTGTAGCGCAGTTCGAGCAGACCATGGCGCTCGACGAGGGCGGACTCGTCGTCCTAACCTGAAGGCTTCGAGCTCTCTGCGTAGACCAGGCTGACCCGGGTCTGATTGCCGCACTTCGTGCACTTCGAGCCGTCTTTGGTGATGTAGTCTCCCACTACGAAGGCCCTCTTCGTCTTCTGACCGCAGACAGGGCATTCCTCTATGGAGTAGACCAGAAGTTTGGACTTCTTGTCGGTTGCCGGCACGGAGCTCATCATTGAGCTACCCCCAGAGTGTTGCCAATCCCTGCGACGATGACGTCGTCCCCTTCCTTCGTCTTCTCCTCTATCACTCTCTGCAGCGTCTGGACAACCTTCTCAGAGGCCTCCGCAATCTCCTTCCGCATCACAGTGATTGCCTCAAGGATGCTCTCTTTCACCAAGATCGCGTACAGCGGGACCTTGTTCCTGGTCGCGACCTCCTCTATCTGGAACTTCTCGACTCCTATGCCGCCGATGGCGGCGCCCACGCCTTCCGCTATCTCCCCGGTCTTCTCGCCTTCGAGCTTCAGAGCCGCATCGATCATTATGATTGCACTCGGCTTGACCCCCATCTCCTCTATCACCTTCTTGATCGCGACGCCCGGCTGACCGACGTAAGCCATCGGACCGTCGGCCTTCACAACGTAGAGCTTCCTTCCCTTGTATTCAGCGATTGCCATGACGGTGTCCTTCGCAATCGCCCGTTTCTCCTTGCCCACCATGAACTTGGAGACCGACACACAACCTATCCCGTCGCCGACCGGCTGACCCACCTTGAACGAGTCGACCGCGTTGAGCAGCGCGTCAGACTCCTGGATTATCATCGGCATCAGCATCTGCAGCTGAATAAGGGTGAAGTATGAGTTGGTCTTCTTCCCCAGGATGTAGTAGTGCCTTACTACCTTGTGAATCATGTTGAGCGCAGTGGCAACCTCAAGCAGGTTCTCCGATATTGAGACAGTGACTGGGTTGTTCTGGGCGACAAGAGCAGTGACTTCGGCCCTGACCCTGTCGTTGTTGGTCGTCACTATGTGGTCAATCTTGTTGATTATGCCCTGCGGGTCTGTGTTGACCGGCATTATCGTGACGTAGTCGAGGAACTGGTCGACCCTCTGAGCGGGGTCGCCGGGCGCCTTGCCCACGTTGACGAGGTAGTCAATCGCCTCCTTCCTTGATTTTTCCTTCATCACCTTCAGCTTGCTGAGGCCTCTCCCGATGTCGTTGAGAGCGAAGTAGACCTGGAGCCTCGTTCCGAAGGCAAACTGGAACACGAAGAGCCCCACGAAGAATATCATGTACAAGAGGTAGCCGGTGTCAGTCGACACCTGAAGCGCCACGTTGGGGAACAGAGGCAAGTGGAATCCTAAGAATCGGCGGCTGCCCCTCGGACTTAAACATTCCTACCACAGAACCTGAGAAATGAGAGATGAAGGGGTTTTGATTGGTTGCCGGCATCACCCCTTCCCGAGTCCTCTCGGAACTCAGTAACACGGTGACGACGCGTGGTTTTACTTCCAGGGTCGGAACGAGTCTGGGTAGGACCCACACGCTATGGCCGGCTGAGCGGAGAGGATCGGAGCGCGGTAGATTAACGTTTCTGGTTCCCCGAGAGTTTTATACGGTCGGCAGGGCGTCTGAGCGCCGTGCAGAGGAAGCTCTTCGACATACTCGCGTGCCCAGTAGACAAGCACTATCCACTCGAGTTGCTTGAATTCAACCTAAGGGGAGAGGTGATTGTCGACGGCGTCCTGCTCTGCTCGGAGTGCGGCCGCTACTATCCCATAGTCGAGGAGATCCCGGTGATGCTTCCAGACAACCTCAGAAGCAAGAAGGACGACCTCGCCTTCCTAGAGAAGTGGAGCAGTCGTCTCCCGGAAAGAATCGTCCATGGCGGGAAGCCGTGGAGCTTGGAGTTAGCGCAGCACAGTTCGGAGAGGTGACTTCAGATTCGGGAAACCAGATATAAGAACGGTCTCGAGGGCGCCCTCACGAGGGATACATATTGTCAAGAAACGTTCTGATAATGGGTGCAGCCGGGAGGGACTTCCACAACTTCAACGTGTTCTTCCGCAACAACCCCGACTTCAGGGTCGTGGCTTTTACCGCGACCCAAATCCCGTACATATCGAACAGGACCTATCCGGCTTCCCTCGCTGGCAGGCTGTATCCGAAGGGAATTCCAATCCGGCCCGAGGACGAGCTCAGGGAGATGATCGTATCGGAGAAGGTCACCGACGTCTACTTCTCCTACAGCGACGTTTCAAACCAATATGTGATGGACAAGGCATCGATCGTCCAGTCGAAGGGCGCGAGCTACCACCTGCTCGGACCAGCCGACACCATGATCAGGTCGATGAAGCCCGTGGTCGCCGTCGTCGCAACGCGGACGGGTGCGGGCAAGAGCACAATCAGCCGCAGGGTGGCGGATTTGCTGCTCGAGAGGGGACTGAAGCCGGTCGTGATAAGGCACCCGATGCCCTACGGGGACCTCTCGATTGCAGTGCAGAGGTTCGCCACGCATAGAGACCTAGACAGGTTCCACACAACAATCGAGGAGAGGGAAGAGTATGAAGGTCACATCGACAAGGGCCTCGTGGTCTATGCTGGTGTCGACTACCAAGCGATTCTAGACGAGGCAGAGAAGGAGGGTGACGTCATCCTGTGGGACGGCGGGAACAACGATTTCAGCTTCTACATGCCGGACCTTAACATAGTCGTCGCTGACCCGGTCAGGGTCGGGGACGAGTCTGCCTACTACCCGGGCGAGACCAACGTAAGGATGGCGGACGTCATCGTCGTCAACAAGGTGAACATAGTTGCCAAGAAGGCAGTTGACCAGTTGATTCAGAACTGTCGCGCGCTGAATCCTGGAGCGAAGATCGTGAAGACGAGGTCCGAGGCGGTCCTAGACAAGCCGGAGCTCGTCAGGAGGAAGAGAGTTCTTGCCGTGGAGGACGGGCCATCAGTCACCCACGGAGGGCTGTCCATCGGCGCAGGAGCTGTCGCCGCGAGGGCCGTCGGAGCGACGCTGGTCGACCCCA
>Ga0074046_10003878_pt1 | contig 12360 bp, 12 predicted proteins | sample BogForMeECP23OM3_FD_94441 | JGI IMG/M metagenome (GOLD analysis project Ga0074046, IMG submission 94441) | Bog forest soil microbial communities from Calvert Island, British Columbia, Canada - Bog Forest MetaG ECP23OM3 | ecosystem: Environmental > Terrestrial > Soil > Wetlands ...
AATTTCGATGGAAGACGTTTGGCGCCACCGTCTCAAGCCGCGTGATCGTCTTCGAACCGCCGCTTGAACTCGGATGGGACGCGCATGGAGTGCTGAGCGCCTATCACGGCTGGCTTATCGAACCGGATGGCGGTGGCGGATGCCGCGTCATCACCGAGGAATGCCAGAACGGCCTCGTGCCGAAACTCGCGTGGTGGTATCTGCGCCCGATGCTCGAGCGCGGGCATCAGAACTGGGTCGAGAGCCTCAAGCGCGTTGCCGAAGGCAAAGAGCCGTCGTAGCGATCGCCAAGCGTCGCGCTAGTCGTCCGCCAGGATAACTTCGAAGGCGGCGCTGTTATCGCGGATGATTCCCAGCGACGCGAGAAATCGTCCCAGCCGAAGCACCGGAATCACGAACCAGTACTTGCGCTCGACCAAGCGGTTCACTTTCTCGCGTTCCTGCGTATCCGTAACCGCGCGCACGTTGCCGTTGAAAACTTCATCGCCGACCCGAAGTGAGACGGCGGGTCGCAGCTTCACATTGCGCACCCAGTTGCGCGCTGAATTTGCCGCGGCCAGGTATAGCCGGTCGTCATCGACCAGGTACCAGATAGTCACTTCGTAGGGGCGGCCGGTTTTGCGTCCATAATGAGTCAGACGCAGCGTCTGCCGGTCCCCGGCCTGGCGCAGCCGTTCGAAAGATTTCGATGCCATAGTCATGTTCCTCGAGTTCGACGCGCAGCCTGACCAGTTCGCCCCGCAGCTGGCTCGGTGGCGCGACTGTTATTGGCGCAGCCGGCTACTGAGTAACGGTTTCCATCACGCGTCCGCTTGCGCCGTCCACGAAATCGACTTCGACCGGCGATGAAATGTTGTGGTCTTTCTTGGCCTTGTGGATTTTCAACTTCAGCTCGGCCAGGAAACTTTCTTTCGCATTCGGGGGCATCTGGTCCATCGGAAAGCTGTCCATCAGGATCCTGGCCTTGAGCTGGTCGGGCCACTCGATGGAGCCGACCTTCGGTCCCGCGATCGGCAGGCCTCTCACCATCTGATCGACCGCGCCGTGAAAATCCGTTGCTCCGGCTGCTGGCGCAACCGCGGGCGATCCGGGTGCTTGTTCCGCCGTCGCTACAGACGCTGCCGGCGAGCCCGCGCCCGCACCCGCCGAGGACGACGTCGCGGCAGATGCGGCCTGCATCGGCGCGCTTGCGGCCGGCGCACCGGTGAGCTTTGCGATCAGATCCTTCACCTGGGCGCGTGACGTGTCGTCCGGCGCAATCGCCAGCGCCTGCTTGAGCGTGGCGAGCGCGTCCTCAGCTTTATTCTCCTGCGCGTACGCGATTCCCATGTTCAAGTATCCCGGGAAAAATCCGGGCTTGGCGGCGATCGCTTTCTTGTACTGCGCAACCGCCTGATCGGCGTTGCCCGTGTAGAGATACATCGTGCCGAGGTCGGTGCGAACTTCCGGATCGTCGGGCTTCTTCTTCAGGTAATGTTCGTATGCGGCGATCGCTTCGTCGTAGTGCTGCTTGTCGTAGTCGATATCACCGACACCGCGGAGCGCGTCGAGGTTGTCGGGCTCCAACTTGAGCACGTGGCCGAACGCTTCCTCGGCCTTGCCGTAGTAGGTTTGATCGAACATCGCCGCGCGCATCGCGACTGCGCCGAATTTGCTCCATGCCGCCACGTCGCCGGGTTTCGCGCGCGCGTCTTTTTCGGTCTGGTCAACAAAAGTGCGAGCCTCTGTCGGCAGCTCGATCTTTGGATGTCCCGGCGGCAAACTAGCGCTCTGATTCCCACCCGCCGCTGGATTCGCCGTGACATTCTGCCCCGGTGCAGCCGCATTAGGCGCGCCAGCGCCCGGGGCATTGGCGACTTGTTCGCGCACCGCTTCGGGCGTGCGCATATTTATCCACACGGCCGCCGCCAGACCCACTACGGCGATCGCAGCGAACACAACCACAAACGCCGTGGTGATCGGTATCTTGCGCCCGCGAGCCGCGCTGCCCCCGAGCTGGCCCGATTCGACCGCGCCCGATGCTGTGCCCGCGAGCGCGCTGCCGCATTCCACACAGAACTTCGCCCCAGCCGTCAGCGGCGCACCGCATTGCGGACAAAATCTCATCAGCAAATTCCTACATGACCGCTTCCCCCCAGCGCAACCCGCTCCGGATTTGGGTTCCTGCTTTCGAGCCGCCTGTTGTATAGTCCCGCCGAAGTCTATATTCGCGAGGCAGCCAGCCGAGGAACGCGCCGAGGCCCGCCGGTGACACGCCCCGAGTCCGCATATGCCCGGAAATTTCGAACAAGTAACCGCGCAGCTAACGGCCCTGGTGCGCGCGAAAACCGGTGACTCGCGCGCGCGAGCGCATTCGCTCGAATCGCTGCCGGGTCACGCCGGCTTCAGCTACAGCTTCATCCTCGAGCGCAGTGCTTCCGACGCGGCGCCGGCGGGGAAATTCGTCGTGCGCATCGCGCCTCCCGGCGTCAAAATCTCAGGCCCCGCCGACATCGTGCGGCAGGCGCGCGTGATGGCGTCGCTGGCCGGCACGCCGGTCGCGGTGCCGCCGATCATCTGGTACGGCGACGAGCCCGAGTTCTTCGATCGGCCGTACTTCGTCGGCGGCTTCGTCGATGGATTCAAACTCGGCGAATCCGCGCTGCCGGCCGCGCACTTGAAACGCCTGGCGCGCAAGGGTATCGCGACCATGGCCGCGCTGCACAACGTCGCGTGGGAGCCGCGCCGCGCCGCATGGGGCGAGCCGTTCGCGCTCAGCGAGGAGCTCAAACGCCTGGACTACCTGCTCGACCGCCCGACGCTCGATCCCGCCGTCGTCGCGCGCGCACCCGAGCTTCGCCAGCGTCTGCGCTCGAGCCTGCCGGCAAACGCGCGCATCGGATGCGTCCACGGCGACTTCCAATGGTCCAACGTGCTGTTCAACGAACAACGCGTCGTCGCGCTGATCGATTGGGAAATCTCGCTGGTCGGCGCAACGCTGCTCGACCTCGGATGGATTTGCTTTTTCTCCGATCCTGCAAGCTGGGTCGGCGCCGACGCCGGCCGCGGCTCGCTTCTCGACGCAGGCGAAATCGTCGATGCGTACGCCGAGGCCGCGGGCTTTCCGGTCTCCGCGGCGCAAGTGCGATGGTTCCGCGCATTCGCGGGCTACCGGTTCGGCGTGATCACCTGTTTCAACCTGATGCTGCATCGGCGCGGCAAGCGCCACGATCCGTTATGGGAAGAGACGGCGCTGTCGGCGCCAAGAATGTTCGAACGCGGCCTCGAATTGTTGGGCTGACCCGCGCGTATCCGCCGGCACATTTTCGGTTTGGCCTCCGGATGACTTTGTGGTGGAATCGCGTCCTGCACTTTCGTGATCGGAACTCGTCGTGACCGGAAGTTGGAGGTGGCGAAATGGACGGTGCGGCCAAACGGCAGCCTGAAATTCAGACCCCCGAGGAAAACCATCCCGCGCTCAACGCGATCCTCGGCGCCAATCCGTTCGTCGGCCTCGACGCCACGCAGGTTGCCGGAACTTTGACGGCCTTGCTGGCGCATCTCGCGTCGCGGCCCGCCACCGTCGCCGCGCGCGCGCTCGAACTGTGGTTCGCGCTGGGGCAGGTCGCGGCCGGCTTTTCTACCGTGGCGCCCGAGGCCGGCGACAAGCGTTTCGCCGATCCCGCCTGGTCGGATCATCCGCTCTACCATCGCATGATGCAGTCCTACCTCGCGTGGCGCACCGCGATGCACGATCTCGTCGACCAGGATGACGGCGTCGAGTGGAAGCAAGCCGGGCAGCAGAAGTTCGCGGTCACGCTGATGACCGAGGCGCTCGCGCCCACCAACGCGTTATGGCTCAATCCCGCCGCGCTCAAGCGGGCCTTCGACACCGCGGGGATGAGCCTGGTGTGGGGACTGCGCAACTTCGTCGGCGACCTGTGGAACAACGGCGGGATGCCGTCGCAGGTGGACAAGCGGCCGTTCGAAGTCGGCAAAAATCTCGCCGTCTCGCCCGGCGCCGTCGTGTTCCGAAGCCCGCTCTGCGAGGTCATCCAGTACGCGCCCACGACCGACAAGGTTTACGAGCGCCCGCTGCTTTTCATCCCGCCGCAGATCAACAAGTTCTACGTCATGGATCTCGCGCCGGGCCGCAGCTTCGTCGAGTACGCGGTCAAGCACGGACTTCCGATGTTCACGATCAGTTGGCGCAACCCGACGCCGCGCGATCGCAACTGGGGGCTCGACGAATACGTGACCGCGTGCAAGGACGCCATCGCCGCCGCCTGCGAGATCACCGGCAGTCCCGATTGCAACGTGCTCGGCATATGCGCCGGCGGCATCACGACTTCGCTCATGCTCGGGCATCTCGCGGCTTGCGATGACAAGCGCGTCAACGCGGCGACTCTGCTGGTGACGACGCTCGATACCAGCCTGCCCTCGATGACCGGGATGTTCGCGACCGACGATGCGATCAAGGCGGCGCGCGATCGCTCGGCGGAAAAGGGCGTGCTCGACGGCGGCGACATGGCGCGCGTCTTCGCCTGGCTGCGGCCCAACGATCTGGTCTGGAACTATTGGGTCAACAACTATCTGCTCGGCAACGATCCCCCGCCGTTCGACATCCTCTATTGGAACGCCGACCCGACCAATCTTCCGGCCAAACTGCACGCGGGCTTTCTCGATCTGTTTCTCAGAAATCCGCTGACGCGCGGCGGCGGCGTCACGATTCTCGGCACGCCGATCGATTTGAGCGCCGTGAAGAATGACCTCTACCTGGTTGCCGGGATGACCGACCATATCTGCACCTGGCGCGGGTGCTATCGCACGACGCGGATGTTCGGGGGACGAATCGAATTCGTGCTCGGCTCCAGCGGCCATATCCAGAGCCTCGTTAATCCTCCCGGCAACTTCAAAGCCCGCTACTACGTCGGCGCGCGGCTCCCCGAGGATCCCGACGAATGGTTCAAGGACGCGGCCGAGAACAAGGGCACCTGGTGGGATCACTGGATCAAGTGGATTAGCGCGCGCTCCGGCGGCGAACGTCCCGCGCCGAAGTCGCTGGGCAGCGAGTTGTACAAGGCCGGCGAACCGGCGCCAGGCCTATACGTCCACGAACGCCACTAGTTCTGGATTACCTCGCCCGTTATTTTTACGGGAGAGGCGGCCGACCGCTCGGCGGTCGGTAGGTGAGGGTTCTGCGGCCGCGTCTCTCTCCCCTTACTCGTTCTAACAGGGCGAAGCCCGCATCTTCTCTTTTCTCCTTTCACTGGGTACAGGGGTCACCCCTGGCCGTGGCGACGGCAGCGCAGTATTAAGCCGTTGGCAGGGGCGCGCCCGCCAACGGCGGGCGGCCTTAATACTGGGTGCAGGGGTCAGCCCCTGCGGTGCACGGGTCACCCCTGCCTAGCCGCGAGCACTTCCGCCAGATGCCGCACTTCGATCTTCTCGCCCGCGCGGCTTAAGCCACCGCCGATCTGCATCAGGCATCCGCAATCGTTGGCAACCACGACCTCGGCGCCGCTCTCCTTGATGCGCGCCAGCTTGTCGTCGAGCATCGACGCCGAGATATGCGGGAACTTCACCGAGAACATCCCGCCGAAGCCGCAGCACTCCTCCCGATCGCGCAGCTCGCGGATTCTGATTCCGGCCACCGCACTCAGCAGCGTCATCGGTTCATCGCGCACGCCCAACTCGCGCATCAGATGACACGACGGATGATACGCGACCGCCCGCTCGTAGCGCGCGCCAATGTACTTCACCTTCAGCACGTTGACGATGAACTGCGACAGCTCGAATACCCACGGCCGAATCGCCATCGCTTTGGCTGACAGGGCGGGATCGTCCGCGAGCAAATCGCCGTAAAAGATCTTCAGCATGCTCGTGCACGATCCCGAAGGCACGACGATTGGAATGCCCGGCTCGACCGAGTTCAGAAATCGCCGGGCGAGATCGACCGCCTCATCGCGGAAACCCTCATTGAAAGCGACCTGGCCGCAGCAGAATGCGCCGCGAACCGGCGTCACCTTGAGCCGCAGCCGCTCGAGCACCGTCGCCGCCGCGTCGTTGACTTCGGGAAAAAATTCCTCGGCGAGGCAGGTTGAGAATAGTTGGACTTCAGTCATCGCGGGGCCACACCACGATCGCGTGGATCGATTTGGGGCCGTGCACGCCGAGCACGATTCGTTTCTCGATATCCGCGGTCCGGCTGGGGCCCGTGATCAGCGTCAATCGATTCGCCGCGACGCCGTCTGGGCCCAACTCGGCGAGCACCGCCGCCAGATTTGCCATCACCCGATCGATCTGAACGATCACCAGGCTCGCCGGCGGCAGCAGCGTCAGCGAACTCGGCCGATCCCCGTTTGAAACTACCGCCAGCGTGCCGGTCGAGGCGATCGCGAAGTCCGCCTCCGCGATTCCCAGGTCGGCACTGGCCACCCGCTCGCGCATCGCGGCGCGTTCCGTGTCCGCCACCGGGATGGTGCGAACGATCCTGAAATCCGCGCGCTCGAGCGCCTCGCCGATCGCGTCCATGTCGCTCATTACGCCTTGTCCAAGCGCGACCGTCTTCGCGCCGATCTCGCCGGCGAGAGTGACTATTCGATTAGTCACTTCGTCCGGAGTGAGTATTCCGAGGAACTTCCCGCCGACCGCTTCGAGCTCGCGTGCGAACGTCGATGCGAGCGCGGCGCGATGCGCCGACTGTGCCACGGGCACCGTCGCGCTCGCGGCCGCGGCTCGCGAGTTGCTCCGCGCGCCAACGCCGAGCGCGTCTTTTACGCTCGCGATTATTTTGTGAATCTCGGCCACGTTCAGCCTGGCGGGCGCTCCGGCCCGGGTGCGGGGCGCTGATGCGGACGCGGGCGCGGGAAGTCGCGATACTTCGTCCAGTTGCCGAACGGTCCCGGCATCCGGCGGATATAACCATTGTGCGCGAATGGTTTCAGCACCATCGCGGCAAATTTTCCAAGCGCTCGAACCGTCCGCGGATGCCGCGCAATCTTCGCAAACTGCCGCGCGCCCCGCCGCGCCCGCTCTATCGCGCGCGGCCATTTGAGCGGATGCTCGCCGGCGCTCTCCTTCCAGCGCAAATGGAGCAGGATTCGCGGGATGTCGATCTTGACGGGACAGATGTCCTTGCACGCGCCGCACAGCGTCGACGCGAACGGCAGGTATCGCGCGGCGCTGCCGAAAAGATTGGGGCTGATGATCGACCCGATCGGACCCGGATAGACCGAGCGATACGCGTGGCCGCCGATGCGCCTGTAGATCGGGCATACGTTCAGGCACGCGCCGCATCGAATGCAATTCAAAGCCTCGCGCAGAACCGGATCCGCAATCATCGAGCTGCGCCCGTTGTCCAGGATCACCACGTGCATCTCGCGTGGCCCGTCGAGATCGCCCTCGCGCCGCGGACCCGTGATGAAACTGGTGTAGGTCGTGAGCTTCTGCCCAGTCGCGGTGCGCGCGAGGATTTCCAGGAAGTGGCTCAGGTCTTCGAGCCGCGCGATGACCTTCTCGATTCCCATCACGGCGACGAACGTCTCCGGCATCGTGCTCGACAGGCGCCCGTTGCCTTCGTTCTCGACGATGACGAGCGTGCCGGTTTCCGCGATCGCAAAATTGACGCCGGTAACCCCGAAATCCGCGTTCAGAAAAATCGCGCGTAATCGCGAGCGCGCTTCGGCCGTCAGTTTTTCAGGCTCCGCGGTGTACTCGATGCCGAACTTGTCCGCGAAAAGCCGCCCGATGTCTTCCTTGGACAGATGAATCGCGGGCGTGATGATGTGCGACGGGCGCTCGCCGCGAAGCTGCACGATGTACTCGCCAAGGTCGGTCTCGACCGCGTCGATCCCCGCGCGCTCGAGCGCGCCATTGAGCTCGATCTCCTCCGTCGTCATCGACTTGCCCTTGACGACCTTCTTCGCGCCCTTGGCCTTTGCAAGTTCGACTATGTAGTCGCGCGCATCTGCCGCATCCTCGGCGAAGAACACCTTGCATCCGCGCGCTTCGAGCTTCGACGTCAGTTCGATGAGCAATTCGTCGAGATGCGCAATCGCGCCGGTCTTGATTCGATGCGCCGCCTCGCGCTCGTCATCATATGATGGAAACTCCGCCTTCACTTCGGCGAAGTGATCGAGATGCCGCGCGCTGGCGCTCTCGAGCTTGCGCCGCAGCTCATGGTCGCCGACGGCGGCGCGGCTCGACTCGAAGAAATCGCGGGCTTTCGGAAATTCAGCCATCTGGGATGTCGCGCGTCGGTTGTCAGTCGATCGGCGCGGCTTTAGTTTATCAGCGCGACTTGGCGAATCAGGCGCAGCACCGCTTCGCGCGCCGACTCGGCCGCGGGATGCTCGGGAGCCTGCGAAAGAAAACTCTGGAAGTCTTCGAGCGCCGGCTTGAAGCATTCCAGCCGCTCGAACAGACTGCCGCGTTCCACCAGCTCGTCGAGCGCGCGCGGTTCCAGCATGATAATCCGGTCCAGCGCCGCCAGCGCGCGCGTCCAGTCCGACGCGCCCATGTAAATGATCTTCAGGTTGCGAAGCATCCGCGCCAGGATATGGCGCGCGCCGCGCTGCTTCAGCATCGCAGCATTTAATTCCACCGGCTGTCCGTAAATTTGCGTCAGGCGCGCGCGAATCTCGTCGAGCGCGAGAATCTTTCCGCCGACGAATGGATCGATGATCAGTTCGCCGCGCTCGTCCACCGCCTTGACCAGGAAATGCGTCGGGAACGAGACCCCGTAGAGGTTGATGCCGAGCCGGCGGCCCACTTCCAGATACACCACCGAAAGCGTGATCGGAATTCCGAGCCGGCGATCGATCACGTCGTTCAGAAATGAGTTGCGTGGATCGTTGTAGTTCTCGGCGTTGCCCTCGAAGCCCTTCAGCTCGAACAGAAAATGCGAGAGCAACTGGACGCGTTCCACCGTGTCCTCGCCCGCGCGCACGATCGGTTCGGCTTCACGCGCCAGCGTCGCAATCTTGTCCAGGTATTCTTCGAGGTCGAGGCCGGGATACTCTTCTTTCGCGATCAGCAGCGCGCCGCGCGCCAGTGGCACCGGCTCCTTCGCCGCAAGCATCGCAAATTCTCGCCGTGCATCGTTCATCGGGCGGGCACCGTTCGTAACAGTCTCGCCTTGCGCCAATGCTTTGACAAGCGCCCGCGATCGGTTTGTTCAGTTTGTTTCGAGCGCCGCCGCGGCCTCATCGCGCACCGCCGCGTCACAGTCGCCAAGCGCGTGCTCGAGTGCGCGGCGCGCGGCGCGTCCTCCGATCTGTCCGAGCGCCCATGCGGCGTGCGAGCGGATCAATGGCTCCGGCTCGGCCTCCAGCGCGCGCGCCAGCGGCGCCACCGCGTCGGGATTTCGCGTGTTGCCAAGCGCGACCGCGACGTTGCGCAGCAGCCCGCGCCGCTTGGCGCGCTTCACCGCGCTCTTGGTAAAGCGGCGGCCGAACTCTTCGTCGTTGAGCGCCAACAGCTCGGGCAAACGCGGGACCAGGTCGTTCGAGCCATCGTCAGCCGCCAAATCGTTCCATGGACAAACGTCGTTGCAAATGTCGCAGCCGAAGATCCAGTTGCCGAGCTTCGACCGCAACTCGCGCGCAATCGCGCCGCGGTTTTCTATCGTCTGATACGAGATGCACAGATCCGAGCGCATCACGTAGCCGTCGGCGAGCGCCCCGGTCGGACACAAATCGAGGCATCGCCGGCAGGTCCCGCAATGTTCGCGGTAAGGCTCCGTCGTCGGCTCGAATTCCGCGTCGGTGAAAATCTCGGCGAGAAAAAAATATGAACCGTGGTCGCGATTCAGGATCATCGTGTTCTTGCCGAACCATCCCAGCCGCGCATCCGCCGCCCATTCGCGCTCGAAGACCGGACCGGTGTCCACGTACGCGCGCGTGATCGAGCCGGGACGAATTTGCGAAATCACTTTGGCCACGGCGCGCGCTCGCCGGCCCACAACCTCGTGATAGTCGCGGCCCAGCGCGTATGCCGCGATTCTGCCGCGCAACTCGCCGCGCCAGTCGAGGCTGGGAATCGCGCGCGCCGCGTACGGATAGCCGATGCTCACGACGGACTTGTAGCGCGCATCGAGGCGGCGAGGATCGAACCTGCGCTCGGGCTCTCGCGCCAGGTAAGCCATCGTCGCGTGACCGCCGTCGTCGAGCCATTGGCGATAAAAGCTCTCGCGCTCCTTGAGTTGACGCAACGGCGCAAATCCAACCAAAACGAACCCCAGTTCGTTGGCGGCGCGGGTTATCGTTTCACGCGAAACATCCATGGCGATGCCAAAACCCTAGCATTTGGCTGGGCTTTTCGCGCTGGTAATGGTGGATGCATTGACTCCACTATTGCGTTACGATTAGTTTCTTGGTGAGGCGCATGATCGACGGGTAAGCGCTCCTTGCCGGAGGTTTGTAGCAGGAATGGCCGAAGGACTTCATATCGAGCATCACGGGCACGAGCAGACTCAACCGGCGCCGGCCGAGCGAATCGATGCCGCGTCGCTGCCGGACGTTAAGCTCACGCCCACCGCGATCGAGATGGTTCGCAAGATGTACGCGAAGGAAGGTCTTGGCGCGGGCTATGGAATGCGAATCGGCGTGGTCGGTGGCGGATGCTCCGGGTTTCAGTATTCACTGAAGTTCGACACGTTGAAAGAAGGCGATCGGGTGACGGATTTCGGCGGCGTGCTGGTGTACGTGGACGAAATTTCGCTGCCGTATATCGCGGGCACGACGCTCGACTACGTCGAAGGACTGCATGGCGCGGGATTCCGCTTTGACAATCCGCGCGCGAGCCGCACCTGTGGATGCGGGTCGTCCTTCAGCGCGTAAGCTTGACGACTGGTTGATTAACCAGGCCGCTCCGATTGGGGCGGCCTTTTTTATTCCAGCGGGCGCTGTGTTAAACCCAACCCGCGATGCTCGCGGGATTGCTCTACTGGCTGTCTCCGGCGCGCCGGCGCTTCATGCGGCGGCTGGCGAAGCCGGGACTCGACGCGATGCGCGCACGATTGGCCGAGGCGGGATCGCCGCGCGCGATTCAGTTCATCTCGACGATTCTAGGCGCCAACGCCGACTTCCTTGCCTACGCGCTTTCGCCGAAGGGGCCGCTTAAGATGTATTGCGATCGCGCAACGCCCGAGACGGTGTCGGCGTGTATCGTCACGATGCTGAACTACTCGGTAAATCTGTTTGCGCGCGGCGAGATGACGAACAATAAGAGCGAAATGATCGCGCTGCTCGCGCATCTTGCGGGCGTCAAGCCGGCCCAGCTGATGCTCCGGCGCGACGCGCTCCGCAAGGCGCCGCGCTCCGAGGAGTGGATGGTGCTGACGTGGCTCGCGAAAGATCTTGGCGCCGAGGCGCCCAAGTACGACGCCGGGCTTGAGCGCATCTTCGGATACAATTATCTGTCGTACATCGCTCAGTACCGGCCGGCGCTGGAGCGCGCGACGGCCGCGGCGGACACGGCCTGAGCTTCGTTCGGATGGAGAAAGCTGTGCAGGATCTCAAGCTGAAAGATCTCGAGGGGAGCGGAATCATCGTCACCGGCGCAACGCGCGGAATCGGCCGGGCGATCGCGCTGGAAGTCGCGCGGCGCGGCGCCAACGTATCGTTCAACTACGTCAAGAGCGATCAGAATGCGGCCGAGCTCAAGGCCGAAATCGAGAAACTCGGCGTAAAGGCGCTCGCGTACAAGGTCGATGTCGGCGATCTGAAGAACGTGCGCGAGATGGTCAACGCGACCAAAAAGGAATTCGGGCAAATCGACGGGCTGGTCAACAATGCGGGCATGACGCGCGACAAAGTATTCGTGATGATGTCGGAAGAGGATTGGAGCGAGGTCATCCGGGTCAATTTGACGGGCGCGTTTAATTTCGCGCGCGCGGTGGCGTTCATGATGATGAAAGCGAAGCACGGATCGATCCTGAATATCACCTCGGTCAGCGGGCTTATCGGAATCCCGGGTCAGGCGAACTATTCGGCGGCGAAGGCCGGACTGATTGGACTTACAAAATCAATCGCGAAAGAAGTAGGGCGGCTGGGCGTTCGCGTCAACGCGCTCGCGCTGGGATTTATCGAGACCGACATGACGGCGGCCATGCCCGAAGAGAATCGCACGCAGGCGCTCGCGATGATTCCGCTCGGCCGCTTCGGCAAGGTCCAGGACGTGGTGCCGATGGCCGCATTTCTGCTGTCGGATGCGGCGTCATATATCACGGGCGCGGTGATCCAGGTGGACGGCGGCCTCGCAATGTGACCGCGAGAGGGACGCAGGCTAGCGTTACGCCCCCATCTTGATGCCCGGCGGGAGTTTCCATTCGGTGGAATCGAGCTCGCGATCGCGCTCGGAAAATTCCCAGTAGTGGCC
>Ga0074046_10003879_pt1 | contig 12358 bp, 14 predicted proteins | sample BogForMeECP23OM3_FD_94441 | JGI IMG/M metagenome (GOLD analysis project Ga0074046, IMG submission 94441) | Bog forest soil microbial communities from Calvert Island, British Columbia, Canada - Bog Forest MetaG ECP23OM3 | ecosystem: Environmental > Terrestrial > Soil > Wetlands ...
AGAGCGAGCGGCAGGTCTCGGTCCCGCGCGCCGCCGACCACGCGCGGCGCAGCATTTTGCGCTCGATCCCAACGAGGCGGTTGGTCATGGCGCATTGGCGTTCGCGCTGATGCTGATGGGCCGGCACGACGAAGCCATGACCGAGGCCGATCTCGCCGTCGGCCTCGACCCGAATTCCGCCTTGGCCCATGCCTGGAAAGGCTTCACCCACACGTTTGGCGGCCGACCGCGGGAGGCGATCGAACCGCTCAAAACGGCGATAAGGCTCAGTCCCTTCGACCCGGGGATGTCGTTATTTCTCCATTCTCTGGGTCGCGCCTATTATTGGATGGGCGACTACCCGGCGGCGGTGGCGACGGCGCGGCAAGTCTGTCAGTCCCATCCCAATCTCCAGTCCGCCTATCGCACGCTGCTTGCCCGTTTGGGACAAACCGGTCAGGCAGAGGAGGCGCAGTGCGTCATGGCCGAAGCGCTCGAACGGTTTGGCGGGGAATTTCAGTCGCACCTTCGGGGGAACGCTGCCGAGAACCGCGTCGAAGACCGTGAGCACCTGATCGAGGGCTATCGCAAGGCCGGGGTGTTCATAGAATGACCGCGATCCGCCGCCTCGCGGCAATCCTCGCCGCCGATTTCGCCGGCTATTCGCGGCCGATGGGCACCGACGAAGAAGGAACGCTGGCGGCGCTGAAGGCGATCCGGCGCTCGTTGGGCGACCCGAAGAACGCCGAGCACCGCCAAACCAGACGCGCCCGGCGGTCGTTCGGCAACTGAATGTCCAAGTCGACCATCTCCCAGCGCAACTGAGCGCGGTCCGGACCTATCACCTGGACGTCCTGGCTCGATCGAGTGGGGTCAACGCGCCGCTCTATGAGGGCGCGGTCCAGAGCTTCAGGGCGCAGTGGCCGGCGATATCGCGAAAGTCTTTGTCGGTCGTCAGCATCATGAGGTCGTGACGGAGACAAAGCTGTGCCAGCAGCGCATCGATGGTGCCGATTTGAATGCCGCCGCGTCGGCATGTGTTTCTCAATTCGGCCGCGTCCACATGGTCGCTCCGGTCCGGAACCAGCAGCGGCAGCGCGTCGAACCGGTCGAGGATTTGCCTGCGGCCCGTTGGTCCGGAGAAGCCTTGCAGAAGCTCCTGCAGAACGAGCCCAGTGGTGACGAGCTCCTCGCCGGCTTCGATAGCACGGACCAGTTCGCGTCGTTCGTTGGCCGGGGCGGGCGCATCATGGCCGGAAGGCCAGCGACCAGACGCTGGTATCGACAAAGAGGCTCAACGGCGCGAGCGGTCAGCCTTGTAGTCGAACCCTTCGTCCCATTCGAGCTGGCCCATCACATCGAGCAAGCACTTCTGCCGCCGTCGCGCGATGAGCTCCTGGAGCGCCTTGGTGACAGCCGCTTTTTTGGTGCGCTCGCCGCTCACCGCCAGAGCACGATCGAGCAGGTCGGGATCGATTGACAGATTCGTCGCTATGTGTGGTCCTCCGCACATAATTTTACACATCGCGGCGGGCGGTTGCCACTTGTTTCGCTGGGGCCCGGAACCGGCGAGCGGCCGGCGGCCGGCGAGAGTTCGGGGAACGAGCCCCGAGACGCCTAGGTGAGTTTGTTGGGCCGGCAATGAGGAACCCGGGATCGCCGCGGCGACACGGTTGCTCTGCCGTCGTCATCTTGGCGACAAGATCGGGGCGTATCATTCGGGCCAGATGGGGGAGCCGGCCGGGCATTTCCGGCCGCTTGTCCGTGCCGGATTCAGCCGTCAGAAAAATCGTCAAAGCCTCCCTCAGGAGACGTCTGAAAAACGCCCCGCGTTAGTCTATAAGTATCTCATAGATATATTGTTTTTGGAATTTTGATGGGCGCTTTTCGATTTTTCCCGGAAATTTCCCGGTTTAACCGGGAAATCGGGCGTCAAAACGGAGTCAGCACATGGGCACACGCACGATCGGCATCGTCATCGAAGGCGCCGCGGGGCGGCTCGGCTCGACCCAGCATCTGCGTTCGCTGATGGCGATCCGCGGCGAAGGCGGGCTGCCGCTCGCAGCCGGCGATCGGCTCGTTCCCGAGCCGGTGCTGCTCGGCCGCAACCCGGCGAGGCTCGCGGCTCTCGCGGCGGCGCACGACGGCCTCAGATGGAGCACCGAGCGCGACGCGTGCCTCGCCGATCCCGCGATCGCGATTTACTTCGACGCCAGCGCCACCGGCGGCCGGCCCGAGCGGGCGGGTGCCGCGATCGCCGCCGCCAAGCACGTCTATCTCGAAAAGCCGATCGCCGAAACCCTTCGCGGCGTTGGATCTGGCCCGCCACGCGGTTCGCGCCGGGCTGAAGAACGGGGTCGTGCAGGACAAGTTGTTCTTGCCCGGACTGCGCAAGCTCAAAAAGCTCTATGAGGCCGAGTTCTTCGGCCGCGTGCTTTCGGTGCGCTTGGATTTCGGCTGGTGGGTGTTTGACGGCGAGCTCTATCCGGCGCAGCGGCCGAGCTGGAACTACCGCAAGCAATCGGGCGGTGGTCTGATCCTCGATATGTTCGCCCACTGGCGCTACGTGTTCGATCGATTGCTGGGCGAGATCAAAGCCGTGTCGTGCCGCCACACGACCGCGATCCCCAACCGCCGCGACGAGAGCGGCAAATGGTACGAGGTCGATGTGGAGGACCACGCCTTCGCGACGTTCGAGCTCGCGGGTGGGGTTCTGGCGCAGGTCGGCTCTTCCTGGGCGAGCCGTGTCAAGCGCGACGACCTGTTGCAGATCCAGGTTGACGGGACCCTGGGCTCGGCGGTGTGCGGGCTCGACCGGCGCTTCATGCACCCGCTCGTCGCGACGCCGAAACCATTCTTCGACCCGGAACGGCCGCAGCCGATGGTCTTCGACGAGCAATGGCAGGAGATGCCGGACGTGGAGCCGTTGCTCAACGGCTACCGGGCCGGCCGGGAGTTGTTCCTGAAGCACGTCGCGGAAGGGGTGCCGTTTCCTTCGCCGCTGCTCGAAGGGGCAAAGGGTGTCCAGCTCGCGGAAGCCTGCCATCAAAGCAATCGGGAGCGACGCTGGATCGACTTGCCCGAGATGACGCTGTGATTGTCCGTAAGCGCGCCTCGCGCGGCCCGCTATGCGGCCGCTGCCCGCTGGTCGTCCTCAGGCGGCTGCTGCACGCTCTCGCCGGCGGCGACGCCGGCGCGGCGAAAATAGAGATGAACGGCGGTCCCGATGCCTTCGGCGCTTTCGACGCGGGCAAAGCCGCCGAGCCGACGTGTCATTATTTCAGCGGCGGCTACTGCCGGCCTGGCGGTCACTTCCGGCTCGAAGATGCGATCGAGGCGTTCCGGGAATAGGCCGGGGCCGTTGTCCTTGACGGTCAGCCGGACATAATCTCCGGGAACGGAGCCGGCGAATTCAGCGGCAGCTGCGTCGTCGATCGTGTATTGGCGGGTTCCGACAATCAGGTCCCCGCCGGCGGGCATGTCGGCGACTGCCGCCGCGACGAGATCGAGGATCGCCGTTGCGACCGCATCCGGGTCTGTATGACCGAGCCACGACTCCGGCAGCAGTGAAAACCGGCAGATGACAGAACGCGGGACCCGTCGCCGGATTGACCGCTCGAGCGAGGTCAGAGTGGCATTGAGATCGGTCGGGCGCGGGCCCGGCGCGGTGCCTCCGGTCGATGCGGCGACTCGGCGTGTCAGACTCAGGAGGCGACTTAGCGCGCCGGACGCCGCGGCACGCACCCGTGCGAGCTGAGAGCGCGGCCTCATCATGCGCGCCAGCGTCTTCAGACGGCTCGACACGCCGGACGCTGCGCCGCGCAATCGCGCAAGGTGAGGACGCTGACTGATCCGGGGTGCGAGCGTCCTCAGACGGTTCGGCGCGCCGGACGCCACGGCACGCACCCGTGCGAGGCGAGATTGCACCCGGGTGTATCGACGGAATTTCTTGAGCGACGCGGCGACCCAGTCGGCGAGCCTGCGACTTGTCCGGGTAACGGCTGCTGCGGTCTGCGTTAACCCGTTGTCGAGCGGCTTGCGGTCGCCGGCGGCGCCGGCAGCTCCTACCGGGGCCGCATTCCGGCGATGCCCCCAGCGCCAAAGGAAGCCCGCGCCGACGAGCAGGGCGACGGCGACGGCCAGCGCGAGGATGGGCGCCTGCCAATCGGTGCGGTTGCTGGCCGCCGTGCTGGGATCGTAGAGAAAGGCTCCGAGATCGGCCGGGCGCGAGATCGCCCCGATTTCGATCAGGCTCTGCTGTATGCGGCCCCAGCGTTCCGGGTTCGAATGGCCGAGCGGGACGCCGGGATAGCGGGCGAGCCTGCGCGCGACCTCGGTTTGGTAGCGGGCGAAGCCGGCGGGATCGGACACCGGCACTTGCACCGGCAGCTCGGCGAGAATGCGCGCCGCGATCTCGTCGGGATGCTGCAAGGCATACCCCCAACCTTTGATCGAGGCTTCGCGAAAGCGCCGCGCCATCGTCGGATCGGCGTTCGCGAGGCGCTGCAAGGTGAACAGACTGTCGCCGTAGAACTCGACACGATAGCCCGCCGGGTTGAAGGATTTCAGCGCAACGCCCCGCTCGCGCGCCTGCCAGGGCAGCTCCCAGGCCGAACCGACCGCCGCGTCGACCCGGTGGCTGGCGAGGTCGGCGATGGCTTGACCCGGCTCGATCGGCAGGGATCTCAGCTTGTCCGGATCGATGACTTCGCTATAGAGCGCGGTGCGCAGCTCGAGCTCGAGGATGTTGCTCGCCGGCAACCGCCCGACCCTGCCGTTGAGCAGAGCCCCCGGGGAAGAAAAATCGCCATCGGCGCGGTAATAGACCGCGGCCCCGCTCTGTTGAAAGATTGGCGCCAGCAGCAGCAGCGAGTGCCCTTGGGCTGCCCGGATCAGCAACTGAATGGTTCCAGTCCCGAACTGGGCACGACCCTCCGTTATTTCTCGCACCGGATCGGTCGGCGGAGTTCCCTCAGGTGAACCTGGCTTGATCTCGACCTCGAGCCCCGTCTCCCGGTAAAAGCCCTGCCATAGCGCCGCATAATAGCCGGCAAACTCGAACTGCGGCTCGCGGTGGAGCTGGAGCACGAGTTTGTCCGCGGCCCCCGCTGGACCCGGCACCGCCATCAACGCGAGCGCCAGGCAGAAAGCGCGAATTGCTGATGACCCGAGCGCGTCCAGCGCCGCGGAAATGGGATTCCGTTTCGACATTCGCCCTTCCCCGATATGCTCGGCGGGCACGCCCCCACGGCCGAACTGCGACTGCCAAGCCTCTTTTCCCCAGCATATGCAGCCACCCGCCTTTGCTCAAGTTTCGTTACGGACATCAGGCGACGGATCGTCCCGACTATATTGCTCGATCCGCGCGGGTCGGCGTAGCCTGCCCCGACGCGCAAACACGGCGGTCGGTGATGAAGGTATTGGTGACGGGTGGTGCGGGCTTTATCGGGTCGGCGGTCTGTCGGTTGTTTATCGGCGAGCTGAACACCACGATTCTTAACGTTGATAAGCTGACCTATGCGGCGAACCTGGGGTCGCTGCGGCCAATCGAGTCGAGCCCTCGATACGCGTTTCGCCGGGCTGATATTTGTGATCGGCAAGCGATGTTTGCGCTGCTGCGGGAGTTCGACCCCGATGCCGTTCTCCACCTCGCGGCAGAATCCCATGTCGACCGTTCGATCGACGGCCCGGCGGAATTCATCAAGACCAATGTCGAAGGGACCTGCGTGCTGCTCGAGGCGGCGCTCGTCCATTGGCAAAAGCTCCCGCCAAAACGTGCTGCCCGATTCCTCTTTCACCATGTTTCAACCGACGAGGTTTTCGGCTCCCTCGGAAGTGGGGGCAGCTTCACTGAAACCACGCGCTACCAGCCTAATTCGCCCTACTCGGCATCGAAGGCCGCCTCCGATCATCTGGTCCGAGCGTGGCAGGCGACCTTCGGGTTGCCGACGGTGATCAGTAACTGCTCGAACAATTACGGACCTTGCCACTTCCCGGAAAAGCTGATCCCGCTCGCCATTCTGAAAGCGCTTCACGGCGAGCCGGTACCGGTTTACGGGAAGGGCGACAATATCCGCGACTGGGTTTACGTCGAGGACCACGCCCGTGCCCTGTTCGCGATCCTGAGCGAAGCGCGGGCCGGCGAAAGTTACAATGTCGGCGGAAACGCCGAGCGGACCAATCTCGATGTCGTGCAATCGATCTGCCGATTGCTCGACGAGATGCTGCCGGGTTCGCCGCATCGGCCGCATGAGCGGCTGATCAGCTTCGTCGCTGACCGGCCGGGCCACGACTGGCGTTATGCGATGGATATCGCCAAGATCCGGCGCGAATTGCGCTGGAAGCCGCGCGAGAACTTCGACAGCGGGCTGCGCAAGACGGTTTCTTGGTATCTCGCGAACCGCTGGTGGTGGGAGCCAATCTGGTCCCAAAGATATCGGGGCGAGCGACTTGGGATGGCCGGCGACCGGGTTTCCGTGTGACGGCCGCCGGCTGTGCCCTCTCCAACTTCATTGACAATTCAACATAATTGTGTTAATAACATTCCTTCTGCAAGCTCGACGCCTCGAAATCTCTAGGTTGGCCGAGAAGGACATGAGCTCGCGGCCTGCTGTCCACATAGATATGATGAGAATTCGCAACGATGATGAATCCCGCACCCTTTATCCCACCGGTTATGTCCGATGTCGTGATCGATATTTCCCATTACGAAACCGTTAGCCAGGATTTCGTCGCCACGGCTGCGGCCGGGATCGTCGTCGCGGTGATCCTGAAGGCTACGCAAGGATCCGGATTTATCGATCCGACGTTCCTGCCGCGCGTGACGGAAGCGCGTACCGCTGGGCTACTCGTCGGCGCTTATCATTTTCTCGACGGCAGCAATCCAGCCGAGCAGATCGCGCATTTCCTGACTGTCGCGAAATCCGAGGCCAGCGTAGACTGCCTCGCGATCGACTGGGAGCCCTACCCGCCTTCGCAGGCGACCGCAATGGCGGCAGCACAGGCGGTGGCGAGCGTCCAGGCAGCTACCGGATCTTGGCCGATCCTGTACACCAATCGGTACATAATCTCGTCGCCGAGCACCACTCTGTCGCGCTGCCCTCTCTGGCTTGCTGAGTATGGCACGAACCCGGTTTGTCCGCCGGGTTGGTCACAATGGACCCTGTGGCAGCACACCGACGGACAGGTCGGCAGCGCGCCCGTGCCGGTGCCGGGCATCGGGCCGTGTGACCGTAGCCGCTTCGCCGGCACGGTCGAACAGCTCAAGGCTTGGTGGCCTGCGCCAGCATCGTCGTGAGGTAGCGCAGCCATTTCGCGATCCGCGCCGTCCCGCGCCTTATATTTCCGGAAATGGTGCTGCCGGAAAGGATTGAACTTTCGACCTCTCCCTTACCAAGGGAGTGCTCTACCACTGAGCTACGGCAGCGTCCGGCCTCCAGATCGGGCCCCGGCGCGACGGGAGGGCAATACACGAGGCCTCGGCGGTTGGCAAGGTAGGCGGGTTGCCGGTGATCCTTGCCCGTAACGCGAAAATCCGCATCGCCGAGCATTTGGCCCCTTGACCGCGGCGCTGCGCTCTCGTTGGATAATGCTTTAGCGAGCATCCCCATCTGACACCGAGAAAGAATGCCGAGCGGGCAGCGCGCGAACAGCGGCTGGCTAAGGCATTGCGCGACAACCTGCTCCGGCGGAAGGAGCAAATGCGCGCGCGGGATCGGCCAGATGTTCCGCAATCTCAAGGTTCAGGCCGGGGGGGCGAGCCGCCGGCTTGAGCAGCGCCCGCCGCTCCGGTAAAAGCAACCGCCATGGCGGACAGGCCGCCAAACGATAGCCTGCTGTCGCTTCCGCGCCGGTAGGCGGCGCGGAAGCGAGGCGATGGACAAGATCCGCATCAAGGGTGGTGTTCCGCTGGATGGGGTAATTCCGATCAGCGGCGCCAAGAACGCCGCATTGCCGCTGATGGCGGCGAGCCTGCTGACGTCGGATACGCTGACGCTCGAGAATGTTCCCGATCTGGCGGACATCGCGACGATGGCAAACCTGCTTGTTCAGCATGGCGCCGCCATCACGATGGACGAAGGGGGCGGGAATGGTGGACATGCGCTGGAATTGTCGGCTGCACACATTACCTCGACCACGGCCCCGTACGATCTGGTCCGCAAGATGCGAGCCTCTATTCTCGTGCTAGGACCGCTTCTCGCACGTTGCGGCCGCGCGCGGGTGTCGCTGCCGGGCGGTTGCGCGATCGGGCCGCGACCGGTGGACCTCCACATCAAAGGGCTGCAACGGCTCGGCGCCGAAGTTGAGTTAAGCGGCGGCTATATCGATGCCCGCGCGCCAAAGGGTCTGAGAGGAGCCGAGATCGCATTCCCGGCGGTGTCGGTCGGTGCCACCGAGAATCTGCTGATGGCGGCTGCGCTCGCGGAAGGCGAGACTTTACTGATCAACGCCGCTCGGGAACCCGAGATCACCGACCTTGCTCTATGTCTTGAGGCGATGGGCGCTCGGATCGCCGGGATCGGCACCGATCGCTTGAGCATCCTCGGTGCCAGCCAGTTGCATGGGACGGTCCATACGATCATCCCCGATCGCATCGAAACCGGAACGTATATCATAGCGGCAGCGGCAACGGACGGCGAGGTGCGGTTGACCGGCACGCGGTTCGATCTTGTCGCGGCGGCAGCACGTGCCCTCGAGGGGGCTGGCGTTGAGGTGTCAGCTACTGCCGACGGGCTCAAAGTGCGCCGGCGCGCGGGAAGCATCGAGGGCGTCGACATCATGACCGAACCCTATCCCGGCTTTCCGACCGACCTTCAGGCGCAAATCATGTCGCTGATGACGATTGCCAAAGGCGCATCGATGATTACCGAGACGATTTTCGAGAACCGCTTCATGCACGTTCCCGAACTCGCGCGCATGGGCGCCAACATTAACATCCACGGTACCTCGGCCTTGGTGCGTGGAGTGCCGGCGCTGACGGGGGCGCCGGTGATGGCGACAGACCTGCGCGCTTCGGTATCGCTGGTCGTCGCCGGCCTTGTCGCGGCGGGTGAGACCGTGATTAACCGCGTCTATCACCTCGACCGCGGCTACGAGCGGCTGGAGGAAAAACTCGCGGCGTGCGGCGCCCGGATCGAGAGATTGCGCAATGTCGCCTGACAGGAGCGGCGGTGCCCTCAAGCTGCGCGCGGAGGATGTGGACGACCTCGCAGTGATCTCGGCGTGCCTGCAGGACGCGCTTGTTGCCGTCCGCGACCTCGCATTCGTTCCCGAGGATCGTACGTTCGTGATGGTCGCCAACCGCTTCCGCTGGGAACGAGCCCTGCGTGCGGCGCGCGGCGAGGCCGGTTGTCAGCGCACTCTGTGCGGCATAACCTTCGGAGCGGTTGCCGGCGTGTCCTATCTCGGTTTCCGCCGCGCCGAGGACGATCGGATCTTGTCGCTGCTGGCTATTCGACCCGGACGCGACGGTGAAGCGGACGCGATCCAGCTCGAATTTTCCGGCGGGGCAACGATCCGGCTGGACGTCACCCGCATCCTTTGTCAAGCGACGGATCTCGGCGAGCCGTGGCCGACCCAATGGCAGCCCCGACACGATGCGGATGAGCGGGTGTGACTGCCGCAGCGAATGCGAGCCGCTCCGAGAATCCTTTGATCCTCGCGCTGCCGAACGGACGGATCCTCAGCGAGGTGATGCCGCTGTTGGGTCGTCTCGGCATCACGCCAGAGCCCGCCTTTGACGATCCCGGCTCGCGCCAGCTGCGCTTTGCCACCAGCGAGCCTAGCCTCGATCTGATTCGGGTGCGCAGCTTCGACGTCGCCACCTTTGTCGCCTTCGGCTCGGCCCAGCTCGGCATCGCCGGCAACGATGTGCTGATGGAATTCGATTATTCCGAGATCTACGCGCCGCTCGACCTCGGTGTCGGGAACTGCCATCTCGCTGTTGCGGCGACCACGGACGGCGCGGTGCGCGAGGAAGTCGGGCGCGCGAGTCACATCCGCGTGGCGACGAAGTACCCGGAGGTCACACGCCGCCATTTCGCCGCGCGCGGTATCCAGGCGGAGTGCATCAAGCTGAACGGAGCGATAGAGCTCGCCCCGCATCTCGGCCTTTGCCGTCACATCGTCGATCTGGTCCAAACCGGCGCCACGCTCAAGGCGAACGGTCTGATCGAGATCGAGCGCATCGCCGAGGTCAGCTCGCGGCTGATCGTCAACCGACCGGCGCTGAAGACCCGCCCGGAAGAGGTCGGCGGCTGGATCGAGCGCTTCCGCGACGCGATACGTCTTCAGCGAACCCTCACCAACCCAGCCTTGCCGGCTGGGTCGCCCCTTTCCCGCGGTGAAGTCGGGTAAGGGTCACATCATAAGCGGGGTAGGGAGCTGATGCCGGTTAGGATGGCAACGCGCGATGCCGGGTTCGAAGCGGCCTTTGGGCGGCTGCTCGAGGCAAAGCGGGAAAGCGCGGCCGATGTCGATGCCGCGGCCGGTGCGATCATCGAGGATGTCGCTCGGCGCGGCGACGCTGCGTTGATCGATTACACGCGCCGCTTCGACGGCGTCGACATCACGGCCGCCGACCTGCGCCTCACAAGCCGCGAGATCGCCCAAGGAGCCGCTGCGGCACCGCCCGAAACAGTCGCAGCCTTGCGGCTCGCCGCGGAGCGGATCGAGAGCTTTCACCGCCGTCAACTGCCGCCGCCGATCGATTATGTCGATGCGCTCGGAGTGCGGCTTGCCGCCCGCTGGCGCCCGATCGACGCCGCCGGGCTTTACGTACCCGGCGGCACCGCCGCCTACCCGTCCTCGGTGCTGATGAACGCGGTTCCCGCCAAGATTGCCGGCGTCGAGCGGCTGGTGATGACCGTGCCGGCGCCCGGCGGCGTCCTCAACCCACTCGTTCTCGCTGCCGCCGAGCTGGTCGGGATCGACGAGGTATACCGGGTTGGCGGAGCGCAGGCGGTGGCAGCTCTCGCCTTTGGCACAGCGACGATTGCGCCCGTCGACAAGATCGTCGGGCCGGGGAATGCGTACGTCGCTGCGGCGAAGCGGCGCGTCTTCGGCCGGGTCGGGATCGACATGATCGCCGGTCCGTCGGAGATTCTCGTCGTCGCCGATCGACGGAACGATCCGGAGTGGATCGCCGCCGATTTGTTGTCGCAAGCGGAGCACGACAGCGCGGCGCAAGCAATCCTTGTCACCGACGATGCCGCGTTCGCGGCCGAGGTCGAAACGGCGGTAGAGCGCCATCTGGTGCGATTGCCGCGCGCGCAGATCGCGCGGGCGAGCTGGCAGGCGCATGGTGCGATTCTCCTCGTCGCCGACTGGGAAGAGGCGGCGGTGCTGATCGACCGGATCGCCCCCGAGCATCTCGAACTTGCGCTCGACGAGGCTGATGCCTTAGCCGATCGGGTTCGCCATGCCGGCGCGATCTTCCTCGGTCGCCACACCCCCGAGGCCATCGGCGACTATATCGCCGGGCCCAACCATGTCCTGCCGACGGCGCGCAGCGCCCGCTTCGCCTCCGGCCTCGGCGTCCTCGACTTCGTCAAGCGCAGCTCGCTCGTCCGCTGTGATGCCGCGAGCTTGGCGGCGCTCGCGCCGGCGGCGATCCGTCTCGCCGAGGCGGAAGGGCTGGAGGCCCATGCGCTGTCGCTGTCGATCCGACTCTCGCCCAGGGCATGAACCGACGGCCATGGGCGACCCCCAGGGCGAGTGGCGGATCGTCGGCATCACCCTCGACGAGCGCACGGTGGTTCGACGCAGCCCCGATATCGAGCACGAACGAGCGGTTGCGATCTTCGATCTGCTGGAGGAGAACCGTTTTGCCCCCGCCTCCGGGCTCGACGGGCCGTTTCATCTCCACTTGGCCATCGAAGAGAATCGGCTGAGCATCGAGGTTCGATCTGCGGCAAACGGTTCGAGCGAGACGATCCTGCTGCCTCTGGCCCCGTTTCGCGGTATCGTCCGCGACTACTTTATGGTTTGCGAGAGCTATTACGAGGCGATTCGGCGGTCGAGCCTGGCGCAGATCGAGACCATCGATGTGGGAAGGCGATCGCTGCACGACGAGGGATCGACGCTGCTGATGGAGCGGCTCGCCGACAAGGTCGCCGTCGACCACGACACCGGCCGCCGCCTATTCACCCTGATCTGCGTGCTGCATCTGCGGGGATGACGCTGTGGCGACGACACCACCGCTCCTCGTGCTCGCTTCCGCCTCGCCTCGCCGGCTAGACCTGCTGCGGCAGATCGGGCTCGAGCCCGACCGAATTGATTCCCCCGATATCGACGAAATGTCGCGACCCGGCGAGCTGCCACCGGCCCATGCCATGCGCCTCGCGGAGGAGAAGGCGCGGGCGGTGATGCCGCGGCATCC
>Ga0074046_10003881_pt1 | contig 12357 bp, 10 predicted proteins | sample BogForMeECP23OM3_FD_94441 | JGI IMG/M metagenome (GOLD analysis project Ga0074046, IMG submission 94441) | Bog forest soil microbial communities from Calvert Island, British Columbia, Canada - Bog Forest MetaG ECP23OM3 | ecosystem: Environmental > Terrestrial > Soil > Wetlands ...
AACTTATAGGTTATATCATACTAATTGAGTTGACAATTTTTTCTTATTGATTCATGATTACACCCGGGTAGTGAAACTCGTCATATTTAAACCACGTTCATTTTTTCAGATCCTGCCCCCACCGTGGAGTTGATACACTGGCTCCTGGTAGCGAGTGTATCTGCTGAATTAATGCTGCGCTTGCTGCTCAACTCATTATTGTACCTCATTTCTGTGTCTCGGTGAAAACTTCAGCATTAACGAGAGAAGTGGTTGTGTTGTCTCCGTTAAGGGACAGCTATAGACAGAGTGAAAATGGCCGCCACGAGGCGCACAAGTCGTGTCTTAGACTTTCACCACCCATCGTATTAATAAAGACCGGCCTTATTAATGTTTCACTTTAGTGGACCTAACTTAAAAGGAGATGGCATGGCTGATCACAAATTTCTTTCGCCCCATGAGATCGAGACGATACCTGGCACTGAGGGCTGGGAGCGAATGTATCCCTACCATTATCTCTTCTCCACTGATGACAAGGAACGTAAGGAATATGAGGAGAACATGTTCTGGTTCAATGATGGGCTTCATTATCCGGAACCGATGTACCCATTTGACATCATTTGGGATGAGGCATGGTTTTTGGCCCTATCCCAGTTCAACACACGTATTTTCATGGTGCCCCCCGCCATGGGTGTGGACCACCGAATCATCAATGGCAACATCTATATCACTCCGGTCCCGGTTACAGATCCCAATGAAATACAGCAACGAGTTCCCCTCTTCATGGAACGTGCAGGTTACTACTACGAACACTGGAACGAGCTCCATGACAGATGGGAAAAGAAAATGCGGGATATCATCCAGGAGCTGAAGGATCTTGAAATTAAACCTCTCCCACAGATGGAAGATATTTCAACGGTAAAAGAGGGGCTCGGGACCTCCAGCGGATACAGTCTTCTGCTGAACTATGACAGGCTTATTAATCTTGGTATCCTCTGCTGGCAATACCACTTTGAATTCCTTAACCTCGGCTATGCCGCCTATGTGATTTTTGTCGATTTTTGTACAAAAGTCTTTCCGGATATACCGCTCCAGAAGATTACACAAATGGTTGGCGGCGTAAATGTCATTATTTACCAGCCCGACGAGGAACTGAAAAAGCTGGCCAAGTTGGCCGTCCAAGACAGGATCGCCGATCAAATCTTAAGCGGTGGCACAATCGATGAGGTCACTCGTCGGCTCAGTGTTTCCGATAATGGACGCTCCTGGCTGGCAGCCTGGGACAAAGCCAAGGACCCCTGGTTTTATATCTCAACCGGGACCGGCTGGTACCACCACGATTCGTGTTGGAATGATGATCTGAATGTTCCGCTGAATTCTGTTTGCGTTTACATTGAGAAATTGAAACAGGGCTTCAACATCGATCGCCCTCTGGCCAATGTTCAGGCGGAACGCGAGCGCCTGGTTAAAGAATACCGCAACCTGCTTCAAACCGAAGAAGACCGGACGACATTTGACCAGCTCCAGGGTACTGCCAAGCTGGTGTTCCCTTATGTGGAAAATCATCTGTTCTATGTGGAGCACTGGTTCCATTCGATTTTCTGGAACAAGATGAGGGAAGTGGCCGCGATCATGAAAGATCACGGCTTCCTTAAGGACATCGAAGACATCTGGTACCTCAAACGCGCTGAAATCAAGGATGCCCTCTGGGACCTGGTAACCGGATGGGCCACCGGAAGCAAAGCTTACGGTCCGTTGCACTGGCCCAAGGAAATTGAATGGCGCAAGGGCGTATATCAGAAATTCAAGGAATGGACCCCGCCACCGGCAGTTGGCAAGCCTCCCGAGATCATTACCGAGCCCTTCACTATTGTCCTGTGGGGCATCACCAATGAAAGCATGTCTGCCTGGGCAAAGCTCAGAGAAATTGGAGATCCGGACAAAGTAACGGAGCTCACGGGATTTGCAGGGTCGCCCGGCATGGTGGAAGGCATCGCGCGCGTGTGCAGATCGGTTAAGGATATCGACCAGTTACGAGATGGTGAAATCCTGGTCGCTCCTACAACATCTCCTTCCTGGGCGCCTGCCTTCCAGAAGATCAAAGCCTGCGTTACCGATGTTGGCGGAATCATGTGTCATGCCGCCATAGTCTGCCGCGAATATGGAATGCCCGCGATTGTTGGTACCGGGCAGGCAACTAGCATCATCAAAACAGGGATGCACATCAAGGTAGACGGAAACACCGGAAAGGTTAACATTACAAGATAATTGATCATGGGTAAACCCCCGGTTCTGCCGGGGGACTCCCAGAGTTTGACATTTCCGCGAATATACGAAAGCCTCCCTCCTGCAAACCGCTCAAAGTTTACCGGCAGGAAAGCATTTCGTATTGATCTACAACCGCTTTGAGCGATCCATGTTTTTCCAGGCCTCCGGCTTTGCCGGTGGTGTCTGACCTGGTTGATGCTGGAATTTGAAGGACTTCTCCGGGCGGGCAAGGGACCACCAATCACCGGCGGTGATCAAAGTCGCAAAATTGCAGAAAGAATAGAGCCATGGAGCAACGACAAAAATACCTGCTTTGGTTCCATGAATGCGACCTGTCTTCGTTTCCAATTGTGGGAGGAAAAAACGCCAGCCTGGGAGAATTACTGAAAGCCGATATTCCGGTGCCGCCCGGGTTCGCCGTAACTACTGAAACCTACAACCGCTTCATCGAAGAAAACAAACTCGATCGGGAAATCGAGCGATTACTTAAGCCGGTTCGACCGGAGGACACCGCCAGCGGGGAGAAAGCTAGTCAGGCGATTCGGCAAGTGATCGAAGACAGGCCGATAAACGTCGAACTCGAAGATTATATAGGTGAATTTTACCGCCTTCTCTCCAAACGCTGCCAAGTCCCCGCCGTACCGGTTGCCGTACGTTCCAGTTCCACGGCGGAAGACCTCCCGGGGGCAAGTTTTGCCGGCCAGCAGGATACCTATTTATGGGTGAGAGGGATCGACGGAGTTCTGCATTACGTCCGGAAGTGCTGGTCCAGCCTTTTTACTGCCAGGGCCATAGCCTATCGCAAAAAAATGGGATTTGCCGATGATGCGGTCTCCATTTCGGTAGGAATACAAAAGATGGTCAATTCCTGGACTGCGGGGGTCATGTTTACCCTCAACCCTGCAAACGGCGACCGGTCAACCATTGTCATCGATGCCAACTGGGGGTTTGGTGAAAGCGTGGTAGCCGGTCTGTGCACGCCGGATCAGTTCCTGGTCAACAAAGTGACCCTGGAAATTGTCAGACGCACTATTTCAGCCAAGGAATGCTACTTTACGACCAATTTTGAAACTCAGACGGTGGAAAGACACGAATGTCCGCCGGAACGAGCCTGCAATCAATGCATCATTGACGAAGAGGCTATCGAACTGGCTCGCATCGGCAAGCTGATCGAAGCTCACTACTGCAAACCCATGGATATCGAATGGGCCATCGATAAGGACCTGCCGGCAAGCGGCCGGGTGCTGATCCTCCAGAGCCGACCGGAAACGGTGTGGAGCGGCAAGAAAGCCGAACCCGTATGCAAACCTAAACTGTCTGCCATGGACCATATCGTTTCCGGTCTGCTGGCCGGTAAGAAAATGAAATAAAACCATATAGAGGGGGGTAGTTACCAAATGAACAGTATGAGAGATTTTATCGCAGAGGCTGAAAAACTGGGGCTGCTGAAGCGCATTAAAGCCCAGGTAGACTGGAACCTGGAGCTGTCTCATATTGCCAAGCTGAACGAAGAGGCCGCAGGTCCGGCGCTGCTGTTTGAAAGTGTAAGAGGATATAATACTCCTGTAATAACAAGCGTCTGCACAACTACCCAACGGCTGGCGCTGATCATGGGCCAGCCTGCCGATTCCAGCCTGACCGATCTTTACCAGGCTTGGGCCAAGCTGGGAAATAACGCCGTTCCCCCTAAGTGGGTCGACAAAGCTCCCTGCAAAGAAAACGTCATGATTGGTAAAGATGTTGACCTGTTCAAATTTCCCGCACCAAAGTTCTACCCCCTGGATGGCGGACGATTTTTCGGAACCGCCCACTTTTTCATCACCAAAGACCTGGAAACCGGCTGGGTGAACCTGGGGACCTACCGGGCCCAGTTGCTCGGAAAAGACAAGCTTGGCACCCAGTTCATCAAAGGCAAGCATGCTGATATCATGCTGAAAAAGTATCAGGCCATGAAAAAACCCATGCCGGTGGCTTGTGTCATCGGTTGCGACCCGCTGCTCTTTATCGTCGGGGCTGCCCGTATCTCGGCATTCGTATCTGAATACGACGTGGCCGGCGGTATTCGCGGTCAGGCAGTGGAGGTGGTAAGAGGCGAAACGGTCGATCTGCCCATTCCGGCCCAAGCCGAGATCGTGGTGGAAGGGGAGGTCGATCCCGACAAATTCATGGATGAAGGGCCGTTTGGCGAGTACACCGGGTACTATTCCGGCGTGGGCACAGATCCTAGAAATTTTGTCGATGTAAAATGCGTTACCTTTCGCAACAACCCCATTTTCTGGGGCACCACAGTGGGACGCGCAGTAACCGATACGCACATGACCATGGCGCTCTCCTACGGGGCTACGCTCTGGCAGCAACTGCTGGCTATGAAGATTCCGGGACTCAAGGGCGTCTACTGTCCCCCGGAAGGTTCAGGTCGCTTTCTGGCTATCATCTCCATTAAACAAATGTACCCGGGGCACGTGGACCAGGTACTAACAGCAGCCATATCCACTGAAATGGGGGCCTATGGATTAAAAACAGTCATCGTGGTGGATGAAGACATCGATCCATGGGACATCCCTCGTGTCATGTACGCTCTTAGCTTCCGTTTTCAGCCCAACCGCTGTCAGGTGATCAAGCGCGGCCGTTCCACTCCGCTCGACCCATCGCTTCCAATCGAAAGCAGGGATATCACCGGGCGTCTTCTTATGGATGCCACGATTCCTTATGAATGGAAACAAAAACCGATTCCAATCGAATTGGATCCTGAAATGGTGAAGCGTGTAAAAAGCCGGTGGTCGGAGTTGGGACTGTAGTCCGGCGCATTGTCCCTCAGATTATCAGCAATATGATAGAGAGATACTACATTGAAACCGATCCGATACACAAAGGAAATGATCGAGGAATTTCTGGATGCAGGCCACTGGACCCAAGAACTATTCTCCGATTTTTGGGATCGCAATGCACGCGAATTCGGCAATAGAGAAGCCTTGGTGGACTCAAAGCACCGCCTCACCTGGTCGAAAGCCAAGAAACTCATGGATGCCATCGCCATTTCCTGGGTAGAAATGGGTATTCCCAGAGACGCTCGCATTATCATTCAATCCCCGAACAGCGTATTTGGTTTTCTGTCCCGCATCGCCTGTGAAAAGGCCGGCTGCATTTCTCTTACTGTTTACCCTTACCTTCGCGAGCGCGAACTTGAGTACATGGTTGAGCGCACTGAAGCAACAGCGGTAGTGATTCCGCATGTATACCGACAATTTAATTACCTTCAAATGTATCGCGAACTCCAGCAGCGCTTTCCCCATTTGAAATATTTCTTCCTCTTCGATGATAATGTTCCCGCGGGCGCTCCCGACGGCACCTATTCAATCACTCAGATGGCTAATGCCCGGGCGGCCCGCCCCATAGATGAAAAAGTGCTGAGAGCCAGGCGTTTTAGCGCAACGGATGATGTTGCGCTTTTGACCACCACATCGGGTACCACCGGGATACCCAAACTGGTTGAGTGGCCCACCGCTCCACGGGTGTGCACCTCGAAGGGACGTGTGGATATCTGGGGCCTCACCGGCAACGATATTACCATGGCCATAGCACCCCATGCCGGTGGCGCAGCCGGGACCCTCACCTATTTTGCCGCTCCTCTGGTGGGCGCCAAGACTGTAATGCTGGAGGAATTTTCATCCGAAGAGGCCCTGGCTCTTATCGAAAGGGAAAAGGCCACGGCCATCGGAGTGGTGCCCACTCATCTGGTCCGCATCCTGGAATGTGACACTTCCAGATACGACCTGAGTTCCCTTCGCTTTATCCGTTCTGCCGGCGGTTACCTGCCGCCCCAGGTCGCCGAGGAAGCGGAAAAGGCCCTCAATGCGGCGATCACAAGCGACCTGGGTACCCAGGACATGGGTTCGGTGTCAGGGTGCCGGGTGGAAGACAGCAAGGACCTGCGCCGTCGCACGGTAGGACGAATGCTCCCTGGAAACATGGTTCGCCTTGTCGACAAGGACAGCGGGGAGACAGTAGCCGATGGAGAGCCTGGCGTACTCTACTTCAGAGGCCCTCATGCACCGGCCGGCTACTACCGGGATGAAGCTCTTACGGCGACGGTGTTCGACCCCAAAGGCTGGACCACCACCGGGGATATTGTCAAGTTCGACCAGGGTTGCCTCTGGATACTGGGACGGGCCAAGGACATGATCATTCGAGGCGGTCAGAACATCTACCCGGCCGAGATCGAGGGCCTTCTAAACGATCATCCCAAAGTATCGGCGGTGGCCGTGGTGCCGTATCCCGACCGGGAAATGGGAGAGCGCGCCTGCGCTTATGTGGTCCCCAAGTCCGGCGAGGATTTTACTTTCAACGAGATGGTGGAATTCCTCAAATCCAAGAAGCTCGCCATGTTTAAGGTGCCGGAGCGTCTGGAACTGGTCGATGAATTCCCCGCTGTAGGAGATTCCGGCAAAGTCAACAAGGAAGCGTTGAAAAAAGATATCGCTGAAAAGGTGACCGCCAGTGGCTAAACACATATTGATCATTGCCACCCTCGATACCAAAGGCAAGGAAACCCACTACCTGCGCTCAGTAATGGAAGCGCTGGGGTTGACCCCGATCCTTATGGACATCTCCATGCGCGGGAGCGGAGACTCACCGGCGGATATAACACCCGCCCGGGTGGCTGCTGCAGGCGGCGGCAGCCTTGAGGATATCCACGGCTCTCAACAGCGTTCTCAAATTACAAATATCACCATAGCGGGTGCTTCCAGAATCGCTGGGGATCTCTTTGCCGAAGGGAGGATCGACGGAGTTATTGCCATCGGCGGCTCGACCGGGTCGCTGATGGCAACAGACGTCATGCGCACCCTGCCCTTTGGGGTCCCCAAGATCATGATCTCCTCGACCGCAGCCCTTCCCGGTTTGTCGACACGCTACATCGACACCGGAGATATAATCCTGTTTCATTCAGTAATTGAAATCTCCGGCCTGTCGGATATGCTTAAAAATGTCATCGACCGAGCAGCCTGGGCCATGCAGGGGATGGTCTCGGATAATATCACCCCACCCAGGGCGGCTGACAACCGTGCCATTGCCATAACCATGCTGGGACCTTGTGAGCAGTGCGCCAGCACCGTGCACGCGGAACTGGAAAAAGCGGGTTACCAGGTAATCGGTTTCTCGGCTGCCGGTGTCTGTGATCGCGCCATGGAAAAGATGATCAGCCAGGGCTTCTTTCATGGAGTAGTTGACCTGGCGCCGGGAGGTGTGGGTGAGCATCTTTTCGGCTTTATGCGTGATGCCGGGCCGGACCGCATGGAATCCGCCGGCAAAACGGGGATCCCCCAGATTATATCAACCTGCAGCGTCAACCACATGACTCCGTCTAAATCCAAGTATAAGCCGGAGTATCATCAGCGCCGCCAGTACGATCTGGATAAGTTTCGTACGTGGGTAAGGTTATCAGTGGATGAGCTGAAGCTGGTGGCCAGGGCCTTTGCAGAAAAGCTGAATAAATCCACGGGACCAACATGTGTATTCATTCCTCTAAAAGGGTGGTCTTCGGTGGATGCCCCAGGCAATCCTACGTTTGACCCTGATGAGGATAAGGTCTTTATCGAAGAGTTACAGGGCCTTCTAAAGCCTGAAATTCAACTGTCGTTGCTTGATGCAAATATGGAAGAGCCTGCGTTTGCCCTGGCCCTGGCAAAAGCTGCGCAAGACTTGTTCCATTCACCGCCTGAAACCGGTTGAACATGCGCGACCGGCACGCGGAAAGCCTTGAGGAGATATGACCGATGAATAACCAGGAGAACAAGCATGCTCATCATTAATTGGATGCAAAAAAATCCGGTCACAATCCCTAGCGACATGACAGCCAGTCGTGCCAGCGAACTTTTCAATCAACTGAAAGTGCCATTCATACCGGTGGTTGATGATGGCAGGCTGCGCGGAATTCTGGCCCGCCGCGATATTCGCCAGGCCGCCGCCTTCGTGACTGCTTCTCAAAGCGTCCATGAAATGAATTTTTTTAACACACGGATGAAGGTTAAGGATTTGATGGTCCGCAAGCCCATCACCCTCTCCATCGACGACACGGTGGAGACGGCTTTGGAGAGAGGCACCAAATTGGGCCGCGGTTTTTTCCCGGTGATGGACCAGGACAAGCTTGTGGGAACCATAAGCGATAGGGACATTTTTAAAACCTTCTACCAACTCCTTGGAGTGGAAGAGAAACTGTGCGGATTTAGCGTTGAAAGCGACGATTTTACCGGAGAGGCTGTCAATGAGTTCGTACTCGCCGCTTGCTCCACCGGGGCATTGCTCCACAGCTTCTTCGTGCTGAAAAATCCTCAGACTGGAAAAAAACACCTGCTAATGAGGCTCAAAACATCAAACCTGCCTGCTGTCCTGTCTGCGCTTAGAGAAAAGGGATATAAGATTCTGGAGGTCATAGACAAATCTTTGCCAACTGCCGGTTAAAGCACTAACCCTTGGTGGCTTGCATTACCTTCGGCGGACCTGATCTGCATTCAAGGTGAACAATGAAGAAACGAATCATCGTCGGAATTTCCGGCGCAAGCGGTGTGATATATGGTGTTCGGTGTCTGCAACACCTTAAACGGACAGACTATGAAACCCACCTGATCATTTCAAAGGCCGGCATGCTCAATATCGAGATCGAAACTCCGTTCAAGCCCGCTGAAGTGATGTCCATGGCAGACTTTGTCCATGATCACGAAAATATGGCTGCTCCGATGTCCAGCGGCTCATTTCTTACGGCGGGCATGGTGGTGGTTCCCTGCACCATCAAGTCCCTGTCGGGAATTGCCAATTCCTACACTGATAACCTGCTGGTGCGTGCAGCCGATGTTGTGCTTAAAGAAAAGCGAAAGCTCTGTCTGGTAGTCAGAGAAACGCCCATGCACAAGGGGCATTTGCGTCTGTTGATGATGGCCGCTGATATGGGGGCTCATATTTTGCCTCCAGTGCCGTCCTTTTATCACCAACCCAAAACGATTGAAGATATTCTCGATCAGACTATCGGAAAAATATTCGACTATTTTGGTATTGAGCACAACCTGTTTAAGCGCTGGACCGGAGATCATCGAGATGAAGGATGAGCCACACAGGAAGCCGCCAATGGAATTTACGCTGAAAACTGATGAAGGCAATTACGATATCGAAGCCGGCGTGAGGCTCATTGGCGTGGACGTGCTTGTAGCCATACGGGGGGGAGACAAACCTCACATCGGCGCGGTTGCTGTGGCGCAGCCCCGTCCCAGCCTGCATGACCCTGATGTTACGAGTTCCACGGCTTCCGTTTTTTGCTTTTGCGGGCACAAGGAGGATGACTTGGCAAAGGCAGCAGCCCTGAAGATCTCCGCCGCTCTGAATGCCAACGTTGTGGTAACCGCCGGGATTCATTGGGACGGCCTCGGCCCTGAAGGCATACGAGCTGTCGTCCGCAACTCAGAAATTCTTGTCGGCATGATCATAAGGAGGCTTAGCTAGGCCTCTCCGTCTGCTCATTAGCACCTCTCAACGGTATCCTCTTCCAAGACCACGGGTTGTTTACTCTGCATGCTTAGACGCAGCGAAACCATGATATGAGGAGCTGGATGCGTTAATCGCGCACGTCCGGATCTATGGGGGGGCGAGGGTAAATGCCCTCGTCTACCCGACTGCGTTATTTCGGTTTAGGGAGGTTCAGAATGCCGATTGTCGATGTAGAAGTTGCAGAAAATATCGGATTTGTTTGTCTCAATAACCCGAGCAAAAGAAACGCATTGAGTCATGAACTGATTAACGAAATCCTGGGGACTCTCAATGATTTCAAGAATCGCAAGATCGCGGCTGTGATCTTTAGGGCTCCTGACGGTTCCCCAGTATGGTCCGCGGGATACGATATCAAGGAGTTGCCCAGGGCGCGCCACGATCCGCTCGGCTACGACAAGTCGCTGGATAAACTGCTCCGAGAGGTCCAGAAATATCCCGGACCTGTTATAGCAATGATTCACGGAAGCGTTTGGGGAGGCGCCTGCGATCTCGTTATGACTTGCGATATTGTCATTGGGGATGAAACCTCATCCTTCGCCATCACTCCGGCGAAGCTTGCGCTGCCCTACAATGCTACCGGCATTTTGCATTTCATGAACAGATTGAGTTTAAGTATAGCAAAAGAGATGTTCTTTTCGGCTGACCCCATCATGGCGGAAAGGGCCGAGCGCGTCGGCATACTCAACCATCTCGTGCCATCAGATAAGCTCCTGGAGTTCACGACAAATCTGGCAAAACGGATGGCGACCCGCTCTTCGCTCGCCATTTCCGTAATCAAGGAACAGTTCAACCTTCTTGCCGGCGCCTACCCAATGGCCCCCGATGTTTTCGAACGCATCCATGGTCTGAGAAGGCAGGTATACGACAGCTACGACTACGCAGAAGGTATTCGGTCCTTCCTTGAAAAGCGTGAACCGATGTTCAAAGGAGAGTGACTCGATTGAACGATTCCACTCCCGATGAGCAGATGAGGTTCAACTCATCTCTTGGCAGCGGACCGGGTTGACAGAACGTCTAATTGGAAATCCCATGCGGGATGACCGTCCAGCGGCCAGGATCAACGTAGCGATTCTGCCGGATGTCCTCATCGACTTCTCCCGGCCCTTGCCCGAATAAGCTCTGCCACAATGCTCACCGCGATCTCTTCAGGAGTCTCGGCCCCGATGTCGAGTCCAATCGGCGAGCAGACCCTGTCGAACTCATGCCGTGAAAAGCCTTCCACACTAAGCTCTTTATAGACAGTGTCACGTTTTGTCCGGCTTCCAATCATGCCAATGTATCCCGCACGCGTGTGCAACGCCTGCTCGAGCACCGTCTTATCGTGAATATGCCCGCGAGTTACCAGAACCAGGTAGCTGTCCTCGTTGATTTCCAACCCTTCCAGTGCTCGCGCAAAGGAATCCAGGATAACGATTTGATCGGCAGTTGCGAACCGCTCCCGATTGGCAAATTGCCGTCGATCGTCCAGCACTACGGTTTGAAACCCTGCGAGACCGGTCAGAGGGGCCAGTTTTTGGGAAATATGCCCGGCCCCGAAAATATACACCGTACCTTCACAGCAAAGACTTTCGACTAGAAACCGCCCGTCGCCGTGCACAGCCACCCCCGCCTGTCTTCTACCTGCTTGGGCGGTAAGCGATCGAAGAGTGTCGTCGTCCATCCAGCCTGCCACTGAGGTGCCGCCTCTGGCGAGATGCTGCACCGGCACCTCCCTGGCATCCTTGGTGGAGGGGAGTTCAGTGATAATCCACCCCCGCTTCCGCGACCGTATGGTTTCAAGGATTTCCTGGTAGAACTGGACGTTGGATGGCTTGGAATACTCCACGAAATGGACTAGAACCTCAACCTGCCCCCCACAGATCATTCCTATCCCTTCGGCGTCTTCAGCCGTGAACACGAATTTTCGAAGCACCGGCAGCTTGTCTATGTATACCGACTTGGCAATGTCCATCACCGTGGCTTCAAGGATTCCTCCACCGATTGTCCCGACAATCGAACCGTCTTTCCTGACTACCATTCTTGCGCCGACGGTGCGGGGCGCTGAGCCCGACCGGCTTACTATCACAGCCAGCACAAAGCTCTCACCCTCCGCCAGCAATTCCGAAATGCGCCTGAAAACATCCACGAACAAAATCCTATTCAAATATCAAATTAAAATCCCTTAATAGTCGGAGTTTCGCCGCAAAGCGGGCACGCCGGGTCTCTGGTTACGGTAAATGTCCTGAACCCGGCCTGCAGGCAGTCGTAGACAAGAAAGCGCCCCATGAGAGTCTTGCCTATGCCCAGTATTAGTTTGATGACTTCGCCGGCCTGCACCAGGCCGATTTGCCCGGGAACGATCCCGAACACCCCCACTTCGCTTCAGGTGGGCACAGTGCCGGGTTGCGGCATCTCGGGGATCATGCATCGCATGCATGGCCCACCTTCTTTGGGAAAGAAGACGCTTGCCTGACCCCCGAACCCGATCGCGCCTCCGAAGATATAAGGTTTACCTGCAAAAAAAGCCGCGTCGTTAAGAAGGAATTTGGTCTCCATATTATCTGAGCCATCTACAACCACGTCATAGGCTTCAAC
>Ga0074046_10003885_pt1 | contig 12350 bp, 13 predicted proteins | sample BogForMeECP23OM3_FD_94441 | JGI IMG/M metagenome (GOLD analysis project Ga0074046, IMG submission 94441) | Bog forest soil microbial communities from Calvert Island, British Columbia, Canada - Bog Forest MetaG ECP23OM3 | ecosystem: Environmental > Terrestrial > Soil > Wetlands ...
GATCTCCTGCATTTAGAATATCGTGGCGGGGGCGGTGATGTTGGGATGAAGCAAATGCAAGTCCTTCGACTCGGTCGCTGCGGCGACCTCGCTCAGGATGACCAGCTTTAGTGATGCTCAGGATGAGCGTTCAAAGAAAGATGATGCTACGGGGAATATGGCGCTAAAGCAAGAATTTACGTGAACTGGCTCCGGAACACCGCCTTGATGTGCGCCAACCGTTCCTCGAGCGCCGTGGTCTCTTCTTCGAGCCCCAACCTCCGGGCGAGGCCGATGGCGTCGCAATAGCAGTCTTTGGCGTCACTGTAGCGGCCGGTTGCGCCGCTCGGCGAATGCGCCTCGTACATTTCGTCGTAGTACTTCTCGCCCAGCGCTTTCAGGTGCGCAAGTTGCTCGAGTTGCGCTTTGCGTTCTGTCTCATCGGCCATGGGTCGTCTACTTTTCAGCTGCCGAATTCTTGCCGACCGGCCGCGGCGAGGGGAAGTAGCCGGTACGGGTGCGCACCGTGAGCTTGCCCTCGCCCTTCGCATCGGCCGTCACGTCCACCTTGCGGAATCCAGGGACCGAAATGGGTTTGGTGGAGTGGTAGCCGATCGTGTATTGGCTACGAATGTCGCGCGCCACTTCGGCGGCGATCTGATCGACCTGGTCGATGGACTTGGGGAAGAACGCCAGGCCTCCGGTTTCCTGGGAGAGCATCTCCAGTGCGCGGCGCGCATGGCGCACCTCGGCGCGGGTCATCTCCGGGCCAAAGAGCAGGCCGATCGAATAGATGACGGGCCCGGAGAGCTGCTGCACGCGGTGGATGGTCTGCTCCAAGTCAAGGCTTGAGGCGTTGTCTTCGCCGTCGGTGATGAGGATGAGCACCTGTTTGGGCCGCTTGGCGTCGGCTGCCAGCTTGTCGGCCGAAGCCGCCACAGCGTCGTAGAGCGCGGTACCGCCGCGGGAATCGATGTGCGAGAGCCCGTCGCGCAGCTTCTTGATGTCGGCGGTGAATTCGCAATCGATGAAGGCTTCGTCGGAGAAGTTCACGACAAAGGCTTCGTCCTGCGGGTTCGAGGCCTCAATCAAATCGATCGCGCTCTTATTGACCGAGGGCCGCTTGAGGTACATCGATCCGGAATTGTCCACCACCAGTCCCATGGACACGGGCAGATCGGTGTGCTGGAAGCTGATGATGTTCTGCTTGACCCCGTCTTCCATGACCGTGAAATCATCCCTGGTCAGGTTCTCGACGAGCTGGGTGCCGCTGAGGACGGTGGCATTGAGCACGACTTCTTCCACGTCGGCATGGAGCAGGTAGCCCTCACCTTTCTTTTCCAGGGTTCCCGTGGGCGGCACTGGTGGCGCAGTGTCGGGCGACCGTACCGGGTCGGTATCCTGCGTGAGCGCGGGCGAGTGCGCGGCTGGGGGCGCGGTTGCTGGGGCATGAGCCTGCTGAGCTGGGAGCAGAAGCCCCGATGCGATGATGAAGAGCGCGGCAAAAACCGCCTTACTGCAATGGCGCATAGTACCCGGTACGAGCATAAACGGTGAGCGGAGGCAGTCCCGGTGGAGGATTCACCTTTACCTTCACTTTACGCCACTTGCCATCGCGGGTCAGGTCCCTGGGCTTGTAGCCGATCACGTACTGGTTGCGCAGCTCGGTGGAGATCTTCTCGGCGATGTCGCTCATCTCGTCCACATCGTCCACGCGGAACATGCGCCCGCCGGTGGCGGAGCTGATGTCATCGAGCAGCTGCGGACCGGTGCGCTCTTCGGGGGTGGGCGCGTAGGGATCGAAGATGCCGATGGAGTAAATCTCCACATCGGCTTCGCGAACCTGCGCCCGTACCTCGCCTTCGGTGTAGCGCGACCGGTTGTCACCGCCGTCGGAAACTACCAGCAGCGCCTTGCGCTCGTGGTGGGCATCCTTCATTTTGGCCAGGCCGAAATAAATGGCGTCAAGCAGCGCGGTGCGATGGGCGGCGTGCACGGTGGCCAGCCGCGCCTGAATCTGCTCGACAGAGCTGGTGAAGTCCTCAATCAGCTCCGGCCGGTCGTTGAAGGCGATGACGAAGAACTCATCCTGCGGGTTGGCGGTTTTGATGAACTGCAGGATGGATTCCCGGGCCCGGATCAGCTTGGAGGTCATGGAACCCGAGAGGTCGAAGATGATACCGATGGAGACCGGCGCGTCTTCGGAGGCAAAGCTCGCAATATGTTGCTCGCCGTTGTTCTCATAGATCTGGAAGTCCTCTTTTTCGAGGCCCGTGACCAGGCGATTCAATGGATCGGTGACCGTGATGGGAACCAGCACCATGTCCACGTTCATGCGAATAAACGATCCCGGGTGAATTTTGAGCGCGGCAGGACCGGACTCGGGACCTGCTTCAGCGCCTTTGGGCTCACCTGCCGGCGCGGAGGTACTGGCGGGCGGCTCGACGTGAACTTTGCCGAGGGGATCTTCCTGAGCGTAGGCTCGCGCCAGGCACAACATCCCGACCAGCAGACAGAAACCCAAGCGGCGGCAAACCTGGCGAGCGTTGCCGTCCCCGTTGTGGCTAGCGCGCTCTGGGGGAAGCGTCATCATGCGGCACCATGAGCGATTGAAGGCGATATTACCACTTTCGGCAAACCTCTGTTGTCAGCGGATTGTAATCTAACATCCAGCATTTCGAGATGCGCGAACGCCGCCCCCGCGCTGCGATACAATCAACCCTGAACTCCCCGCGCCGCCACTGCCGGGAACGACCTGTGGGGTATAAATTTCACCCTTTCAACAGCGGAGCACGACCTTTCTCATGGCTCGCATTTATCCTTTTCGCGCCTGGCGCTACAATCCCTCCGCGGTCCGTTTAGACGACGTGGTCACGCAGCCCTATGACAAGATCTCGCCGGCCATGCAACAGGCCTATTACCAGCGCAGTCCCTATAACCTGGTCCGTATCATTCTGGGACTGCCTGAGCTATTTGACGCCGAGAAGGGCGAAAACGTCTATATCCGGGCGGCGCGGGATTTTCGTGCCTGGCGCGAACAGGGCGTGCTGATCCAGGAGCACGACCCCTGCGTGTTTGCCTATTCGCAGCGTTTCCGGGTTCCGGGAACCGACACCGTGAAGGAACGACGCGGGTTTATTGCGCTGGGCAAGATGCACGATTACTCGGAAAAGGTGGTCTTCCGGCACGAGCAGACGCTTTCCAAACCCAAAAGCGACCGCTTGAACTTGCTGAAAGCCACGCGGGCGCACTTCGGGCAGATTTTCATGCTCTATTCCGACCCATCGGGCAGCGTGGAGAAGAATCTCTACGACGGCAACGGCACGGCTGACGCCGAGGTGACCGACGAGTACGGAGTGCTGCACCGGCTGTGGCGCGTGAACAATCCCGCCACTATCCGGCTGCTGTCTGCGGCCATGGATGACAAGAAGCTGATCATCGCCGACGGTCACCATCGCTACGAGACTGCACTCAATTATGCGAAGGAGCACGGACGCGCGACTGCACAAGCCGAATCGAGTGCGGCCGGACTGCCGCAGCCGCCTTATCCGGAAGCCGCGGTCATGATGACCTTTGTGAACATGGATTCGGACGGCCTAGTGATTCTGCCCACGCATCGCGTGGTGCACAGTCTTGAAGGATTCGATCCCACGGCATTTCGCGGCAAAGCCGGAGAGTATTTCACCGTGGAGACTGTGGCGCCGGGCGATGCGCAAAGCTATATCGACACGCTGACCCGCCAGGCGGGCACGGCTTTTGCGGCCGTCACCCGAAGTGGCGATTTTTTGCTGCGCGCCAAGCCAGAAGCGACGGCAAAAGCGCTCGCCGATGTGCCTGAACGGCAGCGACAGCTCGACCTGACGCAGTTGCATTCCATTATTCTCGACCGGCTGCTTGGGCTGGACGCGGAAAAGGTGCGCGAGCAGACAAATCTGCGCTATCTGAGGGACGCGGGTGAAGCCGTGGAGCAGGTGCGCAAGGGCGAGGCCGATGTGGCGTTCCTGACCAACCCCGTGACCATGGAGCAACTGCGCGAAGTGGCCTTCGCGGGCGAGGTGATGCCGCAGAAGTCCACCGACTTCTTCCCGAAGCTGCTGAGCGGCTTGACGATTTATGCGCTGGACTAGGATCGTACGACGGAAGTAACCTACTTTCAGGGCGCAAGAAACCGGGGAGACCGATGCCGACGATCAGCAGGTTCTACGGGATCTTGATCCAGATGTACTTTGGTGATCATGCTCCCGCCGCACTTCCACGCGCTCTATGTTGAATTCGAAGCCTTGATCGACATTCAGACGCTCGGGGTTATCCGAGGCGGTTTGCCCAGCCGCGCTATGGCGCTGGTGCTGGAATGGGCTCAACTACACCGCGAAGAACTCAGGCAGGATTGGGAACTATGTGTGGAGAATCAATAACCGATGAAGATACTTCCGCTTCCTTGACCGCCGAGGCCGCACCCCGCTCACCTTGGCGCGTCACGGCAGTTGAGGTGCTCCCAGGCTTCCGGCTGCGCGTTGTCTTTGCCGACGGCCTGTCCGGAACGGTCGATATGTCGCGCATAGTGCACTCGCCAAAGGCCGGGGTTTTCGCAGCGCTCGCGGACCCTTCTCTATTTGCGAAGGTCAAGTTGCAATGCGGCGCTGTGACGTGGCCCGGCGAAGTGGACCTTGCCCCCGATGCGATGCACGCCGCAATTCAGGAGCATAAGGTGTGGTCGCTCTAAGGGCGGGTGGGGTGGGGTTCTGGCCCCCGAGGTACGCATTTGCCGGCAAGGCTTGAGACTGGGCGGTTTTCTGGATCTTCGGTTCGCATGTTCCGGCGTTGGCGGATCATTTTGCTGGTGACGGCGCTCGCAGCATCCATCCCCGCCACTCCGCAAGCTCCTCCTGTTCCCGCGACGACCCGCTTCGTGGTGGTGCTCGACGCGGCTCACGGCGGCGACGACCTTGGCGCGCGGCTCGGCAACCAGTCAGAAAAGGACTTGACTTTAGCGCTCAGCGTGAAACTGCGCTCGCTGCTCATGGCGCGCGGCATTTCCGTGGTGACGACGCGCGAGTCGGGCGCAGACGTGGATGCGGATCGTCGCGCCGAAATTGCCAATCGCGCTAATGCCGCGGCCTGCCTGAATTTGCATGCAGCATTGGTCAACTCCAAAAGCGGACCCGCCGTGCACCTGTTCGTTTCTTCCCTTCCCTCTGCGGCGGATGCGCGGTTTGTGCCATGGAAGACGGCGCAATCGGCATGGATTGGGCGCAGCACTGAGCTGGCAGGCGTAATGAATTCGGCGCTTACCCATGCCGGCATCACGGCGACTCTCGGCCAAACGACGCTGCCTGTGATCGACAGCATGGCCTGCCCCGCTGTCGCGGTTGAGATTGCGCCGCAACGCCAAACAGATGCGGCGAGCGCGGACGATGCCGCGTTTGAGGCACAGGTAGTCGAGGCGCTGGCGGCGGCGTTGGTGGAGTGGCGCGCAGATGGTGGACAATCCGGAGAATCGCGGCCGTGATCCCTCGCCACCAAACCGTGCTGTTCGTGATCCTGCTGCTGGCCTCGGTCATCATGGGCGCGGTGCTGTGGAACCAGTTGCGGAGGGCGCATGAGCGCCTGCTGCGCGGCCAGGATGCAGCGCCAACGCAGGCGCCGCTGGTGGCTCCGGCGGAGCAAGCCACGCTGATGGTGGCGAATGATGCGGACAATTCCGTGCAGCCGCGAATTCTGACCTTGCCTCTGCCGCAGAATCCCGAGGCCCGCGCGCGGGCCGTGCTCGGCAAGCTGCTCGACCTGTACGCCGCACCCGATGCCGCGCATCCCATTCCCGGCGGCGCCAGCTCCATCGCGCAAGTGTTTCTCGTGCCCATCGCGGAGGGTAGCGGAAAAGCCTCTCCCACCGCGCCGCAGCTTGCCGTGGTAAATCTGACCAGCGCGTTTGCGGCTGGACATCCATCGGGACTTCAGGCCGAAACGCTTACCGTACTTTCCATCTGCGCTACGCTGAACGCCAACCTGCCGCGCGTGACGCAAGTACGATTTCTGGTGGACGGCCAGACCCGCGCTACCCTGGCCGGGCACGCCGACCTGACACGCACTTATCTTGCCGCCGAAACGGTTCCAACCGAGGTAGCACACCCGTGACCACGATCCCAAACTCAGCCACCATCCCCACCATCGGCGTCTTTGATTCCGGCTTCGGCGGATTGACGGTGCTGCGCGCGCTCATCGAACGGCTGCCGCACGCGCGCTTCGCGTTTCTCGGCGACACGGCGCGGCTGCCTTACGGCTCGAAATCACGGCGCACAATTGCGCGTTACGCGGCCGAGAGCGCGCAATTCCTGGTGCGCGAGCAGGGCGCGGAGTTCCTGGTGATCGCCTGCAACACGGCCAGCGCCCTGGCGCTCGACGCCATTCAGGATGCGGTGCCGGTTCCCGTGCTGGGCGTGATCGAGCCGGGCGCCATGGCCGCGCGTCAGGCGTCCACCACAGGCAATGTGCTGGTGATCGCCACGGAAGCCACGGTGCATAGCCATGCCTACGCGGCGGCGTGCCGCGCGCAGGGATTGCGCGCTCTCGAGAAGGCCTGCCCGCTGCTGGTACCGCTGGTCGAGGAGGGATGGACCGACCATCCGGTGACCGCCGAGATCATCGACATTTATCTGAACGAGTTGCGCGCCGAGGCCGCGGCCCAAGGGCTGAAGCCCGACACGCTGGTGCTGGGCTGCACCCACTACCCGCTGCTGCGGCCGCTCATCGAGCGCGCGGTGCGGCCGGGAGTGAAAGTGATCGATTCGGCCGAATCGGCGGCGCAGGCCGCAGTTGAGCTCCTCAAAGGAAGCACAGAGCCTGGGTGCCCCATCCAATCGGAGTCCGCGACAGCGGGCCCCGATTGGGTGGGAGGGGCCTCAAGTCCGGAACCTCAGACCGAAGTGCGTTGTTTCGCCACCGATTCCGTGGAAAAATTCGCGCGCCTCGGTTCGCGATTCCTGGGGCGGCCTGTGGGGCAGGTGGAGTTGATCGATCTGGGCGGGTAACGGATCCGCAGGGTGCGGAAAGTATTGGGCGACCCGCGAAAATCGCTCTGATATTCTGAGAATTGGCGCGGCTCCGCCGTTTTCCCCTTTGGACTCAATTTCTTGGAGGAACTTTCATCGCATGATTAACCTGGCGGGCAAAACAGCCGTGGTCTTCGGGCTGGCCAACAAGCGCTCGATTGCCTGGGGCATCGCCCAGAAACTTCACGAGGCCGGCGCCACCCTGGCCATCTGTTACCAGAACGAGCGCATGCGGGCCGAGGCCGAGGACCTGATCAACGAGCTCGGATCAGCCAGCGGTTTCCAGTGCGACGTGTCGAACGACCAGGAGATCGCAACCCTGTTTGCGGCGCTCGGGGAAAAGTACGCGAAGATCGACATCCTGGTGCACGCCATTGCCTACGCGCCCCCCGAGGCCCTGAAGGGCGAGTTCATCAGCACCAGCCGCGAAGCCTTCCGCATCGCGCATGACGTGAGCGTCTACTCGCTGGTTGCCGTGAGCCGCGGAGCGCTGCCGTTGATGACTGAGGGCGGCAGCATCATTACGCTCACTTATTACGCCGCGGAAAAAGTGGTGCCGCATTACAACGTGATGGCGCTGGCCAAGGCCTCGCTGGAGTCCGCCGTGCGCTACCTGGCTTACGAGCTGGGCCCGAAGAACATCCGCGTCAATGCCATTTCGGCAGGACCCATCAAGACGCTGGCCGCGCGCGGCGTGGGCGCATTGGGCGACATGCTCAAGTCGCACGCTGAGCGAGCCCCCCTGCACCGCAACGTGGACCAGAGCGAGGTGGGCGGCACCGCGCTCTACCTGGCCAGCGGACTGGCCAGCGCCGTTACTGGCGAAGTCATCTACGTCGATTGCGGCTACAACATCATGGGGTACTGAGGCGGTCCAAGGCGGGCGCGCACAGATGCTTCCGGCCAGTTTCACATCGCCAGAATCTCCGCCCATACCGCGGGCTCGACGGGCAGTCCAAGGCGCAGATTTTCCTCGCGGATACGCAGGGTCTGCTCGCCTGGATAACGAACCTTGCGATTTGGCGCGGCGGGCTGGGAGTTGTGCAGGGACGCGACGACTGCGTCGGCGATTGCCTCAGCCTGTGATGCGGGCCCAAAGGCGGCGGGATGGAGAGCCAAAAACATCTGCGAGACCCCGGCTTCGAGCAGCGGGTCGGGAGCGATCTCATACGTGGCGCGCCCCATTGCCATCATGGCGGCGGCCATGTCCAGCACCACAGCGAGCCCAGATCCCTTCCAGTAGCCGGTCGGCAATAGCCGCCGCGAGTGCTCAATGGCGCCGGGATCGCGCGTCAGGTTGCCTTCAGAATCGAAGCCTCCGTCGACGGGCAGCGTCTCGCCACGTTTGCGATAGCTTTCAAGCGCGCCATAGGAGAACTGCGACATGGCCATGTCGAGCACCACGGGGCCGCCGGAACGGGGCACGGCGATCACGAGGGGATTATTGCCGATGACCGGTTCCACGCCGCCCCAGGGCGGCTGATTGGGCATGGTGTTGGTCCAGCAGATGCCGATCATGCCTGCCTCCGCGGCCTGCCAGCCGTAGGTGCCGGCGCGCATCCAGTGATTGGTGTTGCCCATGGTTACGCAGCCCACTCCGTGTTCGCGGCCGAGCGCGATGGCGCGCTCCATCGCAGCCAGCGCATTCAAATTACCGGGGCCTTTGTGCCCGTCCCAGCGCTCGAGCGCGCCGTACTGCGCCGTGGCCGCGGCCTCGCCTGCAGGATCGACGCAGCCGTTGCGAATTGTGGCCACAAAACGCGGGAAACGGTTAATGCCGTGCGTATAGACGCCGTCGCGTGTGGTTTCGGCAAAGAGGCGCGCGCAGATCTGGGCGCGATCGGCGGTGAAGCCGAGCTTGCACAGCACGGCGGCGAGGGTGGTCTGCAGTTCGGTGAAGGGGATGCGGGTCATGATGGCCAAAAAAAGCGGAGCTAGCGGAGTTAGCGGTGTTAGAACGACGGCGAATCCGGCTGCCACCACACTCTTTCGTGGGGCGATCCTCAATCCATGGAAGAACAACCGCAGATCCTTCGACTCGTCCATCTGCGACGGACTCGCTCAGGATGACAGTGTTTGTTTTGGGTTTGCGCTTTCCCACATCTCAATATCGAGATGTGGGGCACCCATTTTCGTGCTGACTTGAATATGCGACAAGCAGCTTACTCCGCTACTCTTTCAGCGTCACCGTGATTTTGCGCGCGTCGCCGCCCTCGGAGGCAATCACAATCTCACCGGTGGCCCGCTTGCGGATGCTCTTGAACTTCTCTCCCCACTCCACCAGCACCAGCGCATCGGGTGTAAGCAGATCGTCGAGGCCGAGCGTCTCCAGCTGGCGCTCGCTTTCCAGGCGGTAGACATCGAGGTGATAGAGCTTGACCGGCTTGCCGTTGCGCGCGCCGTCGAACTCGTGAATCAAAGTGAATGTGGGGCTGGTGACTTCGTCGGGATCGGCGGCGTCGAGGGCCTCGGCGATGCCTTTGACCAACGTAGTCTTACCGGTGCCGAGGTCGCCGCGGAGCAGCAGCAACTGCGGGGGCTTGAGCAATGCGGCCAGCTTGCGGCCCACGGCAATAGTGTCCGCGCCGCTTTGCGTGGTGAATTCGTACATCCTGCCTTCCGCGGCGACTGCGGTGTTGCTCATTGCTGAACCTCGTCGTCCCGAGCAGCGTGCCTCAGGGGCTAAAGCCTCGTTCATGTGGTGGTCTTTACGGCACGACTAAAGTCGTGCCCTTTCAAAACTGAAATCTACAGCGGGCCGATGGGCTCCGCATGCGCGCTCCGTCCGCTGCATGCAATGCCCCCCTGCAACCAAACATACCCGTTTTTGCCGCCCACTTCAAAACCATGCAGGCGCGATCGGTACGCTCGCGGCAGTTGCGCCAGGCAATCGGTAGCCAGCAAGGTGTGCTCATCGGCCTCGCGCACCGCCAAATCCGCGGCCAGCCCGTGCAAATAGACCGCAGCCTCCACGGCGTGCGCAGGGTCGTGAGGATATTGTGCAAGCAGGCCGGCGATGAGCCCGGTGAGCAGGTCGCCGCTGCCGCCTTTGGCCATGCCGGGATTGCCGCTGGTGTTGACGGCCACGCGGCCATCGGGATGCGCGATGAGGGTGCGCGCGCCTTTAAGCACCAGCGTGACGCCCATGCGCTGCGCAAAGCTGCGCGCCGTCTCCAGCCGGTTGGCCTGAACTTCGGCGACGGTGCCGTCAATGAGGCGCGCCATCTCGCCAGGGTGGGGCGTGAGCACCAGCGTGCGTCCTTTGGCGAGTTTAGCGAGCAACACCGGCTTTGTGGCGAGGATGTTGAGAGCGTCGGCATCGATCACGGCGGGCATTTTGGTCGCGGAGAGCAATCCCGTGGTGAATTTCACCGTTTCCGCACCCTGGCCCAAGCCGGGGCCGATGGCGAGCACGGTTTTTCCCGCGGTGAGCTGAGAAAGTTCATCAGGCTCGAGGTTTTTCGCAGCGACTTGGCCGGCATCTGTTGTCTTGAGCGGCCAGGTCATCAATTCTGCGGCGAAAGAAGATACCACGGGCAGCGCGGGCTTGGGGACTGCCGCAGTGACGAGGCCTGCACCTGCGCGCAATGCAGCCAGGGCAGTCATCGACGGCGCTCCCGCCTTGCCTCCGGCTGAACCAAATGTTCCGCCCACCACGAGCACGTGTCCGAAATTGCCCTTGCTGGCCGCGGCGGCGCGGGGCATTTGCGCGAGAGCCAGCGACGAGCCCGCCCAGTCGATGCCGAGTTGGGAGATGATTGCCGCCTCGGGCGAGCCGATGGGTGCGACAGCAATGGGCTGATCCCAGCGGCGCGTGAGGGCCCCGAAAACGTGAGCTGGCTTGGGCGCGGTAAAGGTGATGACGGCGTCGGCGGGAAAGACAGCACCTGAGGCCATGGCACCGGTTTCATCAGCGGGCCAGCCGGAGGGCAGATCGACTGCAAGCACCGGCGCCTGGCTCTTGCGCAGCCATTCGAGCGCGATAAGCGCCATGCCTTTCATCGGCGGCTTGAATCCTGTGCCCAGCACGGCGTCCACAATAAGATCGGCCGTGAGCGCATCGCGGTGCGAAGCCAGCTCCTGCGCGCTGGTTACCACGTGGACCTGGCCCCGCATCGGCTGCGTGAGTTCGCTCCACGCGATGGCGGCGTCGCCCGCAAGCTTTTCTGGAGCGCCCAACAGGAGGGTGGTCACGTCGAGTCCAGCCTCGGCCAGCAGCCACGCGGTCATCATGCCGTCGCCGCCGTTGTTGCCGGTTCCCGAAAGCACGGTGACGCGATGCGCGTGCGGAAACTGCTTACGGGCAAAGGCCGCCACGGCCGAGGAGGCCGCACGCATCAGATCGATCGAGGCAATGCCAAAGCGCTGCGTAGTGGCGCGGTCGCAGGCCCCCATCTCGGCTGCGGAAAGAACGTGCATCGCAACCATGGTACAGCAGTGCGAGTGTGAGTGTGAGTGTGCGAGTGTGAGTGTGAGTGTGGGCGTGGTTGAGCCTGTCCGGCACACTCACACTGCACACTCACACTCGTCCCTGTTCCCTGTCATTTGAGGAGCCGGGCCTGCAGGGCGACGTGGGAGTTGGGGCGGGTCAGGATGCAGGAGCCATTTTTGTCGCAGTGGAAGTGAATGGGGGCGGGAAAGACCTGCCAGTCGACTGTGCGGTTGTGCATGCCAGCTACGCCCAGAAAAAACACTCGTCCACCGCTGGTTTGGACCGTGCCGCGCGAGGGATTGTCGCCAACGATCACATCATCGCCTTCAATCGGGATGGGCAGGCGCTGAATCTGCCCCGAGAGGGCATTATTGCCAGCGTGGCCCTTCGGGTTCAGCTCTCTCTCGTGCTGCAGCCATTCTTCCTGCTCGGCAAGGGTTGGAAAATTGGTGAAGAATTCCCAGCTCTTGAACGATGCGTAGGCTTTCGCCGGACAGGGCAGCGGGCCCGTCAGATCGATCTCTGCAACCAGACCGTTCTCGCCGGTCATATTTTGCACGATGTCACCGGTCTGGGTCTGCCGCGGCTCGGGTGGCGCGACGAATTTCGTGCCTGGGGTGTGGGCCACTGAAGCGGGAAAGAGAATCTGTTTCTGGCAGGCTGCGAAGCCGGCAGCATCCCGGATACGAAGCGTTACCAAGAGCTGGCGCGACGGATCCTGAGCGACGGCCGCGAAGCTCTCGACGTGTTGGGGATCAATGGGATCCAGGAAGAGTTGGTAAGAGCTGCTCCCCTCCCAGCGCGCGACGAGGCGGCCAGTGAGCCCTGCAGGATCGTATCTCTGGCTTCCCAAATCAATGTAAGGTACGGGCGCCTTAGGCTGGAACAGC
>Ga0074046_10003887_pt1 | contig 12345 bp, 13 predicted proteins | sample BogForMeECP23OM3_FD_94441 | JGI IMG/M metagenome (GOLD analysis project Ga0074046, IMG submission 94441) | Bog forest soil microbial communities from Calvert Island, British Columbia, Canada - Bog Forest MetaG ECP23OM3 | ecosystem: Environmental > Terrestrial > Soil > Wetlands ...
CCCGGGCCATAGCCTTCGAAGGTGATTTCTTCGTACGACACGCCTGGCAACTCGCCCGTACCGCGCTGGATGGCGCGCTTGATGTTGTCCGCCGGCATGTTTTCGGCTTTAGCGGCAGCTACCGCGGTCCGCAGACGTGGATTCTTTTCGACGTCACCGCCGCTCTTGGCCGCCATGGTGATTTCTTTAATGAGACGGGTAAAAATCTTGCCGCGCTTGGCATCCAGCGCGCCTTTTTTGTGCTTGATTGTCGCCCATTTGGAATGGCCGGACATAAACAGACCTCGTCAGCTTGATGACTACTGAATGCCCTTCGCGCCGCTGTGCGGGCATGAGGAAGCGTCCGCATCGGAGAGGCACGGACGTGCTGGGCAAGCATCGATTATAGCACCGGTGCAAACAGTACCGGTTCGTATGAGGCCGAGTTCATTGCGGTGAATTCCGTGGCATATTGCTCATTGCGTGCCGCGGTGAAAAACCGCCAGCAAGGGCCCTTTGCTGGATTAATGCGGCCACGACGAACCGCCCGATGAAGCCATTCCCGCCAATCAGACAGAAGGATGTGCATAAGCTAGTGCGCCATTGAGCTTCTTCCCCGCCCGCGTACACGCTTCATGGCGAAAGCGACGGGCGCGCAAGCCAGACATAGAAACGCGAGGTTGCGGAAGTCATCGACGTACGACAGCAATGCGGCTTGCTGATCCAGCGACCGTTCCAGCATCTTGTAAGCTTGCATGCCGGCCGTGGTGGCGTCCGTATGTTGCGCGAGAAAGGCCCATACTGCCTGATACTGCTGCTGAAAGGTGTGGCTGGTCTCCGCGAAAGAGTACACAAGGTAGCTGCGATGTACCTGCTCGTGCCGCACTAGCACGGTGTTTACGACGGCGATTCCGATGCTGCCGCCCACGTTGCGCATGAGGTTGTAGAGTCCGCTGGCGTTGCCGATCTCTTCGTTCGCCAACGTACCCATCGTGGTTGCCGCCAGCGGAACGAAAATCAGGCTCATCGACGCACCGCTGAATACTATCGGCCACAGCAGCGACCACTGCGAGATTCCCAGATCGGCCCTCGCCAAGGCAAAGCTGCACAGCGCGGTAAACGTGAAGCCCGCGCATACCAGGTACCGGTTGTCGACACGGTCGGTTAGGATGCCGATCACCGGCATAAAGAACAGCGAGCCGAGGCCACGCGGGCTCACCGCCATTCCCGCCGCGAGGGCCGTATAGCCAAGTAATTCCTGGAAGAACAGTGGCAGCAATGTAACCAGCGCATAGACCACGGCACCGAAGAGAAAGATGAGCAAACAGCCAACCGCAAAGTTTCGGTTCTGGAAGACACTGAGCCTCACGAGCGGCTTGTCGTGGGTTAGTTCGCGTATCAGGAACAGCACGAAAGCCACCACCAGGATCACCACCGCCCAACGGATCCACACTGCGCCAAACCAGTCGCCTTCCTGACCTTTATCGAGGACGACTTGCAGAGCTCCGAGCCAGACGGCGAGTAACCCGAGGCCGACACCGTCGAATTTTCCGGCTATTGCATTCTTGATGTACGGCGGGTCCTCGACGAAACGCGCGATCATGATCACCGCGAAGATCCCCACTGGGATGTTGATGTAGAACGCCCATCGCCATGAGTAGGTCTCAGTAAGCCATCCTCCCAGCGTTGGGCCCAGCACCGGTGCTACAACGACGCCGAGTGCGAAGACCGACATGGCGAGGCCGCGCTTCTCGGGTGGAAAGCTCTCGAGCAAGATCGCTTGCGACAGCGGCTGCAGGGCGCCGCCGCCCGCTCCCTGCAAGGCGCGGGCCAGCAGGATGAAGCCAAGACTCGTCGCCGCTCCACAGAAGAAGGATGAGACCGTAAAAATCGCAATGCAGGCGATGAGGAAACGTTTTCGTCCGAACTTCAGCGAGAACCAGCCGCTGGCGGGCAACACAATCGCGTTGGCCACGAGATAGCTGGTCAGCACCCACGTAGCCTCGTCGTTCGTTGCAGAGACACTACCGGCGATGTAGGGCAGCGCGACGGCAGCGATAGAGGTGTCCAGCACCTCCATGAATGTCGCCAGCATCACCGCTACGGCGATCATCCACGGGCTGGTTTGCGGCCGCGAGACGCTGACTGATTCGAGGGTTTCTGCAGTGGCTGCCAAATGTCCTCTACTCGGTGGAACTCAAACTTGGGCGTTTGTCTGGTGGTAGCGGTTGGATCCCTCTTCCCCTGCAGGCGACCGGCTCCGCATCGCACCTGCGACGATTTTAATGAGATGCGTAACCGGTCGAATGGAAGCTAGAAATCTGAAGAAGGGTTACCGCAGGATGTGAAACGCCCGCAGCGTAGGCAGAGTGTTGGGCAACAGGTCGGTGGCGGCATGAACGAGAACAAGCACCAGAAAGTTGCGGGTGCGCGCCCAAAGAACGCCGAGGAAGAACCCGGCGACCGACGTGATCACGATCGAGTAACCGACCGCCATCGGCAACGACGGATGCGGCGCCAATCCCTCTTGCGTAGCGCCGGTGCGCAAGTATAGTCCGGGCGCGTGTACCAGTCCGAAAATCAGCGACATCACGACAATGCCGCCAAGCTCGGAGCGAAGCGCAGCCGACAGGCGCGACTGCACTAGGACGCGGAAGAAGAACTCCTCCACGACGCCTACTTCGAGCACCAGCCAAAGAAACACGATCGGCAGGCCAAGCAACAGCTTTTCTCCGGGCACGTGAGCATCGGTTATGTCCCGAAGCCCGCGGCCGGCGACCGACTGGAAGACGACGAGCACTAGCGACATTCCGATGAATACGAGCATGTGACTCGTCTTCGTGGACACCGGAGCCAGCTCGCCGATCTTGTAGCCGAACTGCGCCATCATCAGCCAGGCAGGAATCACCACGAAGACCGCCAACTTCGCCACCAAGATTGCCAGCGAGTCGGCGGGTTCGCCGGGAGCTGAGCGGTGGATGGCCGAAAAGCCATATGCGATGAATACGGCCAGCGGCACGAGGTAGACCAGGAGAGTCACAGTCTCGCGCTGCGGTCTGCGAACCTGATACGGCAGTGGCGTCACACCGATCGTTAACAACCAAGCGGCGAGCGAAAACCCGACACCCAGGACCGCGAAGACTCCGAGCGCATCCGACGCGTCGAATCGTCCGAGGCGCACCATGGCGTACAGCGTCGCGGCATAGAGCGCCACATACGCCGCAAGCAAAGTTAGTCCTTTGGCTCTTCGTCCGCTGTGCATTGCGGGGTTGTCATACACATAGGTCGACATCTCGTGGGAAGATACGGGCACACGCCTCAGTTTGTTCCAGCGAGCTGAGATTTCTGGACCGGCTATGCGCTACATTGCTGCCATGCACTTATTCGTGAATGGTGAACCGAAAGTGAGCCCAGAAAACACTTCGTTGGCCCAGCTAATTGACCAGCTCGGCATGAAGGGGGACCGTGTTGCCGTCGAACTCAACCGCGAGATCGTGCCGCGTTCCCGATGGCCAGACACCCAATTACGCGAAGGGGACCGGCTGGAGATCGTGCATTTTGTCGGCGGCGGGAGCAACTTCTCATGAATTTGCCGGGAATTCATCAGCTCTCTTGCAACCCGCCAACAGATATTCTCAACATGCGTTACAGCTCCGTGAATTGCGCCTTCCAGTTGGTTGACACAGACAGTAACGCAAAATAGACTCAGTGAGTTACGCGCCTAAGCGGTACGGCGAATTTAAAGTGTTAGCGCAATCATGCCGGACTCTTACTTCGCACGATATCTGCCGTTGTTGATCCACGTGGTTGTGGCCGGTGGCTTGGCCATCGCCATGGTTGTTCTCTCCTGGTTTATCGGCCAGCACAAGTACAACAAGGTCAAAATGTCGCAGTATGAGTGCGGCATGACGCCGGTGGGCGACGCCCGCCAGCGTTTCTCGGTGAAGTTCTACATGGTCGCGATGTTGTTCATTTTGTTCGACGTGGAGGCGGTCTTTCTCTATCCTTGGGCGGTTATTCTCAAGGAACTCAAAATGTTCGGCTTCTGGGAGATGCTGGTGTACATCGGCATCGTGCTCGCCGGCTACTGGTACATCTGGAAAAAGGGCGTGATCGACTGGAATAAGCAGAGCAAGGCGGAGAGAATCTAACGATGGCACTTGAGCCGGCCGTAACCGACCTTGAGCGGCTGAAAGGCCACGCCGAATTGGCATGTCTACTTGCTGCGAATGCGGCTGCTGTCGAGGGCGCCAAGTTCGACCGTAACGAACTGTCTATCTACATCGAGCGCACTGCGCTGCGGAACGCGTGCACCGCCCTTAAGAACGATCCGACGCTGCAATATGACTCGCTGTCCGATGTCACTTGCGTGGACTGGACGCCCCGGGATCCCCGCTTCGAAGTCATTTACCACTTGTTCTCGACGGTTACCAAGAAGAGGGTTCGCCTGAAGGTTCGTCTGTCGGGCGACGACGCTGACGTCGATTCGCTGGTTCCCATTTGGCCCGGCGCCGACTTTTTCGAGCGCGAAGTCTTCGACCTGTTTGGAGTGCGGTTTGTGGAGCACCCCAATCTGAAGCGCATCATGATGCCCGACACCTGGGAAGGACATCCACTGCGCAAGGACTACCCCGTTGAAGGATACCGGTAAATCATGGAAGAGATGACACCAACCCCGGTTCTGGATGCGGCAACCGATCAGACGATGATCATCAACATGGGGCCGCAGCATCCGTCCACGCACGGCGTGCTGCACCTGATGCTGGAGATCGACGGCGAAACCATCGTGCGCATTATGCCTGACATCGGGTATCTGCACACCGGCATCGAGAAGACCTGCGAGGCCAAGTTCTATCAGCAGGTCGTGCCCATGACCGACCGCATCGACTATCTCTGCCCGATGACCAACAATCTCACCTATTGTCTGGCGGTGGAGAAGCTATTGGGGCTGGAAATTCCACCTCGCGCGCAGTGGCTGCGGGTGATGCTGAACGAGTTGACCCGCATTAACTCGCACCTGGTCTGGCTGGGCACGCACGCTTTGGACATCGGCGCCATGACCGTATTCTTGTACTGCTTCCGCGAGCGCGAGAACATTCTGCGGCTCTTCGAAGCTGTCTCCGGTCAGCGCATGATGACCTCGTACTTCCGCATCGGAGGGGTAGCGATTGAGCCGCCGCTCGATTTTTTCGCCCGGGTGAAGAAATTCAATGACCCATTCCCCGAGCACGTTGACGAGTACGAGGGTTTGCTGACTCAAAACCCGATTTTCGTCAACCGTCTCAAGGACGTCGCCTACATCTCGAAAGAAGATGCGCTTGCCCTGGCTGCTACCGGCCCTACTCTGCGGGCCAGCGGCGTCGATGTCGATTTGCGGCGGGATGCACCGTACTCGGGATACGAGAACTTCAAGTTCAAGGTGCCGGTCTCGACTGATGGTGATGTTTACGCACGATACCTGGTGCGAGTTGCGGAGTTGCGCGAGTCGCAAAAAATCGTCGCCCAGGCACTGGAAGGCATTCCCGAAGGCCCGGTGAAGGCGGATGCGCCGAAGGTCGTGCTCCCCGATCGCGAGAAGATGAAGACCCAGATGGAGGCACTCATCTATCACTTTAAGATCGTGACGGAAGGATTCACGGTGCCCGAAGGCGAAGTTTATCAGGCTGTCGAGTCGCCGCGCGGCGAGATGGGCTATTACGTGGTGAGCGACGGAACTGCCAAGCCGTATCGCGTCCATATGCGTGCGCCGTCGTTCGCCAATCTGCAGACGCTGAAGAAGATGTGCGAAGGGCGCCTCATCGCCGACGTGGTCGCCGCCATCGGAAGCATTGACATTGTGTTGGGGGACTGTGACCGATAAGACGCTCTTCGCTCTTCGCCAGAAGTGAATGCGACGACGAAGGTGTCGGGAGTGGCGAAAAGCGAGATGCGAAAGTCGAATAGCGAATAGCGGGTTTATGAAATTCTCTGAACAACTGGAAAAACGCTTCGTCGAGATGTCGACGCACTATCCGACTAAGCGCTCGGTGCTGGTGCCGATGCTGCTGTACATCCAGGACGAAGTTGGAGCCCTGACGGACGAAGCCATGCACGAAATCGCCCAGCGCGTCGATCTCACCGATCTCGAGGTGCGCAACGTCGTCAGCTATTACTCGATGCTCCGCACGCACGCAATCGGCAAGTACAACTTTCAGGTCTGCACCAATGTGAGCTGCCTGTTGCGCGGCGGCGAGGAGATCCTCGACCACTGCAAGAAGAAGCTGGGTATCGATCACAAGCAGTCAACAGCGGACGGGCTGTTTCATCTGGAGGAGGTCGAGTGCATTGGTGCATGCTCCTGGGCCCCGGCGATGATGCTCAACTACGCCTTTCACGAGAACCTGACGCCGGAAAAGATTGACGAGTTGATTGAAGGAATTAAGAACAAGGAACAGCGGTAGCGCAATACGCTTTCCGCTCTTGGCTCTTCGCCTTTCGCAAGAGCTGGCAGATCTTCGATCAATGTACGGAAGTCGGATTAGTGAAAAGCAAATAGCGGGAAGCGAAAAGCGAGTAGCGAATGGCGTATTTAGTTTCACATCCCGATGAGGTGAAGGTTGTCTCCAAGCGCTTCGGCTTGGGCGCCACGAACCTCGACCGCTATCTCGAACTCGACGGCTATAAGGCATTGCAAAAGGCCCTCACGATGGGGCCTGATGCCATCATCAATGAGGTGAAAGCGTCGAACTTGCGTGGCCGCGGAGGCGCAGGATTCCCTACGGGTATGAAGTGGTCGTTCGTGCCCAAGCAGTCGCCCAAGCCGAAATACGTACTGTGCAACGGCGACGAGAGCGAGCCCGGAACCTGCAAGGACCGGCTCATCTTCGAGCACGATCCGCACGCCGTCATCGAAGGCGTCATGATCGCGGCGCTCGCGGTCGGCTCAAAGACTGGGTTCATTTATCTTCGCGGCGAGTACCGCTACCTGATCGAAATCATGGAGAAGGCGGTGGCCGACGCCTATGCGCGCGGCTTCATCGGCAAGAACATCTTTGGCTCCGGCGTCGATCTCGACGTTTACGTGCACTCCGGCGCCGGCGCCTACGAAGTGGGCGAAGAATCGGCGCTAATGGAGTCGCTGGAGGGGAAGCGCGGCGTGCCGCGCATTCGACCTCCCTTCCCTGCGGTTGTCGGATTGTGGGGCGGCCCAACAGTGATCAACAACGCCGAGACTCTGGCCAGCGTGCCGCACATCATCCTGGGCGGAGGGCAGTGGTTCGCCGACCTTGGCACTCCGAAGAATGGCGGCACGCGCTTGTTCTGCATGAGCGGCGAATTGAAGCGGCCTGGCGTGTACGAACTGCCAATGGGCTATAACCTTAAGAAGATGATTTTCGAGGTTTCCGGCGGAATGGTCGACGGTAAGACGCTCAAAGGCGTCGTGCCCGGCGGATCGTCGGTGCAGATACTTACGCCCGACGAGATCGACGTCGCCATGGATTTCGAGTCTGTGATGAAGGTGGGGTCGATGCTTGGCTCCGGCGGTGTCATCGTATTGGACAACACCATGTGTATTGTGCGGTTCGCGCTACGTGTCACCAAGTTCTATCAGCACGAGAGTTGCGGATGGTGCATTCCGTGCCGCGAAGGCACCGACTGGATGAAGAAAACTCTGACGCGCTTCCACGCGGGCCACGGCGTGGCCAAGGACATCGACAACCTGAAGTACCTGGCGGAAAACATGCTCGGGCGGACGTTTTGTCCACTGGGGGATGCGGCAGCGATGCCCATCATTTCGTACGTGCAGAAGTATCGAAAAGAATTTGAAGACCATCTCGACGGTCACCCCTGCCCCTTTGAAAAAGTGCAGGAACCGGCGCTGGTGTGAGGACGCTGTTCGCTACTCGCTCTTCGCCATTCGCTCGGGACTGGAATACGAACCGCAAAGCGAAGAGCGAAAGGCGAAGAGCGAAAGGCGAATTGCGAATAGCGGTTTTCCATGGCTGACGTAACACTCACGGTTGACGGCAAGAAACTCACGGTGCCCGCGGGAACGCTGCTCATTGAGGCCTGCAAGAGCAGGGGCATTGAGGTGCCTTCGTTCTGTTATTACCCCGGCCTTTCCCTGCAGGGCGCTTGCCGCATGTGCCTGGTGGAAGTCGAGAAGATGCCCAAGCTGCAGACGGCGTGCACCACGCCTGTCGCCGAGGGCATGGTCGTCACCACCGAAAGCGACAAGATTAAGCAGGCTCGCAAGTCCATGCTCGAGCTGCTGCTCGCCAACCATCCGCTGGACTGCCCGGTCTGCGACGCCGGGGGCGAGTGCGAGCTGCAGGACATGACCTTCAAGTATGGTGCCGCCGAATCAAAGTTCATGGATATCAAGAACCACCGCGAGGAGCAGCAATGGTCTCCGGTGGTGTTTTTCGACCGCCCGCGCTGCATTCTCTGCTACCGGTGCATCCGAGTCTGCGGTGAGGGCATGGACGTGTGGGCGCTCGGCATCCAGAACCGCGGTTCCAGCTCCATCATTGCGCCGAATAAGGAAGATCATCTGGAGTGCGAAGAGTGCGGCATGTGCATCGACATCTGCCCGGTCGGCGCGCTTACTTCAGGCGCCTACCGCTACAAGACCCGTCCCTGGGAGATGAAGCACGTCGGCACCGTCTGCACGCACTGCGGCGACGGTTGCAAGACCACCCTGGGCGTTCGACGTGCCGATACCGGCATGGAAATCGTGCGCGGCGACAATCGCGACAAGAGCGGGATCAACGGCGACTTTCTCTGCATCAAGGGGCGCTACGCCTTCGACTTCGCGAACAATACCGAGCGGCTGAGCGGGCCGCTGATTAAGCGTGACGGCAAGTTCGTGCCTGCGACATGGGATGAAGCTTTCCAACTCATCGCCACGAAGTTCAAAGACGCAGTCGGTTCGGTTGGCGTGATCGGCTCCAACCGCACCAGCAATGAAGAGAATTACCTGCTACAGAAGTTCGCTCGACTCGTGCTGGGCACCAACAATATTGACCGCCACCGCACCGCCGACTTCCCTGCCTTCGCCTCGGCGCTGGCTGGGAAATCGAATGCCACGGCTTCCATGCGCGATGTTGGAACTGCTCCGGCGATTCTGCTGATTGGCAACGATCCCACCGAGCAGCATCCGCTGCTGGCCTGGCAGATCCGCACCAACGTCCGCCTGCATCGCGCCAAGGTGTACGTGGTGAATTCCTCGCCGATTAAACTCCGGCATCAGGCGGCAGCGTTTGCGCAGATCGCATCCGGCGCCGAAGCCAACTTTGTGCAGTTCCTTGCGGGCAACGATTCGGCCGCCGACTCGGTTCTCTCACCGCAAATGACGCGCGAAGCTCTCAACGACCTGCGCGATAAGTTAAGAGCTGAACAGGGCCTAGTCATTGTCTTCGGCTCGGAAGTCCGTGGTGCTGCGGTCAAGGCCCTGACCGACTTCGGCCTCGCGAAGGGAGCGAAATTCCTCTGTTTGGGCGACTATGCCAATTCGCGCGGCGCGGCCGATATGGGGCTTTATCCCGATATGCTGCCGGGCTACGCTCCGGTGGACAGCGCTACCAGATTCCACGAAGACTGGGTCGACGCCATCCCCAAGCCCGCCGGCTTGAACCTGCTGCAAATGGTGGACGCAGCCAAGGAAGGCAAGCTGAAGGCGCTCTACGTTGTCGGATCGAACCCCATCGCGCGCTACAACATTGACCCATTCGCGCTCTCCAAGACTTTCGTCGTCGTGCAGGACATGTTCCTTACCGAGACTGCCGCTATCGCCGATGTGGTGTTGCCAGTGTCCAATGCCTACGAAAAGGCAGGCAGCTACACGAACACGGCGGGCGATCTCCAACTGCTCAGGAAAGCGGGAGATTTCGCCGGCACGCGCAGCGATTTCGAATGCATCATCCGCATCGCACAGGCGATGGGCTATGACGTGCACAAGCTTGTGCCTTTCACCGGGGGTGGTGTCCGCGCCGATATGGGACAGAGCCGCGGCGTGCAATCCGGCGAGTCGGACCAGCATGCGGTTTGGCTCGCGGCGCACAATCTTGAGCCGAAGCTGAGCCCGTTCGATCCCACTGCCATGCTGGATGAGATTCAGCGGCTCGTGCCGGGCTATGACATTTCGCGGCTGAACTTGCTGGCCGGACAGGACGAGCACACGCAAGTGGTGCAGATTACAGGCGCGACGGGAACTGGGCATCCCGAACTCATTCTGCCCGCCAATGACACACTGTTTACATCGGGTACTCTGGGGCGCTACTCCAACACTTTGAATTCAGTGATGGAACGTCATCCGGCTACACCGGCCGACAAAGAAGTCGCGGCCGACTAACTCCTCGGCGCCGCTGTCGGGCGCTGTTCTGTCGTAGGTATCTGTAGTTTGATCCGGCTCGGCACGCGCCGCGCGAAACAAAGCAGCGAGAACGCATTCATTCATGACTATCGGAACCTACATCCTCGTATCCCTGATCAAGATCGTGATCGTAATGTTCGTTCTGCTGACCGGGGTTGCCTACACGACGCTGGCAGAACGCAAGGTGATCGCCCACATCCAGAACCGCTGGGGACCCTCCCGCGTGGGGCCGTTCGGCATCTGGCAGCCGCTCGCCGACGGGTTAAAGTTTATCTTTAAGGAGGACATTACACCGCCGTTTGTTTACAAGCCTATATACCTGTTAGCGCCGGTGCTTTCGTTGACCATGGCGCTGACCGCGATTGCGGTGGTCCCCATCGGCCCTTGGGTCTCGATTGGGTCCATCCGCACGCCGCTGCAGATCGCCGATGTCAACATCGGTCTTTTGATCATTCTTGGTCTGGGGTCGATTGCAGTTTATGGAGTCGCGTTGGCAGGTTGGTCGTCGAACAGCAAGTACTCGATGCTGGGCAGCCTGCGCGCCACAGCCCAGATGGTGAGCTACGAAATCGCGTTGGGCTTATCGCTGGTTGGTGTGCTGATCTACGCCGGCAGCTTCAGCCTGCGCGACATCGTGAATGCGCAGTCGGGAACATTTCTCGGCTTTATTCCCAAGTGGAATATCTTCACCGGACAGTTCATCGCTTTCTTTATTTACATCATGGCGGCCTACGCCGAGACCAACCGTATCCCTTTCGATTTGCCGGAGGCGGAAACTGAGTTGGTTGCCGGCTATCACACCGAATACAGCTCGATGAAGTTCGCCATGTTCTTTATGGCGGAGTACGCCAACATGTTCACCGTTGCCTGCCTGGCTTCGGTGCTCTTCCTGGGAGGCTGGTTGGGTCCGGTTTTCGGTGCGCCGATTTTGCAGGCCGTGCTGCCGGTGTTCTGGTTCGTGGTGAAAGTGCTGGCCTTTATTTTTATCTACATTTGGGTCCGGGGCACGCTTCCCCGCTTCCGTTATGACCAGTTGATGGCCTTTGGCTGGAAGTTTCTTTTGCCGCTGGCGATTGCAAACATTCTTGTCACAGCACTGGTTGTGGCGCTGAAGTAACGAAGGGATTTCGAAGGACTCTTTCGGGCGGGCGGTCTGTGCCGGAAGAGTGAGAATCATGCACCTTGTTCTGTTCTTCATTTTCGGCGCGGTATGCGTGGGCGCGGCGATCAACCTGCTGGTGCAGAAGCATCCCATCAACAGCGCTCTGTCGCTGATCGTCGTCATGGGATCGCTGGCCCTGCTCTATTTGCTGCTGGGAGCCGAGTTCGTTGCCGCCATACAGGTGATCGTTTACGCGGGCGCGGTCATGGTGCTGTTCGTCTTCGTCATCATGCTGCTCAACGCCGGCGAAGAAGAGGTTCTGCCGCACACCAGCCGCGTGGCAGTCACACTGGGCGTTCCCGGTCTCATCGTTGGGTTCGCCATAGGCGTCTGGGTGATCAGCCGCTATGCGGGACTCGACCGCATTAGCATCGGCGGACCGCAGGTCCTCAATGGCACCGAGGCCTTCGGTAATCCCCGGTCAGTCGCGCAGTTGCTATTCCGCGACTTCCTGCTGCCGTTCGAAGTGACTTCTATCCTCATCCTCATCGCAATCTTGGGCGCCGTGGTTCTTGCCCGGAGGGAGGAGTAGATGGTTCCTCTTTCCTACTACCTTATTCTGAGCGCGATTCTCTTCGCCTGCGGCGTTACTGGTTTTCTGATCAAGCGCAATATCATCACGATCTTTATGTCCATTGAGCTGATGCTCAACGCTGTAAACCTTACGTTTGTGGCGTTCGCCGCAGAGTTGCGGCTTCTCAGCGGACACGTTTTCGTCTTCTTTGTAATGGTGGTGGCCGCAGCCGAAGCCGCGGTTGGATTGGCAATCATTATTTCGGTATTCCGGACGCGCGAGACTCTGAACGTCGACCGCATCAATCTCCTGAAACTATGAGCCTTCATCTCTGGA
>Ga0074046_10003888_pt1 | contig 12334 bp, 10 predicted proteins | sample BogForMeECP23OM3_FD_94441 | JGI IMG/M metagenome (GOLD analysis project Ga0074046, IMG submission 94441) | Bog forest soil microbial communities from Calvert Island, British Columbia, Canada - Bog Forest MetaG ECP23OM3 | ecosystem: Environmental > Terrestrial > Soil > Wetlands ...
GAACTCGAATCTGGAAAACTGGCGACCGGTTGCTCCCACCACCGCTAACGTTGCTCCGTTAAAACGGCCTAGACGCCAGGCCTCAAGTAAGATTCTTAGATTCTTCCGAGGCTCAAGTGAACCGACAAACAGGACATATGGACATTTGAGATCAAAAGCCGTTCTTGCCTGTTCGATGGTCTCCAAGTCTACAGGGTGGAAACGCTTGTCAACTCCGTTGTATATAACGTGAATGTGCTCTGGTTCAACACCGGTCACTCGGACGATGCGCTCCTTTGAAAAATGAGAAACAGTGATGATCGCACGCACGTTGCGAATGAGACGTGGTAGTAAAGCTCCGTACCATAGCGCGAACCTGCGTTCAAACCATTCCGGATGATCGAGAGTCGAAAGATCATGCACCGTTAGCACTTGCCGGCTTACTCCAATCGGTCCGGTATTTCCGGGGCTCCAGAGGAGTCTGCGGTGTAGCTGGGTCGGCAGGTAAAGTTGCTCCCAGAGATGGCCTTTTATCCCCTGCAACGGGCGCGGCGGTTTCACTGAACCCAACTCCGCCGGCATGTAAGGCAAGAGGCTAAGCAAATACCTCTGCACGCCGGTGACACGATACCCGAGCGTACGTAGATTAACACAAGGTTCTAAGATCATGGTATTGGTCAGCCGTAGTCCTACCTAACAGGCTACTATATACAGCTTCGCAGTCCTTAGCGGCTCGATCGACTGTGAAATAATCCAGGTTCAATCGTGACCGGGCCCGCAGGCTCGCCAGAAGCGTCTGATCGTTGAGGACCTCTATAATGGCATTCGCTAACAGATCGAACCGGCGAGGAGGAACTAAAATGCCGGCCTTGCCGCCGTCTAACATTTCCGGATTGCCGCCCACGGAGGTGGCGATAATCGCGCAACCTGCTTCGCGAGCTTCCACCAGGACCAGGGCTCCAGGTTCAGCATGCGAGGCAAGCACGAAGAGATCGCAACCGAGCAAGTAGGGTCGTGGGTCAACTTGGAATCCGCAAAATTGAATTCTATCGCCAAAGCCTGTCTGCAAAGCGAGCTCTTGATAAGCGCCGCGATAGGGGCCGTCTCCGACCAAATACAAATAGGAGCGTGACGCTCGCGCAGAAACCACCTTAAATGCTGCGATGAGATCTTCCACGCCCTTGCGGGGATGAAGGCCACCTACAAAGACTATCGCCGGTCGTTTCAAGACCTTAGCAGGCGGGGTGGCGGCGCTTAGTCGCGGCGACCCGATCGTCCCGTTCAGCACTACCCGCAGCTTGGATTTTGGAACCCCTCGGCGTTCCATACTGTCTGCTACCGCTTCGCTTACCGCAATGACCCTGTCCCCCAGGCCCATGATGACCGCCGCTTTTTCAAATTCGTTATGGACGGTGGTCACAAGTCCGAACTTCATGAAGCGACGGAAAAAGAAAGCAAGAGCTGCGCTGGTCATCATGTGGACGTGAATGATATCGGGGGAGATTGACGAAATGGTAGAATGCAATTTGTAGACCACTCTAAGCAAATTCGAGAGCGTGCGTTTCAGGTCGATTACGATATGTGTGACGCCATAAGCCGCGAAAAGGGAATCAAAAGCGCCGCCGCCGCTAACTACCCAGACAGAATGCCCCATCCGCGACTGAACACATGCCAGGTCAACGGCAACATGCACATGACCGTTGCTTGGCCGGGTATGATTCAAGAAATGTACGATACGCACGACGCTTAAACTCGTTTTCGATCGCTCCTCAAAGATCAAGGATCCGATGAGGGGAGGATCGTCCGCAGATGATGTCGACGATGGCCAGCAGGTTGCCTTGAATCTGTCCCCAGGGATCTCGTTGTAGTTGTCCCGAAAGGGCCCTCCGGAAGTTGATCCAAAGTGGTCTGAGAACGACAACCAGGATGAAACGGATATAGCTCCAGGGGGGAGCGAGATGACACACCCCTTTCTGGAGAAAGTACCAATTGTTAGCTATAACGGCGTAGCCGTATCGTTTGCCGGAAATACGTGCGGACTGAACCTGCAGATGGACTCCAACCGCATTGGACAGGCGGCCCACCCGCCCGATTTTTTTCAGACGCAGGGACAGTTCGTAGTCCTCACCAAAACTATAGAGCGGCAAATTCTCGTCGAATAATGTTTCCCGCAACGGTCCCGCTCTAACGACTGCGTTGCAGGCATAGAGAACATGGTGCCGCCCGCTATCCCGTAGACGAGGATTGCTCATCCAGGTGGCATCCTGTTCCAGGAGTGCGCGGGCCGCCTGCCGAGAGATGTTCCCATCGGCGAGCATGATACCGGAAATGGCCACCACATCGGGATGCGATTCCAGAAAGCTGACCGCCCTTTCGAGATAGGAAGGATGGAGTTCCATATCGTCATCGAAAAAGGCGATGTATGGCACATCGGAGGGCGCCTGGCGAATCGCGGTGTTGCGCTGAGCGCTTCCTCCAGGTGGCCCCACTAGTATTTCAACTCCTTCCAGGGAGTTGTCCGCTGGAACGTCTTCGAGGTTTGTAACGCTTAGATAAATGTGCGCGGCAGCCAACGTCTGGCGGCTGACGGACTCAAGTGTTTCCCTCAAAACTTGAGGACGGTCCTTCGTTGCAATAATGATAGCTGTTTTAACCTTTTCCATCCGTGCAAGGATCTAGGATGCGACGACTAATTATTACGTAAGGCGCGCCGAAACGCGGCTCGGCAGGAGCGGCTCGCCGCGCCCGCAACGCGCCGAAATCGCTCTACCTGTCTCACTGAGGATTCACACGTTTGTGTTCTCGCTCACGTTTCATGGTAGACGTTCTTGTATAGTCTTCTTACCAGGAGCCGGTCTGGAAAGTGTCTCTCCAGACCCTATTGACCTTCTCGACCATAAGCCAGATGCCCGGCCGCCAGCGATTGCCAGGTGGTAGGCGGCCTTCCGGGGTCGTAGCGTAAGCAGTGATAAGACAGCGCCGCCAAGCGGACGCATGAGGGTATAAAGACTGAAGCAAAGGTTGTAGCGATGTTTGGAAAGCACTCTCCCCATTCCGGCTCCGTAGCGAAATGCCTTCCCACGATGGCTATGATTATATAATATTGGATTTGGGTGAAAAACAACCAGATCGGGTCGGTATTGAATGTTGAATCCAAGTTTTACTGCGCGAATCAGATAGTCAGTTTCCTCACCTGACCCGAAGGGCGTCTGCGCTCCCACGCCAAGCTCTTCGTCAAAGGGTCCGACTGCTGCGCAAACCAGTGAACGCAGAAAAATCGTGTAAGAAATGCCTTTTTTCCAAACGTTCTCAATGTCAACCTGGCCCTGGCAGTTGCTGAAGGAACCTCCAGAGGGCTTTCCTTGTCCATCTTCCGAGCGTCCGGTAAGACCGTCAACCGACGACCGATTCTGGAATTCGGAGACAACTCGCGCTAAGAGCCCGTCCGGATACCAGCAGTCGTCGTCTGGAAAAGCCAGGATGTCGCCCTTGGCGGTCGCCATACCCAGGTTGCGAGCACGGGATAGGCCTGCTTCCGATCGTAAATGCATAATGGGAAAGAACGGGTTGTATTCTTCTAATACTGCTTCCAATCGATCATCTTCATTTTGGTCGACGACGATTACTTCGAGGCAGTCATACCGCTGTCGAGTCAGAGACCGCAGGAATCTTGCGATCTCCGCAACGCGCGTCCTTGTTGCCAGGATTAGCGACACCTTCATCGCAGACGGAATCGGTCTATGTTCGGACCTGATGAACGTTCCTTATGCATTCAGGGCGTTGCGAGCCATAATTCTATCCAGCCAGCACCGGTGTCCTGATGTTCCCAAGTTGGGCCGCTTTTCGTTCTTGGGCTTGTTGATCGAGTCGCCAATACGCCAAGCCAAGAAACATCCAGGTGGTCGGCAGGAAAAGCTCTGACACGGAAATGTAAAAGAGGAAGAAGAGCGCCGCCAAGCCAACTTTAAGGGCCAACGCTCCCTGGTCTGGCCGTAAAAATATAACCGGCTTCAAAAACGCGTAAAAATAGAGGAGCAGGCCAATCCAGCCAGTATTTACGAGGATGGCGAAATACACGCCTCCATAATAATAACCAAAACCTATACCGAATAGACGGTTCATGAAGGTGAACGTTTTGGCCGTCTCCTGCATGGCATCCCAGCTTTCCTCCCGAGCTTGGCCAGAGTTATTCTCGCCGTTCATCTTGGCGCTGAACATTTGATAGTAGGTTTCTGGAAAAACATAATACAGGATCGCGAACGCCGCGGCGAACAAAAGAACAGTGACAACAATGGATGCGCTCAGTTTTCGTTGAAAGAGACTTTGTAGCGCCAAGGCAACAGGGAATGCCACGTAGGCCGAACTGGAGGTAGAGAAAACAAGACAAAAAAGAAGGGCGAGCGAAAGCCACTTTCGCTTATATACCTGAGCAAGGAAAAAATAGGGAATAACGCCGGCCGAAAAAAATGAAGGCTCCCCAAACGTCGATTTAATGCGGAGGAGAGTGAACGATCCTATCTGGACTACCTGTGACCAGCTCGCAGTGTGGGCACCGTTTCCGTAGGTTCGATTGACAATAAAATCGCCCGGATGCTGGAAGATGAGAAAGAAAAGCCATTCATAAATCCCGTAAAGAGCGAGAAACCAACCTCCCCACAGGACATAGTGCATCCACTCCTCGCGAAAGAAGAAGCGAAAGAACAAAGCGATGCAAACACAGGCAGCCAGATAGAGGCTCTGGGTAAAAATGGTCGAGCGGAACAGCACAGTCGGGTCATCGGGATTGATCAGGTTCAGGTCTCCGAAGTCGCGTCTGTTTGAGAGGAGGTGTCCCAACTGGCTCCCGCAAAATAGAAGAAGCCAGATTCCGGCCACAACAAGAGCGATCCTAAAGTAACGGGCTCGCTGAACGTTCGACTCTCCACCGTCTCGGCTCATGATCACAAAGAATGCCGAAGCGAATGCGAGCATATACGCAGGGACGGATCCTTGCACGGACGGGATGAGCAGGAATGAATTCAGCGGCATCACCGTGCACCAGAGGGGTACAAACCAGCCGGGAAGCCCGTTAATTGAACTGGTGAGCGTCGCGGTTCTATTCATTGCGTAGGCAAGGGAAGCTTTTTCCAAGCGCGGAACTGATTCAGCGAGAGTGGGCGACGCAGATTTCGCCAACTGATCGCGCACACAAACGCCTCTAGCCATCCCACTAAGAGGCTGGCCGGATGAAGATTCCACTCTGGATTCCTGAAAAGGCGCAGGCAATTCAGGGCGCGGAGAATGAAGAAAGGAAAGGGGAAATACAGTAACCCGATAATCGCCTGATTGCGGATGTAATAGCGGGTTGCCTTAGCGAGATTGCGGGCCGCAGGTGTCCGGTTATGACGGATGACAACGGCCGGATAGGCGTAGGTGCTGAAGCCTTGGAGCAAAGCCTTCAGGCAAAAATCAATTTCCTCACTAAAATAATGCAGGCGGTCCAGATATCCGCCTAATTCAAGAAATTGCTCACGGCGTAACAGATGTCCGCAGCCGATAAAATACTGAACGGGGAACGGCTCCCCGAGCGTTTCCGCGCTAGGAATATCTTCATCCGCCCGCACGACATGGAAAGCGAGGGCAGCAACCGAGAGATGTTTCTCCAGCCAGTTCACTGCCTCGTTTATATTCCCCGCCACAGGGAAGGAGTCGTCATCCAGGCTCAGGTAATAAGTTGAACTTAGCATCTGGGCCAATCGATTACGTTGAACCACTAATCCGAGAGAGCGATCCACTCTTTCAAAACGTACTTTCGGGAAAGAAGCGCGCAGGTCCGGTCGCAATGGCTGTTCAGAGCCGTCATCAACGACGATTGTCTCTACATCCTCATAACCTTTGGCCTTCAACTCGGACAGGGTGACGGCAAGATCGTCCCATCGATCTCTCGTCGTGATGCCGATGCCGAGTTCGCCTGACTTCACTGCTGGTAGAAGCGTCGCGCTCATTCCCGGGAGGCGGCGAGAAACGAATCGTTTTCTTTGCCGAGCGAGCGGCCGCTAATGAACGCGCGCGCGACATATTCAAGGCCCGACACAATTTCCAGGGCTGATGTTTTCCATGAATGATATCGCCGTGTTAGAAGCCAATTCCTGACGTAGACTTTGCGCATGCTCTTGTTAAGCATGCACTTCGCATAAAAGGCTCCCCGGCCTCGGTCATACGACCGCATGAGTCGCCATTCGCCAAACGCTGTTTTTCGCCCATGATGGTGGTAAACGAGCGGCCAGGGATCGTATATACCGCTCCACCCCGCAGCTGAAATTCGCGCGAGCAATTCGGATTCCTCCGCGACGAAGAGTGCACCCGGCCCGAACCATGGGTCGTACCCGCCGACGCCGGCGAGAGCGGCACGTCGAAAGGCGAGGTTTGCACCTTGAATTACACCTGGCCTAATAAAGCTGTTGGGCGGAAAGGCCAGCCGCTCCAAGGATTCCTGTATCGTGATTCTGCGGTCGCTCAGGTCATGCAACAGGATGCGTCCTCCGACAAAACCAAGTCTCGGATCTTTTGCAAAGCAATGGAATACAGCCTCCAGGTAGTCCTCTGCCGGATAACAGTCGTCGTCGATGTAGGCGATAATATTAGATTCTGCGGCCTGCCATCCAGCATTTCGGGCATAGGAGACGCCGCGACCTGGTGCGCAGATCACCCGCACAGGAGTGTCACTAGCTTTCATGTACTCTCGTACGACTTCATTTGTACTGTCAGTCGACCCGTTGTCGGCAACAATTAACTGCCAGGACAATTGCGATCGAATAGTCACTACCTTCCTGAGCGTTTTAGCGAGTTGGGCTGCCCGGTTGCGAGTGCAGATCACTAGAGAGAGATCGTATTTACAGTCGATCATTGGAAGAGTTTGTTGCCCGTAATTAGCTTGTCGCTTCTCCCAGCGTATGATTTTTGCCGCCTAGTTCCGAAGGCTTTTTTGGAAGCCAAGGACCGCGTCGTAATGCGTGCTCCTGAAGCATGCCGAGATCCCGGAGTCGCTTGTATCCCTTCAGCTGTCCCTTTAGTTTCCATAGAGCCAAACGAAAATGGACTGAAAAACCCGAAGCCAGATAACGACTCCGCAAAAGTACATACTTTAATTTCAGGGTGCGCAACCGTTGGAGGGAACGATTATCGTCGTCGAGTCCATGGAGAAATAAGAGCACAACTTCCGATTCGGCATTACCTGCGATTAACCGGCTTATGTATTGGAGAGTCGTGCGTCTTTCTGGAATTAGGTGTGTGATTTTTAGCGTTGTGAAACAAGCGGTTCCCATGCCGAATTCGCAGGCGAGTATCGCAATATCGGTGTCTTCACAGGAAACCAGCGACTCTCCCGATCTACCTAAAGACCGGCGAACATTATCCCCCTGACAGAGGCCGGCGTATTGGGTGGCTACCGTCCGGCGCACGCACATGCCTACACCATACGGAAGCGAGTCATTCAGGGCAGGGATATTGGCCCATAAATCGCGGTCGAGTCGACGTACAGCCAGCACACCCTCATAGACCGAGAGCCATTTTGGCGGAGTTTTCTCGTACTCGGGTTCAATCCATCCTGCCCCCCAGCAACCAAGCTCTGATCGGGATACGCCAATGCCTAGTGCTACCTCGAGATAGGAGGAATCGAGGACGCTGTCGTCGTCAACAAAAACGAGAAATTCTCCTTGTGCCTCTCGAATGCCGCGCAAACGCGCCGAAGTAAGGCCAAGAACTTCCTCTCTAATATGCCGGGCGTTTGGATGCCAGGCTAGGCCGACCGATGCCGCAAGCGGCGAACGAGATGAATTGTCGATAAGAAGCAACTCCCATTCAGACATCGGCAACGTCTGTGCGCGTAGCGCCTCCAACACTCGGGAAAGATACTCCAGCCGCGGGTTGTGTGTGCAGATAATGACGCTGAGGTCCATGTTTTTAAGCGATGAGGATGACTTGGTTTTTCTGGGGAGCGTGCGGTGTCAAGGAAAACGGTTGCAGGGGTTGCCCCTTGATGAGGAACTTTGTCAGCCCGCGTCCCTGGGTGATGATTTTGTGGAAATGATGGAACGAATCCCGTCGCCGTATTCAAGGAAGCGACTATCAAGGATGGAGTGTGCATCTTGACCACCAATAGAACGAGGCGAGCCAGCTCGATGGCCTTTCGAGCGTCAACATTGTATTCCGGGCCCTCCACAACGTGGAACCTTGCGCTGTGATGACGGGCACCGAAGAGATGTCCCGCGATGATTACAGACAGTTGGAGTTTTCAGCTTTTGCCACTTGCGATCAATCGCTTCATGATAGATACGCTCCATCATTTCACCAATCACGCCGTCATTGTAAGTTTCCAAGACCCGTTTTCTGGCCAATTCGCCCAGGCGGATTCTTTCGGCCGGCGCTATTAGCAGGGAAATAATCTCACGGGCCAATGACACGGAATCACGGGAGGCTATGAGCCGGCCGGCGCCGCCGTCATCAAGCATCTCTGCCATCCCGCCCGCAGAACTGGCGATGATTGGCCGACCAGCCGCCATGGCTTCCAGGCAGACATTGGGGAAATTCTCCCACAGGCTGGGAAACACACAAATGTCCAAAGAATCATAGGCTTCGACCATGCGTTCCAAGGGATACTTTCCGGCAAATTCGAGCCGATCCGTGTGCTTTGGTAGTCGGAGCCGAATCCACTTGTCATACGGGATTCCGGAAGCCGGATGGTTTTGTACCGCGCCAATGAAACGGAATTTGGCTTCCGGCACCGCGTTCAGGACCGAGGGAATTGCTGCCACCAAGGTTTCGATGCCCTTTCGTTTTTCGAGTCGGCCGACAAATCCCACGGTGAGCCCTTCCGCCTTGGGCTGCAATTCTAAAAAACCTTTCGGCGGCGTGAAGGGATGAGGGGCCAGCCGGATGGCCCCTTCAGAAACCTTCCAAACCACCTTTGCGTGGTCACAAAGATCTTGGCATGGAGGGGCCACAATGTCAGCTACCCTGGCATGCGTAGCTTCCACCCGGTCCCAGTTCTTTGCTTCGCGGAGGCTGGGCGGGATGAAGTAAAATGGCTGGATGGGTTTCCGTTTGATCAGGGATGCTGCAAGTCCCCGAAAATTTCGGTAGATATTGTCGAAATACTTCCTGGCCCCTGCCGGCGCGTTCAGCGTCTCAAGCATTAACGACGGGGTGTGCATCTTGACGACAAGCGGAACGGTGGGCTTCAATTCCACCGCCTTGCGCGCTTCTGCGTTATACTCCGGCCCCTCCAAAACATCGAAAGGCTTCTCGGCGTGGCGGGCTGCAAAAACATGTCCCGCGACGATTCCAAATAGTTGCCGGTTGGTCTCCTGAATCCAATGCTCAACAATCCCATTTGACTCAAAGCGACCAAATCGGCGTGGACTGGAAGCAAAAACCTCCACCTCATGTCCCCGTCGAGCCATCATCCGCGCGGCCTGCGCGGCATAGGTCGCTATGCCGCCATTGCTGGAATCCGGTGGATACTCGTAACTGATGTAGGCTATTCGCATGGACAAGAAAGACTCAGCGCGCGACACTCATACGCTCCGGGAGTTGACGGCATAAATGTTTCCGATCTCCGAGTGTTTGATGTGTTTCAGGTCGCGCAAAAAGCAGACAAAGCCTGCGTTTGTCAGCATTTCCAACAGGTCGGTCGGCGCTTTGTAGTGATACTCGAGCATTAAGATGGCAATCTCCTGCAGCAGGCCGTCCTCGTCCAGGGTAGGGATGATCTTCCACTCCGCTCCCTCGGCGTCGCATTTGACAACCAGTGCCTCGGCGGAATGATCCTTAAGAATTCCCCTTACGACATCCGAAGCGTTTTCCACTCGTATCTCTTGTTTCCTTTTTGGGGCGCCCGCCTTTAAAATGTAATCAGCCCGCTCGATAACCTTCTGGTGATCGGCGTTCACAATATCGATCGCGGCCCCGCCGGTGCCATCCTGGTAATCCATATCGATCTCGATTGTTTCGGTCTTATCACTAATCGCAGCGCAAGCAGGAACGATCTTCGAGGAGAAGGCGGGGTTGAGTTTGAAATTGGACACGGCCCACTCATAGGTGGCTCGGATAGGCTCAAAGCCGTAGACTTTACGAACATTGGGCATCCGCGCGAAATAAAGAGGCGTGTCCCCAATATTCATGCCGATATCCAAGACGACGCATGGCTTGTGGGTGCGAAAATCATACTCCCCGCTATTCAGAATTTCATCCCGGATGAAGAGCGTATTTGGCTCGTGGCGCAGATCGAACTTCAAATCTTCCCAGTGCAGAAGGCCGTCCGAGGAGAGAATCGTTTTCCACCATTCCTCGCGTGTTATTGGGGCCTGGCGGGCGTTCCAGGCAGCGCGAAAGGCTCTCCAGGGCCTTTTCACCGGGATGAAAGCGTCGACATAGTTGGCGATTGTTCTAATCAATAGAGAATCTCCTTCAGGATTGCTGTGCGCATGTTAGTCACGAAGGCGGGAATCGAGTGACGGCTGTGAACAAACCCGATGGCCTTTTGCGCGATGGCATTGCGCTCACCATCATGGGTCATCCAGTACTCAACGGCTGTCCTCAACTTCTCAAGCGACGCTTCATCCGTCCCGTCTCCCATGACCTCTCCCACGAAGGTGCCGAATCTGTCCACGATTCGATCGCGATCAAATGCGGAGACGATCAGCGTTCCGTACGATAAAGCCTCCAGCCACGACACGGGAATACCCTCCCAAATTGACGTGTTGAGCACGAGCTTTGCCGTCTTGATATGGTGGTTTTTGACATTTCCGTCAACGTGCCCCGTGAAATGCAGGTTCCTTATTTTTGAACTGCCGTCAGGATTACGATACGGCTCCAGTGTTTTCGCATTTGCGGCCTCATCTCGCCCCTTCCCCGTCGCGCCGAGGATATAGAATTCGTAAAGAGGCATCGCTTTCGCGAGTTCGCAAACAATCCATACCCGCTTCTGAGCTTCCAAGCGCCCTAAAAAGATGATTTTGTTTTCCTTGGGTGGGACGTTGAGCTCGTACTTGAAATCGATTTCGATCGGATTGGGCATGTCCGCGATCGGTACCCTGTCCGGGATGTGATACATCTCCCGCGCGATTGCCGAGAGCGATTCGCCTTGTGAGATAAAGGACAAGCGTTTCTGCCGGATTAATTCGTGGATCCAAGGCGAAACTTCCTTGATATAGGCCCAATCACCGTCTCGAATACGATTAACCGTCCTGAGGCGCGACTGATACATCGAGAGATCACGCGGGTCCTGGATCCAATAGAGCAGCGGAACCTTCAGCTGGTACCCATCGAGAATTCTGAACGAAGGCTCCGTCATCTCGATCGACAGATAGAGGTTGTAGGCCTGTTGATCGAGCCAGCGATGCCGCTCCGCTGGATGGTGAGGCAAACGGTAAAGAGTGGTCTGGTCCACTACCTTTTGCTGAGTCCCCATCCCACCCTGGATGTCCAACAAAAGATCAATTTGAATATCATCGTTGGGGATGAACCTGCAAATGTATTTACGTGCCAAGGCACCGTAGCCTCCAATAGCTGTATCCCAGCCGCCAAAAAACTCGTCCACCACCAAAGCGACACGATACTTTGCCCTCTGCCGACGACGGATGAAAACGGGAATTCTAAAAATCGAGACACGGCGCTCAATCAGGCGTTCTCCTTCAGACCGTGGCACTGGCTTTAACGACGAATCAACGATGAAATTCTCGACGCTGAGAATCCACCCAAGCGCATTAGCACGAAAACGATTTCGGGAATGACGGCTCCAGAAGACGCCATAGCCCAAAAGCTTTACAAGAGCAGGTTCAAGCATGATGTGAGAGTTAGGCTACTACTTCGGCGGACTTATTATTTGGCGCCAAGGCTCTCTGAGAACAAATTGTGCGGAGGAACTTCTGCCGTGCATTTCGTGCGTCCGAGCAGGCATTACCTGAAAGTGGCATAGGTAATCGTCCTGTTGGAAAACATGATCTGCATCCCAAACTGCACCCTCGATCCTATAGGTGCCGGGCTGTAACAACTCATTAGGCAGTCTCACGCGAAAAGTCTGATCGCCACTTGCTAGTTCGACACCGCCATATTCCGAAGCGCACAGCACTAGCGGAACATCCAACTGGTTGCAGATTGTAAATCCGGCTTGAACATTTGAACTGCTGGCAATACATAAACCGACCTCGACAAAAGTTTCTTGCTCGGGCAAAACTGCCATTATTGGCATACCTTCCGAATTCACCAATCGCATATCGGTGTAGCCTGTGTCTCCAAGTCGAAAGTGACCGCGCCTTGAGTCAAGCATGTTGTGCAGAGAGCGATCCGCAACTTCGTTTGCAACGCCCTTCATAGC
>Ga0074046_10003889_pt1 | contig 12331 bp, 12 predicted proteins | sample BogForMeECP23OM3_FD_94441 | JGI IMG/M metagenome (GOLD analysis project Ga0074046, IMG submission 94441) | Bog forest soil microbial communities from Calvert Island, British Columbia, Canada - Bog Forest MetaG ECP23OM3 | ecosystem: Environmental > Terrestrial > Soil > Wetlands ...
AGCGGAAGTGTCCAAAGATGGAAAGGTCGCAACCGTGAAATCGAAAGTGAAAACTACGGACGGCAAAGAGTTCAGCACCGTTAGCGTTTATGATAAGCAGTAATTACCGTTCGCACGGAAGAATTGTAGGGAGAAGTTAAGTTTGCGCCGATGCCAGTACGGGTCGGCGCACTTTCGATTCGAACGAGGTTGATAGTCCACTGAAAATCCGTCTGCCGTACATCTGCCTGAAATGGTTATTTCTGGGCTTTGTGTGACTTGTGCGCTTGTTTAGAATCAGCAACTTACGTATTTTCAATAGGTCTTGTTGGTTCGATTCCCACCCGCGCCGCCATAAGAATACCCAATAAAAAAGCTGTTCTGAACCTAAACAATCAGAATTGCATCATTTTTGTACGATGGTTTTGACCGTTGAGTGCCTTTTCTATCTCCGGATCCAGCGCATTTGACGAGCCTTAACCCGCGGTGAGTATTATTGCTGGGTAATTTTTATCGATGGATGCCCCAATACTTGGCTAACGCTCTCTTGCGACACCTTCCGAACGCAGGCCGTACTGCTACCAATTACCATGCTGTGCGAGTGGGAAATGGCGCGTGAGGGGCTGACGGGGGGAACTCGCCGGGGCTACCCCCCATCATCTAGGGCGGACATCCCTAAAAATGAGAGGCGAAAGAGGAAAAGGCCCGATACTCTCTCAAGTCCATCGGGCCTCTATCAGGTTGGCTCCAAACCTCAACTGATGGACTGGCAGATTGCCGGAATGTGATGTTCGCGGCAAGAAGAAAAATCCTTTAGCACGAAAGGTCAGGCGAAAAGAAGAACCTTGGTGCGGGTGCTAGAATCAGCTTGAGAGGCCCTGATGTTAAACGTTAGATTAAGGTTGCTAGTTGTAATTCTCCTAGCTATTGCCTCAAAGCCAACGTTTGCGCAGACCGACCTCTGGAAGAACGTGGGTGGATTTACGCCAGTACACCTTAAGAGCTACGTGCCCACTCAAACGGAGCTGGCAAGAATCCAAAAAACTCTTTTGGGGCGGGTCAAGCTGGATGACTGGCCGTGTGCGGAAGAGACTGACGATCGCGAGTGGACCCGAAATCTCGTCTTTGAAGAGTTACCCATATCAATAAATGAAAAAATAGTGCTCGTTGAAGCCGGGCAAGGATGCGCTCGTGGAGGCCAAGGAGCAAACGGGGCAATGTGGGTGCTCCGGTTTCGGGGCGACAAATTTTCTCTTATTGCGACACCTCAATTGAGTTTCAACGGTTGGTTGTATGCAATTCAGGAGACTTCCAGTCATGGATTTCGAGATTTGGTTCTCGGTTGGCACATGAGCGCGAGGGAAGGTGGATTAACATACTTTCGTTTTGACGGCACGTCTTATCAAGCGGTAGGTCAAGCTACCTATCTGTCGGATGACGATGGGTCTGAAAAGATTATTCCGAAGACTGCTAATTGAGCACCCGCAGGTCAGACTCAAGCCGTTATCGCTGAGAACAGTCTTCCGCGAAGAGTTTGCAGTTCACCCTTCGACGGTCCGCTTGAGCAAACGCGCAAGCCCTTTTGCCCGGCTTACAGAAGATTTGGACATAGTAGTCTTGCTCTTTTTGAATCCTTGCTTTTCTCTGAATGTCGGTTTCACTTATTTGCACAACTACAAGGCTTCCCACAAATAGCGCAATCAGTCCCGTCGTTGACCAGAAAACCTGTGACCTAGCCCTCTTCCCGTACTTCTTTTGTACATAGCGATACTGCGCTAAGTTTGACCCCCATAATGTCGCGTTCTTGCGTGTTCCACGGTTGGCCCTGCAGATGACTCGAGTATAGTCCTGCCAATTGAAGAAAGGGATAGTCGTTAAGCCTGGTTCTTATTAGCTTCTCGCCACTGCAGCAGATGAGAGTTCGACCAGAATCCAATCATCATTCGTATGGTGGCATACGCCCAAATCCTGCTTTGGACCGAATACTTTAGATTGCGAACGACAAGTGGGCATGCCGATGCGAACAGAAGAGTTAGAAGCCCCCGCAGATAGACATTGACTGGTCCACAAAAATGATTGTGTGCAAACTGGACCTGTGGTCAAGCGGTTAGTCGACCCTGTGGGCGAAATGGAAAAGGCCCGATACTCCCTCAAGTCCATCGGGCCTTTATCAGGTTGGCTCTAAACCTCAACTGATGGACTGGCAGATTGGCGGAATGTCATGCTCGCGGCAAGAAGAAAAATCCTTTAGCACGAAAGGTCAGGCGAAAGAGAAGAAGAGTCCAAAAACGTTGTTATCGTAGGTCGTTAATTGGTTGTTGTCTTGTTTTGAATGCCCAAGAAAGCCCAAGAGTAAGAAGAGTCCCTAACAGGCTGCAGTAACAGGAATTATGAGCCAACCGACCAACGTGTGACCGATGAAATCGCGAGGATAGACACGGCGGCTTCTGAAGGCTGCCCTTGCAACGATAAACACCACCAACAGACTGAACAGAGCTCCGATGGCTTCGCTACTTGTCTCGGCGTTGCTCCATCATCGCGCGCATGGCGGAACTGGAACCAGGGGCACGCTTTTCGCGCCAGGCCTCTAAACGGTTGCAAGTATCTTCGATCGCAGAAAAGAGATGGGGATTTTTGAACACCGCCCGCCACGTGGGGACTACCGACCGCATACGATCCCAAACAACCCAAATCTCGCCGTTACTTTCGAAAAAGAGTTCGTCGTTGATCAGATTGCGATTGACGATGCTGGCCACCATATCCCAATAGCTGATTACCATGCGGATGTACGTGTTTTCCTGGCTGCCTTGCGGATATTTCTGCATCATTTCTTCGGGGCTGGCAGCATGAAAATTTTCGACAAACCAGGCACGCGCTTCGCGGAGACGCGCTTCGCGGCGCAAATCGTAGAGCCGGAGCATCAGGTTCACTTCTTCGTAAGTTATCTGTGACATGGATGAATCTCCTTAAGATGGTGCGGACTGAACGGGTGGGACAATCTCATGGGATCCTGGACTGACTAGCTCCAGACGCTGAACCGAGGACAAGGGAATATTCTGTCTTTGAAATTCAAGCTGGATGCGACGACGCAGTTCACGGGCAACGTCGTCCTGGCGAGATGGTGCAGTCCGCACTTGAATGCGAACCGTGGACGAGTGTTGATCGTATGATTGCAGACCCAAGATACGAGGGCCATCGACAAGGGCCTGCGACCAGGAAGGATCGTTGCGCAGATCCGTTGCAGCAGCTTCCAAAACCTGCAGGGCTTTCTCCTGCGGGACCAGCGGAGAAATGCTGACATCAACAAAAGTTTGCGACCAGTCGCGGCTGAGGTTTGCAACGGTGCGAATATCGCCATTGGAAAGCGTGACAAGCGCGCCGCGAGGATCGCGCACAACGGTACGGCGCAGAGTAAGGTGATCGACCCGGCCGAGGTTATCGCCAACCTGAATCATATCGCCAACAACGTACTGGTCCTCGAGAATGATGTAGAAGCCGGTGATGATGTCGCGGACGAGATTCTGAGCTCCGAAACCGATAGCCAGGCTGGCCAGCCCGGCGAGGGCGGCTACCGGGGTCACATTAATGCCAAACTCCTGGGCGGCGGTAAGAAGCGCTACAGCCCAGACTATTTTGCTGCCGGCGCTGAACACCACTCCGGAAAGCGTGCGCGTTTGCTGCTCGCGCGCTTGAGCGGCGCGGGTTTGCGTGGTTGCGGGCTTGACGATAAATTGAGTGACGATTCGTAATAGGCGGTTGAGAAACAGGGCGACCAGGAAAATAATCAACAGATGCAACAGATTCGCCATGGTGAATGTTGGAAAATTTGTCAGGACATTGGACATATTCATCGCCGGAGGGTGAGTATAGCATCGGTGGAGAATGGATGCAGGTGGCGGCGAGGATGACGGCCGAGGGAGGAATGAAGTGGACACACGAAGAGGTTTTCTAGCGGGACTGGTTGGAGGGATGGGCGGCGTCTGGATGTCTGGCGCGCGCGCGGCACAAATCCCCGAAACTGCACAACCGCCGCGCGCGACCCAAGACAAAACTACTTCGTCAGATGCAGCGCCGGACAGCCCCAACATGGCATCGCCGACAAAGCGGATACTCGAGGAGAACGAAAAGGATATTAAGAAAAAAGTGGAGAAATTGTACGAATTGGCCGTGGAGTTAAAAGCGGAAGTGGATAAAACGGATTCCAGCAAAGTGCTGTCCTTGGCGATGTTGAAAAAAACCGAAGAAATCGAAAAGTTGGCAAAGGATATTAGAAACCGGTCAAAAGGATAGAGATTTCGATTCGAGATGGATTCGGTAGCCTTGCTTCGTCGAATGGCTTGATTAAGAGTGGCGAAGGGTTCCGGGAAACGCTAAAATGTACAGGTTGCAAGCAAGGTAGATCCTCAGCGCGCCCGTAGCTCAGCTGGATAGAGCGCTTGCCTCCGAAGCAAGAGGTCGGGCGTTCGAATCGCCCCGGGCGCGCCACTTACTTATTGTCCAAACGCCTTCCTCTGTTTTCGGTTTTACAACTTTCTTCAATTTGAGTCCTTTTGAGTCCATTAACAATCGCGACACCTTTTCTTCGGCCTGAATCATCGTCGCTGGGGCTTCTGCGGCGAATCCGCGCCGTCAGTCCCTACTCAGGAATCGAAAAATCGTAAATCCTTCCCCCCGCGCTCCTACCCGACCGCGCCGACCCCATATTCCCGCCCGACATGTTCGATTGCATTCCCGTCCCGAGAAAAAATCCATACTCCCCGGCCTTCAGATCCGCGTCCAGCGTCACTTTGTACATGCGAATGCCGACATGCTCCGCATGAAACGGCACTTCCTTTTCGTTCTTGACCCCGGCTTTTCCGCCCGTGACACCGCCGAAACTCCCCACTTGAAATTCCCGCCGGTCGCTTTTCTTCTCCAGCCTGATCAGTACGTAATCCGCGGAAGTATCACCATCCGGCACGTACAAATAAAACACCGGCCTGCGATCCTTCACATGGTTGCGCGATGTTGGGCCCTCAATCGTTGCGTCCCAGTGTTCGGATCGAATCCCATTCGTGAAAAACGAGCCCGCCCGTCCTCCTGCCTTCACTTTGCTCAGTGTCATGCCCTGAATCAGAACAAACGTCTGCCCATCTTTCCAATACACGCCCACTTCTGGCGGCGGGAAGTTTGGATCATTGGTTACCGCCGTAGCCGCCACCACAACAGGCGCCGGCGGAGGCGCGGGATTCATCATCACTTTGATCACCGCATCAGACACATTCGCGGTCTTCAGCGCTTTCAATCCGTCGACCGACGTATCAAACGCCAGCCCATCTGCGCCAGAAACGCTCCGTATTTTAGCGATGATCACATCATCGGAAAGTCCCAGCACGGTCATATTAATAATGTCTTTTGTTTGTCAGTCGGTTATTCAGATTCTGGCCGAAGGCCACACCAGCGCATAGCCCCAGCAACAACAGCGCAGCAATCAGCAAGCGTAAGATCACTTCGGTCCTAGCCGGAACTATTCTTCCGTCAAGAAAGTCACTGATTGCTTCGACAAGGAAATCCGAACCGTTAAATGTAATCTCCTGCCGACCTGATGTGTATGTAACCGAAGATGGCATCCAAGTATTCCGATGGCGATTCTAGCCTAATGAAGACTGGAAGGGTTACGACTATCGAGTACGCCTAGAAGTACACGGTTGTCGCGTGCGAGAAAAATTGAACTCCAGGTCGGGTTACCGGACACTCCGGAAATCAAGTTGAGTCCGATTTGAGTCTGTTAATCGCCGAATACCATTCAAAACTGTGCTCTATCGTGCAGGACGGAGCTAGTAGAATCATCAATATAGCATTTTTTGGTTGTTCTCCGAAGCAAGAGGTCGGGCGTTCGAATCGCCCCGGGCGCTCATATGAATCCAAACGCCTTCCTCCGTTTTCGGTTTTACAACTTTCTTCAATTTGAGTCCGTTTGAGTCCATTAACAATCGCGATAGCTTTTCTTCGGCCTCGATTCATCGTCGCTGGGATCGCGTGGGTGTAAATGTCCATTGTGGTGCCAGGTCCGAATGCCCAAGAATTGCTTGCGCGGTTGTTGGATTCTCACCCAGCTCATTAAGCAAGGTTGCATGGGTGTGCCGGAACGTATGCCACCCAATGCGCGGTAACCTCGAGGTGGCGTTCCGCTACGTGATGCGAAGACAAGATCTTGGTGCTCAGCATTCGGCTGCTTCGCCTTATGATCTCGCACCAGCTGCAACGCTTGCAAACTCAAGGGGATTTTACGATAACTGCTCCGCGTTTTCGGAGTGCTGAAGTGTCCTTTGTACACAGATTCCCGAACATACAGCTCAGCTTTTTCAAGGTCTAGCGCTCCCCAACGAAGTGCAAACAACTCACTCCGCCGAATTCCAGTCAATAAAGCTAAAAGAACCATGGAACGATATGGTTCAGTGGATCCTTGAGTGGCCGCAACGCCGATGGATTTCTGATCTGGTCGGAGCGTTTCGAAACGGAACCAGACATACAAAGTCTGTTCAAAGTCTCCGAAAGAATCGCATCGTCATTGATCAAGCAATTGGAGGAGAGTTGCACTCGCAGTACGAATATGAGCTGGGCCGGCGTTGCGCCTGCGCACAAAGTCATGGCGAGCAGGAGACTCGCCTCCCGAAGCAACAGAAGGCGATTTGCGTTTGCCCGCCTCATTCCGGCATCCGTCCCATGGCATCTTCCATCTCGTCGTTTGCCTGGATGTATTCCAACTGAGACTGGAGGAGGAGCGTCTTCGCGTCCAATTCGCGGGCCGCTGCCGCTTCCACTTGCGACCGCAGCGCACTGCCTTCCTGGAGTTGTTGAACGGAAACGCGGTGGGATTCTGTGCGCAGCGTCAAAAGTTCCTCGGATACTTTCATCATCTGGCGGGTGCGTTCGAGCTTGTTGTAGGCGGTTTGCACGCGGAGTTCGACCTCTTCTTTTACGCGAGCTAGATTTTCTTCTGCCTGGGCCAATTGAGCCTTGTGTTCGCCGATGGCGGCGTTTCGCCTGCCTCCGTCAAATAGATCGTAGCCAAAATGGACGCCGAAGCTTCCGAAATTGCGGGCTAGGAACGGGACATTGTCCTGATAGCTATAGCGAGCAAAGGCTTCCACGTCGGGAAGGTATTGGCGTTTGGCAAACCGGACAGCGGCCGAGGCCTGTTCCACTTTTGCCCGCGCTTCCGCGATCTCTGGGTGACTCTGGGTTGCGATTCGCAGGCATTCTTCGCGTTCGCAGGTGTTGCCGACCTGCCGGACAGCGGTGTCCAGCTCGAGTTGAGTGGTTAGAGGCAGGCCAATGGCGTCGTTCAATTGCATCGTGACGTCCGAAAGCTGCAATTCTGTGGTCAAAAGATCCTGTTTGGCTTCGAGAGACTGCGCCCGGCTTTCGATGGCCTGCTCCTGCAGCACGCTGCCGTATTTGACTTCTTCCCCGCGCTCGGTTTGCAGGGACTCGTTGGCTTGAATCCTGGCGTCCGCGGCGGCCTTGTGGGATTGCAGAACCAGAAGCCGGTAGTAAAGCTGGTGGACCTTGAGGACGACATCGTTTTCCGTCTGACGCTCTTTGTTGCGCGTTCCGTTCAGCTCGGCGGCGGCGACATCATTCGCGGCTTTGACTTTCCAAAGTTCCGTCAGGGGTTGAGTTAGCCCCGTGCCACTAGTGGCGAGGGTGAGTCCGCCCTGATTCAGAATAGTGGTTTGAGCAGGGAGTGGGGTTCCGTCGACGGTGCCAATGCCGCCGGCGGGAATAGCGATGAATTGGGTGTCGGTTAGTCTAATGAGGCTGCTATCATTCCGCAGGATCGGAAAGTACGCGCTGCGTGCAATTTCTTTGGTGTGGGTTTTCTCTTCGACCTGGGATCTGGCGATGTGAACGACGTGATTGTGCTTTAACGCAAGCTGTACGGCCTCATCCAAGGAGAGGCGGTGCGGCGGCAGCGATTTGGGTTCCTGTGCGTGCAGCTGCGCGATCGGCAGGAGCGGGATGAGGGCGCAGAAATGTACGACTCGTCTAATCATGGTCTTTCCTCTCCGTTGCAGCGGCGTCGCCGCCCGGGAAGCCGAGTTCTCCGTAATTCAGAGGCGCTTTCCGGAGTAGCGCAATGAGCAGAAGCGCCGCAACGCATGCCCATGCTATTAGATGGAAGGCGTCGATCACAGTCAGCGAGTAAGCTTGCAGCCGCACGCGTGCGGCGATCACCCCAACCGCGCGGCCGTTGGCGGAGGCCAGGCCCGCAGACTTGGCGTAAAGTCCGGCTGCGAGGTGCGTGAGGGAGGCGTCATCGAGCCAATTGCCGCGTTGCAGGTGAAGGCCCAGGAGATTCGAGTGGAATTGCTCACGCACAGCGATGAAGCGGGTCATGACGGCGACTCCCACCTGCCCGCCCAACAATCGAACAATGTGAAAAAAGGCGGAGAAGGTGAGCGCGTCTTGTGGCTTCGAGAGCCCGCCAGAAAAAATGGCCTGCAGGACGATGGTGGAGACCAGACCGATGAATGCAAACGATTGGCCGACGCCCATGAGAAGTTCCGTGCGGTAGAAATTTGCCGCCGACCAGGCGCTCGTGTATTGCGCGTTCAGAATGCATGCGGCCGCCATGCAGCTGAAACCCGCCGCCATCAAGAGACGCGAGTCGAGGCCACTAAGCAGAAACAGAGCGGCGATGGCAGCAATCAATAATTGCGGCAGAGCGGTCCAGAGGATTGCCGGGCCAATCTGGTCGGCCTCAAATCCATGAATCGAAAGCGAGAGCGGCACAACAACGATGGTCGCGAGAAGGCAGAATCGAAAGAGTATGAGACCCGCGGACAGAAGCACGGTGTTCCATTCCCGCAAGTAAGGGAGATCGACCAGGGGGTTCGGGCTGCGTAATCGGCGAACGAGTGTGCCTGTCAAGAAAACCAGTGCGCCAAAAAACAGGGCGTTGAAGAGACCGGAGCGCCACCAGTCCAGCCGCTGGCCCTGGTCGAGAGCGGCAAAGAGCAAGGCAAAGCCGGCGCTGGCGTAGAGGAAGCCCGCAAAGCTCGGAACGGCTCCAGACGCTTTGCGTGGCGGAGGAGCGGGGATGCCGTAATAAATGCAGAGGATCATAATCGGAGTGAGCAGGGCGGAGTTCCAAAACATCCAGTGGAAAGAAAGATGGTCGCGGTACCAGCCGTAGAGCGATGGCGCGATGTTGACCGTGCAGTCCACCGATGAGGCATAGAGGGCGAGCGTGAACGGCAGGAATCGCGGCGGAATATTGCGGAGCGCAAAGGTGAGAGTCAGCGGATAAAATGTTCCGGAGGTCAGCCCCGCAAGCACCAGAGCGGTAAGAAGCAAGCTATAGCTGTGAATCAGGGGAAGCAGCATGCAGATCAAGGTGAAGCAACTGGCGGCGATCAAGAGCACGCGCCGCGCGCCGAGCAAACCGCCGACATAAACGGTGAACGGGCCGATAAACATGAGAGCGATGTTGAAAGCGCTGCCGATCCACGCACCGTCGTCATAGCCAATGCCCAGACTTCCCTTCAAGTCGGCCGTACCTAGAGTCAGCATGCGGCCGGAAAGAGTGACGATTCCCGCGCCCAGGACTACCCCCAAGATGCCAAGCAGCGGGCTTTGGGAAAGTTCCGCTGGCAGCACTACCGCAATGGCATTGGCGATTTTCCGCTTTGTGGGTGGATCAAGAACCGCTGCGTGGGACGCCATCGTACGCTCCAATCAGTGCTTGGTTCGTACGGTGGCAGTGACGGATAGACCTGGCCGCAGGCGAGCTACGAGGTTGGGATCATCGAGCGTAATCTTCACCGGGATTCGTTGTACCACCTTAGTGAAATTCCCCGTCGCATTATCAGGTGGAAGCAAAGCGAATTGAGATCCGCTGGCGGGCGCAATCTCAATGACCTTGCCATGGAAAACGGTTCCCGGGTACTGGTCAACACGGATGTCCGCCGGATCACCAACCTTCATATTCGTGAGCTGGGTCTCTCTATAATTCGCTTGGACCCACTTTGTTTCCGCAACAAAGGTAAGCACCTGGGTTCCGGGGCTAACTAGCTGCCCTGGCCGCACCTGCCTCTCGCCGACTGTACCGTCCGCCGGTGCGTGAATCTTCGTGTATCCCAGATTGATTTGCGCGCCGTTGAGCGACGCCTCTTTGGCATGAAGATCCGCGATGAGTTGTTGTTCCTGGGACTCGAGCACGGATTTGGTCCGGCGTTCGGTCTCCACTGCAATCTCGTTGCTGTGTAAGGTCGTCTTGGCCTGTTCGAGATCTGCGGCGCGGCTTGCTGCTTGCGCCGCAAAACGTTGCTCATCGGCCACAGCTGCTTCTACACGCTGTTTCGTGGAGGCCTGAGTGGCGAGAAGGGCCTCCTGCCGCGTCCGTTCTGCTCGTGTGCGAACCACGTCCGCCTGGACCGCGTTGATGCCCGCCTCGGCGGCAGCAATCTGCGCTTTGGCCAGGTCGATTCCCGCGAGCGCTCGCTCAATCCGGGAATCTTGCAGCTCCCGCTGTCTTCGATTGTTCTCGATGGCCGCTTTGCCCGCTTGCAGGGCGGCCGTGGCCTGGGCCACTTGCGCCTGATAGTCGTCATCTTGAAGCTCAACTAGAAGATCTCCGCTGTGCACCCGCTGAAAGTCCGACACTTTCACGCTCCGAACAATGCCCGCTACTTTTGTGCTCAGCGGAGTGAGATCGCCCCGTACAAACGCGTCATCCGTGGCCTGTTCGATCCGGCCACCTTCCCATGCGTTCCAGTCCCTCGTGACCGTGATAATGACCGCAGTGGCGAGCAAAAGTACCAGGATTGGCGTCGCGTACTTCATCCACTCCCAGCGAGGCTTTGCCTTTGGGGCAGCAGGTTGGGACTGGGGAGGTGCGCTTGGAGCGGGCGTGCTAGCAGCTGCCACGATTTAGTGCCCCTTTTCCAGTCTAAAAGAAGTACGTCAAACGGAGGCCGAGAACTGCAATCGAGGCTAATTAATACTCCGAAAATAAGCCAGTTGCAACCTTGGTCACTCTGGAAAATCATCCGAGGCAGTCACATTTTGAGACGGTTGATGCGCTTATCCTTCATCGCCTTTAGACTTGCTTTCACCAGTTTCTTCACCAATGTCATTGGTACTGGTTTACCCACTGGGAAGCTAACAATGGCTTTCGTTGTAGCAAAACCTGCAAGTTCCTTCCTATGTTGTTGTATTACTGGAGGGCGTACATGTAGGCGTATGTGTGGTTTCTTGAAGCTGAACCAAGCAAACATCCCGTCATAATCAAATCCTGGATAGGAATATCCGGGCCATTGGAAATAATCGGTGCGTTCAGTGGCACCAGGCGCAGTCGCCCGAATGGCCGCTCTGATCTTCGCCAAATCGCCTTGCACCCCTTTTGGACATCTTGCTATGTATTCAACTACTTCACTACTTTTGCGTTTTGTCACGGTTGTGTTCTCCCCTTGTCGTAGTGTTTTTTCACTGTAATCGACTGTTGTGATTTCACCTCCAACTCTCGCCAGCACCTATTTAACCCGCCTGAGTTAATACGACATGAGTAGCCTTTGGCGTTGCCACATGTTCTGTGCATTGGTACGCTCCACACAAGTTGTCAGTCAATGAGGACTCAATCGAGGACGCTTTAGATCCTCCACTGCTTGGGACAGGCAAACTGAGGCAAGCTTGACACAAACTCTCCCAAAAAAGTTCTAAGATCGTCTCCTTCGGCGCGCGATATTTTTCAGTGACTTAGATTGGCCTCACATTTGGTCCACTTGCACTTTTGTTGCACAACTTTTCAAGCAGATCCATCGCTAAAAGCGTGTTTTCCAGCCGCCGCTTTCCACCAGAGAGGCCGCACCAACCATCAGCCCCAACAGGAACGAATCGCGTATCTGGAAAAGAAGGTCCAGACGAAGGATGAAGTGCTGGCCAAACTGATGGCGGAGCATGTGGCCCTAAAAAAAAGAGTTGGGGAACTCTGACCGGAATCTGGGTTCCGCACGATACGCGGGACCAGATCGTGGATTTCGTCCGGCGCTGGTCGGAGAAGACCGAGATCAGCGCCGGGCGGCTTACCGGTGGCTCGGCATCTCGGGCAGCAAGTTTTACAGCTGGCGGCGCTCCACACATTTCAAGCCTTTGGGAATTCTGAAAAGCCCCCACGCAAAAACGGCTTGCGGGGCGCCCTCGCGGTCGAGTGACCCAAAACCTCTAGTATCCGGTGTGACAGAGAATGGGAGCGGTTCAAAAGGATTAAACGTCGTATAATCCCGTGCGCGCAACTGGGGAGCAGAACATATGAACGTACAAGAACAAATCAAGAAGTATATTACCAGCCAACCGGAGCCAAAACGCA
>Ga0074046_10003892_pt1 | contig 12320 bp, 6 predicted proteins | sample BogForMeECP23OM3_FD_94441 | JGI IMG/M metagenome (GOLD analysis project Ga0074046, IMG submission 94441) | Bog forest soil microbial communities from Calvert Island, British Columbia, Canada - Bog Forest MetaG ECP23OM3 | ecosystem: Environmental > Terrestrial > Soil > Wetlands ...
CACTACAGCTTCAAACTCAGGAAGTGGGTTTTCGGCAAGGCCAATGAGGAGGAAATCGCCCGCATGATCGAACGCAAGGTGTACTGGCAGACGCGTCTGGTGGGCGGAGATGTGTGGCTGGGCGACTCGACCGAAGCTCTCTACCTCGATACCACCACCGATCACATAGCCGAAGTCGCCGCCGGACTGGCGCAGCAGGGACTTTTCACCATGGCCCGGCGCTACGCGACCGCGCTTCCCGCCTTGATGGATCAAAAAGGCCGCTTCGAATCTGAGATGGCCGCAGCCCGTCTGCAGTTAGATGAAAAGCACGCGTTCGAGCGAGGCTAGAGTGTGGAGGCCGGCTTGCGAACGACTAACGACTAACGACTAACGACCAACAACCAACGACCAACGACCAACGACTTTCCTACCACACCCGGCAAGCGTTCTCCCGCACCATCGGCTGCCCCGGCTTGCAATGGAACGCGGCGCGAAATTCCGGCATGTTCGCGACCACGCCATTTGTTCGATACTTCTCCGGCGAGTGTGGATCGACCGTTGCCCGCAGCCGCTTATTTTCATCGCGCTCATTCGTGCACCAGCTCTGCCCATAGGCGACGAAGAAGCGCTGCTCCGGCGTCAACCCATCCAGCGGCTCCAGTTTCTGGTCCTTCGTGTCTTCTTTCCACGCCAGATACGCCAGCAGCGTGCCGCCCAGATCCGCCAGATCCTCGCCGTTCGTCAGTTTGCCATTGATCCTGATGTCGTCGACGATTGTGTATCCGGAATATTGGTCAACCACGCATTGCGCGCGCTGTTCAAATTCCCTGCGGTCGGCCTCCGTCCACCAGTTGCGCAAATTTCCCTGCGCGTCGAACTGGCTGCCCTCGTCGTCAAAGGCATGGGTTAGTTCGTGGCCCATGGTGGCGCCGGTGTCGCCATAGTTGGGGGCAGCATCCGAAAGGGCGCTGAACAGCGGCGGCTGCAGCACTCCTGCCGGAAAGTTAATGTCGTTTTTCTGCGGATCGTAATATGCGTTGACGGTGGGCGGAGTCATGCCCCACTCCTTGCGGTCCACCGGCTTGCCGATTTTCGCGAGCCAGCGGTGAAACTCGAACCAGGACCCCCGTTCCGAGTTTCCGATTTCGTCTCCGCGCACGATTTCCAGTGCGCTGTAGTCGCGCCACGTGTCGGGATAGCCGATCTTGTTCGCGATCGTGTGCAGTTTGGTGAGCGCCTGCTCCCTGGTCGCCGCTCCCATCCACGGCAGCGCCTGGATCTCGCTCTGCATGGCCGCTTCGACCTCTTTCACAATTTTCAGCGCTGCCTGCTTCGCTTCCGGACTGAAGTACTTCGCCACGTACGCCTGGCCCAGCGCTTCTCCCAGATCGTTGTCCACGTCATTGGTGCAGCGCTTCCAGCGCGGCGGAAGTTCCTCCCGTCCCCGGAGAGTCTTGCCGTAGAAATTAAAATTCTCGTTCACGAACGCCGCCGAAAGATCGGCGGCCGCATTATGCGTAGCGTGCCACCGCAGGTACGTCTTCCAGTCGGCCAGGCTTTCTTTTTCGATTTCCTCACTCATGAGGTGGAAATAGTCCGGCGTTACCACGTTCAGAGTTCCGAAGGAAGACGCGAGCGATGCCACGCCGGTTTTTGCGAAATACGTGTTCCAGCCGAAGGCCGGCGCCAGCTTTTGCAGTTCCTCCACGGTCATCTTGTGATAGAGCTTGGGCGGATCGCGCCGTTCGACGCGGGTCATCTGGCCCCTGGCGAGCGCCGTCTCGATGCGCATGACCGTCGCTGCTTCTGCCGCCGCATCGGCCGGCTTGTCTCCCAGCAGTTCGAACATCTTCGCGACGTGCGCCAGGTAAGCCTTGCGCAGTTCTTTGGATTTGTCGTCGTCCTTCAAATAGTAATCGCGATCCGGCAAACCGAGCCCGCCCTGATCGACCCGGGCGATCACCTGCGTCGAGTCCTTGAAGTCCTGTTCCGAGCGGAACGTGAACAGCGTTCCCCCGTCGTCGAGAGAAGGCGGGAACTGGGCGGTCGCGGCATATTCCGCCAAATCCTGCTTTGACTTCAGGCCCGCGATGCGCTCCAACTCCGGCAACAGAGGCTTGGCTCCAAGCTTCTCAATGGCCGCCTCATCCATGCAGGACGCGTAGTAATCGCCGATCTTTTGTGTGACATCGTGTGTCACCGCATCCCGCGCGCCGCTTGCTTTCGCCGCTTCTTCCAGGATCGTCTTCAACTGCGCGCGGTTCTCGTCCTCGAGCTTGCCGTACGTGCTCCAGTTCGCCTGGTCCGGGGGAATCGGATTTTTCTTGATCCACCCGCCGCAGGAGTAGGTGTAGAAGTCCACGCACGGGTCAATAGTTCTGTCCATGGCGGAAACATCCAGCACCGGTTCGGAGGAAGAGTGTTGGGCACAGGCGGGCACAGCGGTCGAAAGCGCCGCCAGAATCAGAGCAGGAATTTTCCAGTTCATAGAGTTTTAAGGTGCGAAATTACTCTCTGAGATTATCGCTTTGCTGAAAGCTTATCCAGCGTCACCGACCCGTCACTGGTGTGCACGGTCAAGAGTTTTCCGCCGCCATTCATTTTGCCGTGTATATCGTGGCGGCCGACGTTGCCCTCCACGGCGATGGGAATGTTGGTTGTGATACTGCCGTCGCTGGTGTGCAGCGCAACGTCCGCCGCCAGATCTTCGGGGAGTCTGAGGGTCACGCTGCCATCCGAACTGCGCACATTCCAAGCCTCGCGCAGTTGCGATCCGGGTCGCGCTTCGACGTCAACCCGGCCGTCGCTGGTGCGCAATTCGAGAACATCGAACCGCCCCGACACACGCACCGAACCGTCGCTGGTGTGAGCGCGCAAACTGCCATCGGCGTCCTCGATTTCCAGCCTGCCATCGCCGGTTGCGAAATCCAACTCGCCTTCCAGACCCTTCGCCGAGACCGCGCCATCGCCGCTGAGCACATTGACCTTCGCGCTCCGTGGCATCCGGATCTCCAGGTCAGTCCGGCGGGTGTCGATTCCGATCGAGAAATGGTGCGGTTGCCGCAACTCGATGTCGACTGCATTTCCTCGCTGATGTTCCACAATCTCAAGACCGCCACCTCCTGTTCCTATGTGCCAGCCGCGGGTGGTTACACGCGCCTCAATCTTGTTTTGATCCCACGCCTCGATGCGGACGTTGGCATCGTGCGCTTCGACGCGCAACTCAGGCTTGCCGGTCAGGTCGTAGGACTTCGACCAATCGTCGGCGTGAGCTAAAGCTGTAAAAGTGAGTACGGCAACGAACAAGGGCAGGCAGGCTTTGCGCATGGCGGCTGTTCTCCAGGACCTGGACAGAGATCGATCCAGATGGTCAGACGTAGATACGAAGCTTTGGTTAGGGAGGTTCCCGAAAAAAGTTGCCTTCAGGGCGCTACGGGCAACTCGCGCCGCTGAGAGATCCTTCCCACATGCCCAGTCAACGCCGACGCCACCGCCAGAACCTCCAGCAGCCACTACCGGCCGGAGGCTTGCCGGCTGCGGCTCGGTGAGACTCCACTGCAAAAACGTGCCTTATTCAGAGGGCCAAAACAGCCTCGTTCAGCAAAGCAGGGTCCTGGGTGAATTGGCTGGTTTGCACGTAACCACGCTGGCCAGTGCCAATCCGGTCGATGTCGTTTCCTCCGGCCGGCGCAACGTCGAACTCCGAACGGAAGACCTCTGGGCGCCGAGCGACATTCTGATCAATGTACCCGGACTTTGAAAAGTGTCTACGCCGACATATTTCTGGGTCAACTTGTAAAACAGCGCGTACTCTCCATTAGTACACCCCACGTTAGTATGCACTCTAGTGGTCATACCTACTTATTGCGACCTACTTACTGCACACTGTATCTTGATACCCGTATCACAAACGCGACCCACGACCGAGTAGCCGAGCTTCTGATCCTCCGCAGTAGCCGAGTGGTATCTATAAGACAAGTGCAGCAGCCGTAAGGAAATAAAGTTCTTGACTTAGTCGTTGTCGAGCTATAGCATAACTCAACTATATGTCTCATAACCTGCTTATAGAAGGATTATCAGCCATGATAGAAGTACAGTCTCATGAAAGCGAAGAAAGGAGTTTCGGGGAGTTCCGCCGTAAGGTACGCGCGGCGGAAGTGCTCTCGGCAGCCATGCAGCGGTTGTTGCAGTCTATTCATTTCAGCGGGCGTTTGAGCGTCATTGTGCAGAACGGGCAGGTGCTCAAGTCCGGCTACGAGGAGGGCTACTTCCGGCAACCGGAATCGGGGGTAGCCGCCAGGCTGCAGTAACTGCTTCATTATTTAACTAAATAGCACAACAGGTCATCGTAAGAGAAACGAGCCCTGGGGCCGAGAAATCGGCGCCAGGGCTTTTTCTTGGGTTGAACATTTTTCATTTCATACAGCGAGAGGCAATCATGAACTTCATAAGCGAAATGGAAGGCCGGCAAATCCAAGTGGAACTGAAATATTGCGAGCGGTGCGGCGGATTGTGGCTGCGTCCGCAAGGAGCAGACGGCGTGTATTGCGCCAGTTGCCGTTTGCATTTGGCAGCAATGCCAGACCCCGGAGAGCCGCCACCCCGCGAGGCGCGCCGTCGCAAAGCCCGCGTTAGAAGAACGGACCTTCAAAGGGAAGACCTTCACAGTCCGGCCCGGATTGACGATCTGCAGGGCGTAGCCGCGATGGAGGTGTGGGCATGATGAACACTCAAACAATGAGCGCACAAACGATAACACAGGCATGGAGTCTGATGGGGCAAGCAGAACCGCCGCCAGAAGTGATGTTTGGCGAAACGGAGGTCGAACTGGCGCATTACCGCAGGCGCACGATGGCGCTGTTGCGGCGCTATGCCCGGTCTTCCATCGAGGTGGGAAGGCTGCCGTCCCTGCTGGGACGCGAGTTCTTCCGCTCGCACGTCTCGTCGTACACGATGAGGAACTTCGAGGACGTCGTAATCTTCGTGACCGACATGGAGTATGCAATCGAAAAGCTGGACGCACTAGGGAAGAAGCTGTTGGCCCTGAACGTTCTGGAGGATTACACGTTGGATGAGGTCGCGCGCCTGCTCGGTTGTAATCGTAAAATGGTCCAACGGCTCGTAGCCGATGCCCTCGACGACCTCTCGCTAATACTTTTGGGGAGTGGTTTAATTAATCGGTTGGAAAGTTGTCAAGGGGGTAAAAATTACAAATCGGACGCAAGTGGCTCAAAGGAAGGGAAAAATAAATCCCGGAAAATTGTCCACCCACCCCCCCCCGATCTGATATCCTAAACTTAAGAGTCAAAGAAAGCAGAAACTCGGAAGGGCGCGACGCAAATCGCGCCCTTTTTCTATCCCTTTTTCTGTCCTTTTTTCTATGCAGGCGGGGGATGGCTTGGGCGGCTAAGTCGCCCAGCGGAAGGCTGGGGTTGCGGGAAGAGTTCACCGGCGTTCACGATGGCGGGAGCGACGGGAAAGGTGACGTAGAATCAGGATTATTGTAAGGCGCAGATTGCGGATTGCGCCGGGAAGGCGAACCAGACGCTGCATGGACATGACCTGGGTCACGGAACGAGTTGCGCTGGGCGGGGGGATCTGGAATCCGCGGAACATGGAAGAACTGGCGCAAGCGGGGGTGACGCACGTACTCAACATGCAGATCGAGTTCGACGACCGGCCGCTGGCGGAGCGGCATGGGATCCGCGTGTTGTGGAATCCGACCGACGACGATTTTCTGCCGAAGCCGCCGGAGCTGCTGAGACGGGGCGTCGATTTTGCGCTGGAGGCGCTGGACGATCCGGAGGCGCGGGTTTATGTGCATTGCGCCGCGGGGGTACACCGGGCTCCGATGATGACGCTGGCGGTTTTATGCGCGATGGGATGGGAAATGGAAGCGGCCATGGCGCTGATTGAGGCCCGACGGCCGGTGGCCGACTTCGCGGACGTGTATGTGGAGAGCGTGCGGCGATTTCTGGAGTCGCTAGTTGAGAGCGAGCTGAGGGGTTCAGACTGACAATCGGGCTCTAGCGGGGTGGGAGTTTGCTAAGTGTCCTTCGGGAGTCCTGGGTGCGGTCGGAACAAAAGTCAAAGGCTTGAACCACGGGGGACACAGAGGAGCACGGGGGAAAACCTTTAAGGGGCGCCGCTTGGCAGAGCGGCTTTTTTATTGGCCGTAGTCAGGGTGAATTGCGCTTACTTAGGAGAGAAAAAGAACATGCGCAGATGGTTCGCGGTGAATAACGAGCGTTTTCCAGAGGGGGCAAAGGCGCTTTCCCTGGGGCTGGTGCTGCTGATGGCGTTGACGTTGTCGACGGGGTTGCAGGCACAAGGGCCAGCGCTTACCACGATCAGCGGCACGGTGTATCGGGCGGACGGAACCGCCGCCTCGGGCACGGTGTTGATTTCATGGCCGTCGTTCCAGACCGCGGAGGGAGATGCGGTGGCGGCGGGGAATCTGAGCGTGACGATCGGAGCGCTGGGCGCATTCAGCGCGCAACTGGTTCCGAACGTGGGCGCAACTCCGGCGGGAACTTACTATGTCGTGGTCTTGCAACTGGATGACGGAACCGTGCGGACGGAATATTGGGCGGTTCCGGCGACATCGCCGACAACGATTACGGCGGTACGGACGACTCCGGGTACAGGGCTTGGGAACCTGGCGGTGACGCAGGACTACGTGAATGCGGCAGTAGCGAATCGGGCGCTGGATGCGACGGTGGTGCACCTGGCGGGAACGGAAACGATCACGGGTACGAAACAGTTCAGCGCGCCTCCGGCGCTTCCAGCGCCGGCCGGAGCCAATGACGCTGCGAACAAGGGTTATGTGGATGCGGCCGTGGCGAACGTAGGGTCCGGCGCGTATGTCGCTATCGCGGGCGGCACCATGACTGGTCCGTTGACCCTGCCCGCGGACCCGACCTCCCCTAACCAAGCTGCCGACCGGCATTATGTGGACAGTGGGCTGGCGGTCAAAGCGGATGTGGTGAATGGAATGGTGCCGACCGGCGAATTGGGAGCGGGAGTCGCCAGCGCAGCCACCTGTTTAAACGGCAACTCCACGTGGGGATCTTGTGGCGGCGGCGCGCCGGCCGGTATTACTTATGCTACGACGGCGCTAAACTGGACCGAGACCATCTCCAGTTCATTAACCGGCGGATCGCGGGCAACAGTTACGCTTACTCCCTGTCCGGTTGGCATTGATACGACGAGCGGAGCGGGTTACCAGGTTCTGGTTTCTGGCGGAGGAAACAGTGAAGCTGTGAGCGTCGCGACTGCTGCCGGGGGATGCACTTCGGGAGCGGCGTCGGGAACGATTACGTTCACTCCGTACTATTCCTATGCGGCTGGATACACAATTGGGTCCGCCTCTTCCGGCCTTCAGGAGACGTTCAACGCGGGTTGCGGAACGAATGCGACCGCGTACAAGAACAGCCAGTGCAATGTAACCATTCCGGCGAATGGGCCCTACAGCACAGTGAACACTTACAACGTTGCCGGGACGATCTATTGGCATTCGAACCAGTCGGTTTTGAGCGGCTATGGGACGTCGCTGAACTGCCTTGGGCGCGGGGCCTGCCTCCAGATTGGCGATCTGGTCAGTTCCAACGACTACACGGACAACACGGTCGCCGGGCTGAGCTTTCGCACGCCGGTGAATCTGGCGAGCAAGGCGGCATTTGCCGGCGTCGCGATCACGCAAACGCAACAGACTTCCCAGGCCGCGACCATCACGACGGCCAGCGCGCACGGCTTTCGAGTGGGAGACATGGTGACGATTCTGTTCACCGACAGCAGCAACTACTGGGGCGACGCCACGATCACGGCAGTGCCGAGCGCAACGACCTTCCAATACGCGCACGCCGGCGCCGACATCGGGGCGCAGGCAAGCCCGGGCGTAGTGGCGCTGGCGTATGTTGCAGTGCTGGACAATGCCGTGAATACGCACCTGATCGACATTTCTTACGATAAGGTGGGAGAAAACGGCGCGTTCAATAATTTCTTCGATTTCTGGGACGACGAAAACGCGACGATCGAGCATTTCAATAATCAGGCCATATCGCTGAACAACAATGCGAACTGGACGGGGTCGTTCGTGTTCTCGGCGGGAAACCAGGCCATGCAGGTTGCGCCGGTGATCACGCTGCGCGACTCGACCATCACAGCGAATTACTCGAACGGAGTGACCGACTACAACTCCAATGGACTTTATATCGAAAACACCGTGGTGCAAGCGACGGGTCCGTGGCAGGTGTATGCGTCGAATTCCACCGGAAGCTATCAGGGAGCCTACCTCAAGAACATCTACTCGGAGAGCACCGCTGCTTCAAACCCGCTATCGCCAGCCCGGTCTCCTTTCCCCGGTCTTGGCATTGCGGGCTTGATTGCCGGAGCTTCACGTGGATCTGCAAGTTTTGGGATTGCGGGAAATGGCACGGTCATGGTGGGGGCCTTTGCAACGGGGGGCACGGGTTCTACGCCGTACTCCTACTTTATCGTCGCCAACGATACGACTACGGGGACGCACAGCTCTCCGATGCAAGTTCTCAATTGGGAGTCTACGGGGAGCGATTCCATTCCAGTTCGCTGGCCGCGGGTGGCAAACGGGGCGGACACGATTACCTACGATGTGATCCGGACGACGACTCCGAGCGGACCGGGTACGCCTTATCCCTATACCGGCGGTTGCCCTGGCGGATCGGGTGGAACCTGCGGCTACGTGGCATTGGGGCTCTCTCAGGCCACGGCGTGTTCGGGAGGGTTAGTCTGTACTTACACCGACAGCGGAGCGTCATCTACCGCTGCTTACACCGTAAACGTGGGGAACTACACCGGACTTCTGGCATTCTGGCCTGGCGCAGTAGTTACTGTGAATAAGACAGTGAGGGTAGATGTTGAACAGGGGAACGTTGTAGGAGTGGGACTGAACGTAAACCCAAGCCAGGTGGCGGACCAGTGCGCAAACGGCGGCACAGCTTCTTCCGGGGGATATACCACGTGTTTGTCGAGCCCGACCAACAGCGGCGCCAATCAGACGGCGACGCTGATCACGGACAATGGGCCTAACTCGTCCGGTCAAAATACCATGGTGAAGGGGCGATTGAATTTCTCGAGCGCTCCGGCGGCCTATCTTCAGGCGCACCACATCATCACGCTGATTGACTCCCAGCCGGCGCTGACGCAAGCAACACAAACGTATCGTCCACCGGCGAGCGCGAACGATACGTGGATCGGAACGGATGCGGTGCATAACACGCCGCTGTCATCGGGCCAACTTGCGTTTGGAGCTCCGGTTTCAATTACGAATTACATCGCGCAGACGGGCGACGGGACCCAGGCAAACTGGCTGGAGCGACTGAGCGCATCGCTGAAAGAGTTCAATGTTGCGGTAAAGTTCGATCAGGGCGTCACGCTGGCCGGACTGTCGAATGGTTGCCTGAATGTAGCGGCGGGCGTGATTACATCGACGGGAAGCCCATGCGGATCAGGCGGTGGCGGAGGGAACGTCAATACGGTGTTTGGGCGTTCGGGAGCGGTGGTAGCGGTTAGTGGCGATTACTCGGTATCTCAAGTTACAGGGGCGGCGGCGGACGCAGCCGTTGTTCATAACACGGGGGCGGAGACGATTGCAGGGGCGAAGACATTCACAAGCAATGTCACTATGAGCGGGAACCTGTTATTGCCGCAGGGGAATGGCTTCGTTCCCGCGGCGGGCGGCATTGGCCTGGACACAACTGCCGGGTTGCCGGTGGTAAACATTGGCGGCACAACGCACCAGGTTGCTTTTACGAGTTCGAACATCAGCGGACAGGCGGGGACGGCGGTGGCGTTGGCGGGGGCTCCGACGCAGTGCAGCGGATCGTTTGCCACGGGCATTGCGGCGAATGGGAATGCGAATTGCACGACGCCGGATGTTATCCAACTTGCGGAGACGACGCAGCCTGCCGGGATCCCTAACTGGGGAGTGTTCTGGTTTGATTCAGCTACGCATACTCCGCGGGTCATTGAAAACAGCGGGCAAGTTATACAACTGGGACTTACTAACCTGTTTAACTCGGACCCTGGCGGCGATCCGGCGGATAATCTCGAGGAGCGCAATGGGAACAATGCGCAGAGCCTCCGCGTGTATTCGAGTTACGTGAATAACACGACCTGGCAGCGAACGTCGCTGGGATTCGATGCCGCGGACGGCTACGCTGTGGTACGCAGCGAGAACGGGACATCGGGGTCGGCGGCGGGGTTAGGTTTGTGGATTGGGAGCGGGCTGAAATGGGTGGTGGATGCCGCGGGCAATCTTAAACCGTGGGCAGAGAATACGTTCACGATTGGAACTCCGACTTACTCCCCGTCAATAGTCTACGCACACGAGTTTTGCATTACCACGAGTTGCATTACCTCATGGCCCAGCGGCGGCGCGGTGGGTTCGGTGTTTGGCAGAACCGGCGCGGTAACGGCACAGAGCGGCGATTATACGGTGGCGCAAGTTACAGGGGCGGCGGCGGATTCGGCTGTGGTCCACCTGGCAGGCGCTGAGACCATCAGCGGAGCAAAGACATTTTCCAGTAATGTAACTCTGAGCGGGAACCTGAGTGTGGCTGGGAGTATTAACCAGACGGGGACGGGTCCGACGCAATGGTCGGGGGTTGAATGGGCGGGAACAACGGTGACGGTACCGAGCGGGATGAACTTCTCGCTTGGAGTTGGATCGGACGGGACGTTCCGGTGCCAGTTGACGAGCGGGGCGTCATGCATGGCTTCTGCGGGAGGCATGGTTTATCCGGGCGCAGGAATTCCTAACTCCACGGGATCGGCTTGGGGGACGTCTTATGGTACGTCGGGAAGCGGAACGACTTTGGCACTAACTGCATCGCCGGTCTTTACCGGCTCGCCTACGGTGCCTGGATATGTTACAAGCGGCACTACGGTCAACGGGCATGCGCTTTCGTCTAATGTGACCGTGTCGGCGTCGGATCTTACTACGGGAACGCTTCCGCACGGGCAGCTGCCGGCGCTGGTGGCGGGCGATATTCCGAATAACGGGGCCAATACTACGGGGACGGCGGCGAACCTTTCGGGAACGCCGGCTTTGCCAAGCGGGACAACCGCTGTGACCCAGACTGCAGGCGACAACAGCGCGAAGGTCGCAACGGATGCACTGGTATTCTCGGTCGGATGCTCGAACTGGATGACTAGAGAGAATGGGTCGGGTACCTACAGCTTCACGACCACCAGTAATAAGGCGTCGATCCAGGGCGCGATTCTAAACTGTCCGTTGACCACGACTCAAATAACTTACTACGTCATCGGGGCCGACAACACCGCTAACACCTACGACATCGGACTGTACAACTCTTCCGGGACGTTGCTCGCTCACACTGGCCCAACGGCGGGTACGACGTTTGCGCCTTCCGCCAGCACGTTCAAGACGATTAGTTGGACTGGAGGGCCGGTCTATTTGCTTCCCGGTAAGTACTACCTGGCGACGACGACAAGTTGCAGCAGTTCGTGCGCCACGATGGGGGCAGGCAACTCGACGTCAGGTTTCACTTTCTACAACAATACTTCGGTGAGTGTGACCGCGGGAGGCACGTTGAATGCGATTAGCGCGCCGAGCGATAGTCCGAGTGTGGCGGCCACGATACCGGCGTGGTGGATCCACTGAAGAGGTGCTCCCTGATGTGCTGTCTCGAAAATAAGTGACGTAAGTGTGGGTTGTCATCTTGGACAAGGCGAGAGAACTGTACATCGCGAATTCAAATACATAGGTCCTTCGCTTCGCTCAGGATGACAGGGTTGATTTACGCTGCAAACGTTTGGGACACGACACGGTCTGAGACGGGGCAAGCCCCGTCTCTACACGTGCAAGCCTCGCTTTGGCGGGGCTTTCTTATTGAAGGGTAAGGACGAGTAAACGGCCATGATTCTTCTACGACGTTATCCAATAATTGGCGCAGCGCTGTTCGGGGTGCTGCTGGTTTGCTCTGGTTTTGCGCAGTCCGTTAACTACTATGTGGATTGCAATTATGGGTCGAATGGAAATACGGGCAGGAGTCCACAACAGGCCTGGCGGACGCTGCTGAAAGTTGGGATCTCGAGCTTTCTGCCGGGGGACACTATTAATCTGCTGCGGGATTGCACGTGGAATGAGACGCTGACTCCGCCCTCGAGCGGAACGAATCCGGCGACGGGCGGAGCGCTGATCAAGATCGACAGTTATGGCACGGGTCAGCCACCGCACCTGACCGGCTATTTGCCGATCGCCGCGCGGTGGTGGACCGAGGTGGGAAGCACGAACGTGTGGTCGGCGACGCTGTATTCGGCAACACCCGGACAGACTA
>Ga0074046_10003893_pt1 | contig 12318 bp, 5 predicted proteins | sample BogForMeECP23OM3_FD_94441 | JGI IMG/M metagenome (GOLD analysis project Ga0074046, IMG submission 94441) | Bog forest soil microbial communities from Calvert Island, British Columbia, Canada - Bog Forest MetaG ECP23OM3 | ecosystem: Environmental > Terrestrial > Soil > Wetlands ...
AGCGCCGGGTTGCTGAATCCCAACCATTATCTGGCGGCGGCGATTTCCTACTTATTTCGCCATCGCGACGAGTGGCGACCCAAAGCAGGCGTGGGAAAGACTCTGGTAAGCAGCAGCATGATCGACCGCGTTACCGCAAGCCTGAAGCGGCGGCTGGTCGAAGTCCCTGTCGGTTTCAAGTGGTTTGTGGAAGGATTGCTGGACGGGTCGCTGGGGTTCGGAGGCGAGGAAAGCGCCGGCGCTTCCTTCCTCCGCCGTGATGGCCCCGTCTGGACGACGGACAAGGACGGGATCATCCTCGGGCTGCTCGCCGCAGAAATGACAGCGCGCACTTGCCACGACCCGGGAGAGCTTTATCGCGATTTGACGCGGCAGTTTGGCGACCCGGCGTACGAGCGCATCGACACCCCCGCCACCCCTGAGCAGAAAGCTGTCCTCGAGCATCTAACGCCGGAACAGGTGAATGCCATTGAACTGGCGGGAGAGAAAATCGAGGCGATGCTCACCACGGCTCCCGGCAATGGTAGTCCTATCGGCGGCCTGAAGGTCGTCACGGCCAATGGATGGTTTGCAGCGCGTCCCTCAGGTACCGAGGAAGTTTACAAACTCTACGCGGAAAGTTTTCTCGGTGAAGACCATCTGCACAAAATCCAGGAGGAAGCGCAGAAAATTATTGCGCAGGCTTTCGCCTCGACCAAGAACCCCGAAGAACAACAAACAGCGCCGCGGTGTTCCCCGAGCTGAAGCATTGTACGCGGAGGTGGTCGAGTATACATTAGCAGTCGAACGTGAAATCAAAATGGAAATCCAGCCTCGATAACATGGCCCCACTACGTTCTCCCAAAGCCGGTCAGCAACGCCGGGGAAGCGATAGGTCGGGAAGAAAAAGTGGAGATCCTTCCCGGCCCCCGCTGGGCGCTGGGCTGGATAAGCGGCAGCCCTATCTTCTCTCCGAGGCGAGCGAGCCGACGAGCTTATCACACTTTTCGGACCTCACACTGCTTGCCTTCCTCGCCGTCGCCGCGGCTTTGCCCCATTTGAATACCCTGCGCAACGGCTTCGTTTATGACGACGAGACACTGGTGCTGGATAACCCCTACATCCGCAATTTCCACTATTTGGCGAAAATCTTCACGACTCAGGCCGCGTCTCACTTCGGTGCGGGCATGGCGAATTATTATCGGCCCCTAATGAATGTGGGGTACCTGCTTTGCTATCAAGTTTTCGGGCCTCACCCTTTTGGCTTTCATCTGGTCAACGTGGTTCTGCACGCGGCGGTCGTGTGTGCTGTCTTTCTGCTTACGAAGCGGATGTTCCAGAACCGTAATTTGGCATTGATGGCAGCCGTATTGTTCGCAATCCATCCTATCCACAGCGAAGTAGTCGCATGGATTGCGGCCAGCCCCGATCTGGAGCTGAGCTTATTCTACCTGCTCACCTTCTGGCTTTTCCTGGCAGGGGCGCGGCCTGAAGGGAGATCTTCGTACTTGGCGCAGCTTGCCATGGCGGGGAGCTTCGCGCTGGCTCTACTCTCCAAGGAGCAGGCGGTGACGCTGCCCCTGCTGGCCACCGTCTACGAACACTTCTACCGCGCCGACCGTGCGGAAACGCGACCAGCTCAGAAAGTTCGGCGCTACGCGGTGCTCTGGCTGCTGGCCGTTGCGTACCTTCTGTTCCGAGTTCGCGTTTTGGGGGCACTGAGCTCGGGCTTCCGCGTCTACCATCTCACCTGGTACCAAACATTTGAATCGGCCGTCGCGCTGCTGGCTCAATACCTTTGGAAGCTTCTCTGGCCCGTGGACCTCCGCACGAACTGCCCTTTCCACCCGCCCTCCGGCTTCTTTGATCCGGCGGTGGTTGGGGGGTTGGTTGCCTTGGCAGTGTGCTGTGCCCTGTTCTTTTTCTTGTGGCGCCGCGCCCGGGCCCTATCGTTCGGGCTTCTGTGGCTCCTGGTACCGCTGGCTCCGGTCCTGAACGTCCGTTGGATGCCGATCGGTGCTTTCGAGGAAAGGTATCTCTACCTGCCGTCCGTAGGCTTTTGTTGGCTACTGAGCTGGGGATTCCTGAAACTGCGGGCTCGAGCCTCAGCCCGCGGCGCCGTCTGGAGCAAGGCACTTGCCGCCGCGTTCGCGATCCTGGTGGCGCTTTGTTCGATCCGCATCGTCACGCGGAATCGTGACTGGCGGAATAACTTCACGCTCTACACGAACACCTTGGCTGCCTGTCCTGACGCTTACATCGCAAGAAGGGACCTAGGGGCGGCCTATTGGCAGATAGGGGATGTGGAATCTGCCGAGCGAGAGTGGCGTGAAGCGCTCAAAGTGGCGCCCAAATACTCGACAACCTGGAGCAGCCTGGGGCTAGTTTATCTCAAAAAGGAGCGTTACTCAGAAGCCATCGAGTATTATAAAAAGGCTATTGAGCTCGATCCACATGATAAAGAGGCGCACCTGTATCTCGGCGTTGCCTACATGGATATGCATTCGCTCGAACTCGCGGAGTCTGAATTGCGCACGGCCGTCTCCCTTTTTCCTTTGAATCCCAACGCTCGAAATGCCTTGGGGAAGCTCTATCTGGATGAGGGGCGGAGTGCTGAGGCCGAAGAACAGTTTCGCCGGTCTGTCGAGATCGAGCCGAATCTCATGGGTTACGGCAGGCTGGGGCTGATTCATTGGCAGCGGGGAGACGTGAAGCTTGCCGAGCAAGAGTGGCGTGAGGCCCTCAGGCTGGCCCCTAATGACTCATCCGTCTTGAACAACCTGGGGCTCGTGTGTAGCGATCAGGGGCGCTACTCGGAGGCTGTCTCGTTCTTCCATCAAGCCATTGGACTGAAACCCGACGACCCCGCTCCTCACTTAAACCTGGGAGTGGTTTATGGGAAGCTAGGCCAGAATGGATCTGCGGAAACAGAATTCCGCACCGCGCTGTCCCTTTCACGGCAGCAAGACGACAGCCAAGCCCACTTCAAACTAGGCGCACTCTATCGCTCCCAGGGCCGAAGGGCAGAAGCAATGAGAGAGTATCGGGCGGGCCTGAAGAGTGACCCAAAGAATCGCGACGCTCTCGCGGCTGTACAAGAGCTGAGGTCACATGTTCAAGCTCAGTGAGGCTTAGAGTGTCGGCTGTCGGCACTGGTGTCATTTGCGGAACAGTCATTCCCGCGAAAGCGAATCCAGTCCGTAGAGAGCACGTTTGCGAAGGTTTGTGGCTTGGATTCCCGCTTTCGCGGGAATGACTGCGGTTTGCAGCCCCCATGCCTCGCCAATGACACCGGCGCTGCCAAGAGGCTTGCCCGTACGGCAAAGAAAATTTTGCTTTACATAATGAAAACGTGAGATAATGAGTACCTTAAGTTTCCCTTTGACAAGGCCGTGCGGGGTAGGTTCGTTAAACTCAAGAGAGGAAACCCTATGAGAACATTGCGTCAAGCGCTGTCAGGCTATGTGATATGCCTTGTAGTCCTACTGCTGGGAGCCACACCTCTCCTGGCAAAAAATGGATACCTCAGGTTACATGTAACCCCGAAGCAAGCTTACGTTTATATCGACGATGTGCCACTAGGATGGGGGAGTGGCCTCTTCTGGGCCATCCCGGGCGAGCATACGCTGGCTGTTTATAACTATGGGTACAAGTCGTATAGCGCGAAGTTCACTTCGGAAAGCGGAAGAACCGGCAGCCTGTCTGTCGCGCTGGAGCCTATCCCCGGGAATGTGTCAGGCCCCTGGGGGATGATACAGCTTAAAGGTCCGTCGGAGGCCGCAGTGCTGCTGAACAGGAAGACGCCGGCCTTCTTCGTCGGCCACGTGGATGAGTTTAATTTCAACTGGCTCTGGTGGCACCAGGAACTGCTGGTGCATCCCGGAAATTATGAGCTCAATGTTTTTAATTATAATGGTGCGCAAGTCTATTCCGGGCCGGTTAGCGTCGGCGAAAACCAGCGACTAACTCTCTTCCTGAACAAATCAGGAGAGAAAAAGACAACCGACTGGCCGCGCGGCAAGACGCTGACTTCCCCCCTCCCTCGCTTCAAAGCCGGAATCGCCAGCGCCACCGTAGCCGTGGCCCAGCCCACCTCCCAGCTAACGTCCAGCTCGAGCCAGATTGACTGTGGTGGCACGGCGCAGCTCAAGTGGTCCACCACCGAAGCCCCGCGCGTCGAGATCAGCGGAACCGAAGAAGTCGCGGCATCGGGCGAGCAAACGGTGCAACCCAAGCAGACCACCTCCTACAAGTTAACTGCTACCGGGCCGGGCGGCACGGCCAGCTCCGACGTCACGATCAATGTGAATTCCAATATTCAAGGTTCGCTGAGCGTGACACCGGCGGAAGTCCGTTATCACAAGGTAGGTGACAAGGTCGACCAGCAAGGGAGCGCTTCGGTCTCCTGGTCTGCCCCCGGGGCCGATACTGCTACGCTGGCTCCGTTCGGTTCCGTATCGCCCACCGGCGACCGCACCGTTCAGCCTACGCCCAACAAAACCGACGTGGGACCGATCGACGAAACCCTCACCTATACGCTCCACAGTTCCAATGCCTGTGGAGGCTCTGACACGCGCACTGCAAGCTTGCACATTGCAGGGTCCATTGAGTCGGGGCGAAATGCCGAGGCCGAAGTTCTGCAAGTCAAGCTGCCGGGCAACAGCATCTACTTCCCAACCGACCTTCCCACCACGGCAAAACCGGAGGGCGGGCTGGTTTCCAGCCAGACACAGTGGCTGCAGGAACTCGCGACCAACTTCAAGCAATACCTGCAGTTCAGCCCGGATGCTCACCTCACCCTCGAGGGCCATGCGGATAGGCGAGGGTCCGTTAAATACAACATGGCGCTTTCCGAGCGGCGCGCCGCGCGCGTGCAGAGCTTGCTCGTTGAACAAGGAATCAGCGCCGCGAACCTCGAGACGAAGAGTTTCGGGAAAGAACAGCAACTCGATACCGCAACCGTGAAACAGTTGACCGAACAGAATCCCGATCTTACGGACCAGGACCGCAAGGTGGTTTATCGCCGTCTCCCAATTTTTGTGCTGGCGAACAATCGCCGGGTGGATATTGTTCTCAGCACCACGGGGAAGAGATCCCTTGAATACTATCCGTACAAAGCGGCGGACTTGAAGGCGCTTCTGGCAGAGCCCTACAGGGCCAAGGCAGCACCGAAAGAGAAGACCGAAGTAAAGAAATAGCTGTCGGGGGGGCGCGCCTGGCGATTCCTTGCTATGCGCGCACTCCCTCGAGGCTTAGCAGGTCCGGCAGGATGGTGCATCACTGATTGATTGCATCATTGATGCACGCCACTGATTTTTCAGATTCTAGAACCGGCAATGCGAAAGGCCCTGCCGCGCAGAATCTTCGTGCGCCGCAAGGAAATTCACCAAGAGTAGTGCAGCTCTATGTCTTCACGCAGGCGGCAGGCGCACACCTAATGACCGGGCGGGGAGGCGGGTGGGGTGGGCTTTGTCGGCTGGCCGGAAAAGTACTCCTTATCAATGAGCACATGATATTGGTCCAAGAGCTGGCGGATGGTCTCGTTGGCTTTTGACTGGCGAAGTTCCGACTCCAGAGCCGGTCTGACTTCCGCGAGGGGCTTGGTGTGCTTTTCTTCGACCTTGATGATCTCCAGCCCGTAGGGAGTTGTGATGATGTCACTCACTTGGCCGGGCTCAAGCGAGTACGCCGCGTCGGTAATTGGAGGGACCACTTGGTCATGCTTAATGAAACCCATGTCGCCGCCGGAAGCGGCGGTGGCGTTGTCCTCCGAGTACTGCTTAGCCATCTGCGCAAAGTCAGCGCCCGCCAGGATTCGTTTACGGATATCCTCGAGCTTCTTGCGGGCCTCCGGCTCGGGCAGCGCAGGAGTGCTGGGGTTGTCGGGTTCCGCCGGGGCGTCCTTCGTTCGAATGAGAATGCGGCCGATGCGAACCTCTTGAGACTGCGCTTTATCTTTCTTGTAAAGTTCCTGGAGTTCGGGGTCGCTGAGCGTGACGGCCTGCTCGATGTGTTTTTGGGCGGCGTCGGCCAGGACGCTCTCCCGGGCAGCCTCGAGAGCCCACGCCACCTCGGGCTGTTGCTCGAGTTTTAGCTTGGCCGCCTCAGCCGCGAGTATCTTGGTGCGGGCAATGTACTGGGGCAACAGATGTTTTCCCGGGCCCGCATAGAAGGCGCGGTAGCGGGGAGGCAGTGCCTGGACGAAATTCTCGACCTGGGCGGCGGTGATTTTTTGATCCCCAACGGTGATCACGACGCGCTCCCCGGGTGCGGATTGAGTATTCTGGGGCGAAGCAGCTTGCGGCGCCGCCCAGACGGACTGTGGCCAGCCGCAGAGCGCGATCTGGAAAATAACCAGTGATAACAAGTTTGAGAGCAGGCTCCTCAAGGTTACCTCACACGCGGTAGAATTCGAAAATCGAAAATCGAAACTAGAAATTAGAAAATTGAAAACTCCGGATTACAAAATCGAAACTCGAGATCAGAAAATCGAAACTCGGATACCGAAAGTGGAAAATCGAAATTGGGAACTCGCGAGCGGTTCCACTTGTGCTTCCACTTTCGACTTTTCTATTCTGCAGTTTCCAGTTTCGATTTTCTAATTTCGAGTTTCGAGTTTCGAGTTTCTGATTTCGATTTTCGGTTTTCGATTTTCGACTTTCGATTTTCCAGTTCCCGGTTCCGGCTTGAAGGGACCTAGGGCCCCGCAGGCTTCTCAGAATCAGGGACGAGGGCGGTCCCCATGGTCAGTTTGGTGACCGCGTTTTCAGGCTGCGTCTTTACCACCACCGCGAGGGTTAATGCCTGCACCCGGTCGCTCTGTAGGCTGGACGGGTTGAACTCGAACTCGATCACTCCGGCCTCACCCGGCTTGAATTCCTTCTGCTGGGTCTTGAGCCGCAGGCAATCACAGCTTATCTCTACTTCGGCCAGCGATACGTTATGGTTGCTGATGTTAGTGAAGGGGAAACGGGCCACTTTCATCTCGCTCCCATGAGTCTCGCCCAAGCTGACCCAGACGTATTGGAACTTGAGATCCTCGGAACCGAGGCGGAGGCCGGGCGCATGCGCTTGGGGGTGAGACGGCGCAATGAAAGCCGCTTGTGCGGCCTGGGGGTCGGGCTTCGAAAACTCACAATACCAAACCCCCCTGACCAGCCGCCACTGCGTCTTTTGGGGCTTCAGAATTGGTTGTGGTGCGATGGGGAGAAGAGTTGGAACCATAACGACCACCGCGGCAGTGTTCCCGCTCGGATCGAGCTTGATGGAGTCAATCTGGTATCCTAGCAGCGGCTTCTTTTCCTGATACCTGAAGGTTGGCCGCGACTCCTTGGCTAGATATTTTTCGACCTCGGCCCAACTGCCCTGCTGGAGGGCGCCGTATAGTCCCTCAACACGCGTCCGCAACGACTGTTCGCTCGACGACGCGGCCAGGGGCAGAGCGCCTCCAGAGAGCAGCCACATGGCCGCCAGCAACCCGGCGGCCAAAGCGGAATTGCCCACTCTCGTTTCTCCAGTCTGCATCTTTAACATGGTGAGCCCTAATGGGTAGCGATGTCAAGGCGAAACGCGCGGCTGCAACCGGAGAGCCACGCTTTGCGCGGAGGCGCGCCCCGCCCATCGCCTCCGGACATGGCATGTCCTCCATGGGCGAGGACTGGGGAGCCGCACGAAGCCGTCCCGTGTTCTGATTGGTTTTTCTCCCTCACAACCCTGGAGGGACCGAAGAATGCTTCCTGTAGGGTGCAAAATCCCGATGGTCCTGCCCCCGGCCACAGCGGCTGGTAACCGCGTGCAAGGTTCTGTTCAGCGTCAAACCAGCGTATAGCTGCCTTCAATCTAATAGTTGGGAACAGAACCGCCGCTTCCGCTTTCGGAATTAGGCTGGGCCGGACACGAGCCTCTTCCCCTCGGAGAAGCACTTGCTCTCCGCCGCCCGCTTCCTCAAAAAGCTATACTGTCAAATGGTACTCTGACTGGCAGCTCGGCCTGCTGCCCCAACTAAGGAGCCAGCCTCTAGCCTTGGCAGACCTGCCGCCCTGTGTTGCTCGAACTCAAGACGCGAACTGCCGTCAGGTGTCACTGTGCTCGCAGCCTACCGGACGTTGAGGCAGCCCTGCCTCGGCAGGGCTGCCTCTTCTTCGTCGTCCAATAGGTTCAAAACGCCAGCTAGAGCGCAGAAGATGTGGTGGTCTCTAGTGGTGCCCGTGCCCCCCGTACAAACCGGAGAGCTGTTGCTCCAAGCGCCGATTGATATTGAATGGAGTAAGTGTATTCTCGCCCATCCCGTCACCATTGAGATCGCGTGGCGACCACTCCGGATCCGGAACGTTTATGGCGAGATAATTTGAGTATACTCCACTAGCGCTGATACCTAACGCCCAGTCGATGGCAGCGTAGCCATAAGCCTGGGAGAATTCGCACTTGGTCCATATGTAGCCCGTGTGACCTGCAGCGAGTGGCCGCGAGCCACCAAGGTCAGCCGCCCAGGTCGAACCCGCGCTTATCGTTGTCGTTGGCCACGAGTCTATGAGCGAACCGTTCGAGTACAAGAAATTGGTGCAGACACCCGACTGAGGAGTGGCGCTACCCGCTACTAAGAGCGGATTTGGCAGGGCCCCAGGCGGTATCCCACCAGCACCAATTAGCGCAAGCGGATCCAGGGTGGTATTCGAAATCGCGAAGTCCGTGTCCCATCCGGAAGTAACGAGCACTAAGGGGAACAGAAGGTTGGTCTCGCAGTTGTTGAAACAGACCACGTTCCCCGTGAATCCCGTTTGGTAGGCCTCAGGCTCCTTTACAAAGGTCGGAATTGCGAGCGGGGGCAGGATACTGTCGGGGTTCTTGTACACATTCACGACGACGCAAGGCAAAGTACCTGAGGTTATCGGGCCATTCGAATAGATCGTGAAAGGAAGATTCACGTTCTCCGGGCTGCCGGCGTCCAATTCGCAGATCTGATATTCGAAGGTTTCCGAGGTACTGCCGGGGCCCGGGTTGTAGTAGGGGCCGGTAGTACCGCTAATGTAGTCCTTGCTCACTCGCAGACTCCCGGGAGAGCAAGAATAGGGCGTGTCGGCGACGCTTATCTGTCCGCACGCGAACGGATCCCCGGGCGCAATTCCAAAACCAGCGGGTACGTTGCTGAGCACAACCGTAATTAGTGACCCGTTCGTAACGTAACCGGGGCTACTGGACCCGGTGTCCAAGAGAGATTCGTAAGACTCGCTTGTCAACGCGTGCGTGAAACCCTCCGCCACGTTTATAGAGAAGCTCTTCGCATACTGGGCGGTCCTCTGAATCACACCCAGGCAGAGCAGCACCTGAGCTGTCGCGGATGTCGAGCAGTTATAATAGGCCTCCGGTCCGTCCGCGCCACACTTGCAGTTATACGCGCCAAATGACGTGATCAGGGCTGGCTCCGGTTGCACGGCTATCATCTTCTGAGGGATAGATATGCTCCCCGAGATAGTGAGGCTAGGAGTGCTCGGCACGTACGCCGACACCTCGCAGTATATGCCCCCGCCGCCTGGATATAAGGTGTGGACATCGATGCGAACGACGACGGTGATGGTGAAAGTACCGCTGGGGATGGTGGACCCCGCCAGAAAGGGAATGACCACCGTGTTCTTAGTGGTGTTCGTGGGAGACTGGCCGTCAGCAGTGGTGGCGCTCTCCAGTATCGGTGCTCCTATGCCAAAGCTGGCGCATGCTGATGCGAGGCCCTGGCACTGCATCACTATCGTGCCCGCTATGACGGTAAAGTCATCCTTTGCGATGCCGCTACTGTCAAATGTCTGGCCATAGCTGACGAGTATCTCGTTCCCATTGCCAACGGTTGTGGTCGCGCTGTTGAAGGTTTGCAGGGTGAGCGTGCCCGTAGCCTCGGCCAAACCCTCCGCGCGGCCATGTTGATTCGTAGAGCCGGTAACGGTAAATGCTGCGGGGCCGGCCTGCGCAAGGCCACTAGTCGCCATTGTCACAAGCCCGAAAACCAAGAACAAACTTACCAATAACAAGTTTCTCTTCGTCATTTTCTTCCTCTCCTTTTTTCGTGGGGTAAGCGTGTTTGCGTTCGCTAACCCGAGACTGGCTGAAAGAGCCGTTTTGAACCAATGGACGCCGCCGACCTTATCATTGCGTCCAGCCTCTTGTCAACAACTTTTTTCTTCGCGGAAATGCTATCCCTCAGTCTAGGGTGGCAACGCGCGCAACCCGCCACCTGCCGCCCCTTCTCCCGCAAACTGCGGGATCAGGACAGGCTCTAAAGGGCGAGGCGACGCCACCCCAAAATGAGCGAATACGCCGCAGCGCTGGTTTGCGTGAGGAAGCAGTCGAAACGAGCATCGCTCCCTCCGTCCTCTCAAGGCCCTTTTTATGCCTCTGCATGTCTCTGACTTCGCCGCCACGCTGCGTCTTTACTACCTCAATCGAAACTCTAAATGATGAGCCATACGCTACCACCAACAAAATAGGCTGTCAAGAGCTTTTTTGGGAATTTTTTTGGGTTATTTTTGGGGGACTTTTTTTGCTGGGAGAGGAAGGCGGGGTCAGGGGCCAGGATTCAGGATTCAGGATTCAGGCAATGAGGAAACTGGAAATTGGAAATTGGATATTTGAAACTGGAAACGGGAAATTGGAAAATGGAAACGGGAAATTGGAAATTGAATCTGGGAACTCGTAGCCTCGGCTAGTTTCCATTTTCTGGTTTCCATTTTCTACACCGGGCGACAGAAGTGTTTGCGCATTCCTTTGTAGCGGCGGTCTCCGACCGCCGTCGTCGATCGGAGATCGACGCTACAATTTATGGCGCGCTGTATAGTTCCCGTTTTCTTCCCCGTGCAGTTTCCGTTTCCTGATTTCCATTTTCTTCCCCGTGAAGTTTCCATCTTCCAGCTTCGAGTTTCCAGTTTCGTTGAGCCTCACGTGCATCCGCGCGCCCCTGAATCCTGACTCCCGAATCCTGCTTCTACGGGTTCAGCATTTGGTCCTTCTTGAATTCGCGCCGCAACTCCTTCAACTTGTCGCGAAGCTCGCGGGTGGCCTCGAGGGCGGCGGGACGAGTACTGATGATGTGCGGCGTCACCAGCACAATCAATTCCGTCTCCGTGGTGGTGTATTGAGTGCTTCCAAAAAGCGCGCCGAGGAAGGGAATGTCGCCCAGCAGCGGGATGCGATTAACGCTTTTTTGGCGGTTGTACGAGATCAGCCCGCCCAAGGCTATGGTCTGGCCGTCCTGAACCACGGCGCGGGTGGACACCGAACGCGTCGAGAAGCTCGGGGATTGGATGCCACTCGATGGGGGCGGCTCCTCGCTGCTGATGTTCTGGTTGATGGTAAGGGAGACTAGACCCGTGCCGGAGATGCGCGGAGTCACCGAGAGGATAATGCCCGTGTCGACGTTGGTAACGGTACTGGTGTACAGGCTGTTGCCCGCAATCTGTCCGCCCTGGGCGAGACCTTGGGAGGTGAGAACCGGCACTGATTCGCCCACCTGGATTCGCGCGTCGGTGCTGTCAGTGGTGAGCACGGTGGGGGCCGCGAGCGTTCGCACCCGCGTACGGTTTTCACTGGCAGTCAGAAAATCCATCAATTGCTTGGTCTGGCCGATCAGGGAGCCGCCGGAAAGTGTCAAGCTACCCGCGGAGCTGACACCGTAGTCACCGAGGAACGTCAGAGGCGAAGTACCGCGCTGCTGGAGCGCGTACGAGAGACCAAACGATAAAGCGCCGGTAATGTCGACTTCGTAGACTCGGGCTTCGATCATAACCTGCCGGGGCACCACGTCGAGCTTTTCGAGAGTCTTGGCAATTTCGGCATACTCCTGCGCGGTGCTCTGCACAATGATGGAATTGGTGACCGGATCAGTGACGATGCGCAAGCCTCTCTGGGGCGACTCACCGGCTCCCTGGCCGCCCGCCGAAGCGAAGGCGCCCAGGCCGCCGGCGACTTCGCCCGCGCGCGGCTGGAGACCTTGTCCCTGCACTCCCCTGCCGCGGCCGGCAGCGCCCGGCGCGGTTTCCGAAGAGGCTGCTTCACTTGCACTCCGGAGGGTCTTCAGGAGTTTGACGAGGTAATCGGCTTCGGAATTCTGGACCTTATAAACGAAGGTCTGAATTCCGTTCGGGGCGGCCGGCTGGTCGAGCTTCCCCACCCATTTCTCGACCTCGTCGAAAGCGGCGGGATCGGCGGCCGCAACCAGGATACCATTGATACGATCGAGGGGCACGAAACGCAGTGGCGATTGCTGGTTGGAGAGCGCGTAGGTGGAGAAAATCGCCTCCAGCTCCGGAACCAGAGCGGAGGCCACATTGTTGCGCACCGGGATCACCCGCACGC
>Ga0074046_10003899_pt1 | contig 12309 bp, 12 predicted proteins | sample BogForMeECP23OM3_FD_94441 | JGI IMG/M metagenome (GOLD analysis project Ga0074046, IMG submission 94441) | Bog forest soil microbial communities from Calvert Island, British Columbia, Canada - Bog Forest MetaG ECP23OM3 | ecosystem: Environmental > Terrestrial > Soil > Wetlands ...
AGGATTTCGGCCAGGGACTCGTAGGAGATCTGGCCTTGTGCGGTGTTCGCAAAGGACTCTGCTCCTACTGCACAGTAGTGGGCCACCATGGTCCATTCCGCCTGCGAAAGCGAGAGTCCTGAGTCTGTCTTCCCACGAATTCTCAGGAGGGAATCTGTCGGCTCAGTAAGCAGGTTCACCAACTCAAGACGGTCGTCTCGTGCAGACTCAAGAAGCTGTTTTGCCACCTCCGATGTCGAGACCGTTTGGCCGGTCTTGAGGAACATGATTTTCCTCAAGGTTTCAAGTCTTGAGCGCAGCGCCTCGGAAATGCGGATGGAAATCACGGGCTGCTGTGGTGTCGCTGCCTTCTCTGCCATTCGGCCCTTTCTGTGTAATACAATCGATTAAGATGTAACGTTACTGCTTGACTATATGTGTACATGTAAGGTATTGTCAAGCGCGATGCTTGGTACAGCTGGATGGCATATGTAAGCTCAGCAGGCAGCGGGGGTTGATGGGGGAAAGCTTCTCCGAAGCAGTGTTTCCAGTGAGGTGTAAATTCAATGCAACCGCATACCGATCCGCCAACTCTTGAAATCAAGTCAGCGAACAAGAAGCAAGCGCGGCGAGCCCAAGGCGAATCTAATTTTGAGTCATTGTTGGATGTAGCGGAAGCAGCCAAGCTTTTGAGAATTCATCCTAAGACGCTGCGTAAAAAAGCACGCCGAGGAATTATTCCCGGCGTGCAGGTAGGCAGACTTTGGCGATTTCGGGCCTCAGCGCTCAACGATTGGCTGGATGAGATCGCAAGTTGAGGAGCGGGCGTGCTGGCAAATGTCTCTCGACCGTTCTACAGTCCTGGACTATTCTGGACTGGGCTGTCAGTGCCGTTTAAACAGAGGAGGAATTTTGTTTAGACGGACACGCTACCAACAAGGAAGTCTCAGGCTCGAAGAGCGGAAGAGAGGTCCCGCAGTATGGGTGTACCGGTGGTGGGAAAACGACATCACGGGAAAGCCAATACGTCGCAAGGTGCAGCTGGGATGTTTGGAACGATATCCAAACGAATCAGCGGCATGTGCGGGAGCAGACGCTCTTCGGTTAACAATCAACAATCAATCCAAGCGAAAGAACCTGCAGAAAACAACCGTGAATACTCTTTGGGAGCACTACTGTCGAGAGGAGCTGCCTCTCAAAGAGATATCCACGCAGGATGCGTATCTGGTGTATGGAAAAAATTGGATTCTCCCACGATGGGGAAACCTCCTTTTGGAGGACATCAAGACCATCGAGGTAGAACGCTGGCTACGAGCAGCAGAAGTTGCGGACGGGACCAAAGCCAAGATCAAGTGCGTTATGTCGGCTGTGTTCTCGCATGCTGTTCGCTGGGAGTTCTGTGGCCACAATCCAATTTCATCGGGAATACCAGTTGGAACGGGGGGGCAGAGAGGGCCAAGCACTGGCGTGCGCGTCAGTGCGAAGCGTCAGAAGTCTCCCTTAGTCTTGTCACCGGAAGAAGTCAAACTCGGTCTAGCAGTATTGGAATTTCGCGACCAGATTCTCGTGTTTCTGGACGGTGCCTTAGGAATCCGTCAGGGGGAACTCGGGGCACTGCGTTGGCTGGACTGCGATTTCAACAATATGAACTTCAGTGTGCAACATTCCTACTACTGGCGCCGGGGGGGGCACCTGAAGAGCACAAAAACGGAAGCGTCTGCAAAGTTATTGCCGATGCATCCGAGTCTGAAGCAGGCCTTGCTGGAGTGGAGGTCACTAAGTCTCTACAACCAGCCGGGCGATTTCGTCTTCCCTTCGGAAAGACTGAAGGGAAGCAAACCGCTCGACCTGGCTTCGGTGTTGAAGAAGAAGATCCAACCGGCTTTCAAGAAGATTGGCATCACCGGCGTGGGCTGGCACACTTTTCGGCACACGGTGGGAACCATGCTGGCAGAGATGGGCGAACACCAACTGATGATCCGCGACTACTTGCGTCACAGCGATCTGCACGTGACCAACAAGTATCTCCAGGCAACGACAAGAAGCAAACGCTTAGCGCAGGGGAAGCTCGTGGATGCCATCCTGCCTGGGGGTGTGTTGTCGGGAAGCAAATCAAACCTAATCCACTAGCGCCCGACAAGTTCGCTTCTCCCGATTATTTGGATGGGAGGAACGGCGAATCGGCAGATGCAGAAGCGCTTATTGGACCCAAACGGACCCAGATTGTTTTTGGGGGTTCTTTGTAAACCATTCAAAGGAATGGCGGGGACGACGAGACTCGAACTCGCGACCTCTGCCGTGACAGCGCTGCGTGAATAGGTTTTACAACGACTTACAAAACCGCGGGGACTGCCAAAATACCCGTAAGCCGTATAAGACATCATCTTTTGTGGGTTGGGTTGTGGGTTGGAAAATTTGCCCCCCGAGGCCCCTGCCCCATCGCGGCAAATCCTTTGACAGCGTCACGCTGACTGCCTAACTATGAGATTCAGGAAGGTAAACTTCTCTCTGTGACCCTGTGGCGGTACCGTTGAAGGAGTGGCTAGGGAGGAGGGACCGCTCGACCGCCGTTTTCTGAGAAGGGCAAAAGCTTCCCTCATAGAACTCACCGCATTCGTGTCTTTACTTCTCGTTCTGATCAAGATCATCATGACCGAAGCGCAGCATCTCTTTCGCTAACGTGTACCATTACGCCCGATTTTCGAATTCCTCGAAGACCTGCATTGGACGGCGACCGGATAACGTGGGGTGAAGCAGTTGCTCCAACGGAAGGTCGGGGGCGGATATTTTCACAGGTATGTAAGTGAAACTGAGCCCGTCCTTGACGAGGCGATGCGCAGGAAACTCCCTCAAGAACTGGCGCTGGTTCGGTGATATGTCCTCCATCGTCGGCATCCGTCGAAAACGGCGAACATGGTCTTCAACAAGTTCGTTCTCCAACAGATCACGAACCCCTATTGGTGTCGTCGGTTCTTCCCAATGCTCCGTCAGAGTGTAGCCATGGAAGTAGCGTTGCTCGTCTTCAGAATATGGCTGAAGTGAAATGCTGACATCAACGATCTTGAATGGTGGCGCGTATATCCATGCGTGCCCGGTGAAAGCGTTATTGTCCCGGTGCATCAGGGGATAGAACCTTCTGGTACGAATACCCGACTCAGCGGGAAACTCAACCCTCACTCCTCCGCAAACGACATGGCACCAGATGCCTTGACGCTCCAAGAATCTGAGCATTACGCCGGAAATATCGACACATGCACCTTTCCGTCCGTCCGCAACAAGTTCGTTGTACAGAAACTCTGCGGTATCTCGCACCACGATGCGGGCATGATCAAGATATTCAGCGGACGGCTCCAATGTCTGGACATATTCTGCGTAGGACTTGAGGAAGACCGGGTTGTTACGTTCGACAGCTTGGAATTCTGGACTGTCGCAGAAGCCGGGTTTTGTGAAATCAATTCCCAGTCCCCGAAACTTCTTTTCCAATCCCTTACGAGTTGGCATTAATGATCACCTGTGTTCAGGGTCAGGAAGCGGTAATTCTGTTTGGAGCCGTTCGACTTCTGCGACTGAGACGAGCGCGGGATTGCCCTCCGCATCGTAATCCACAGTTCCCTTCCCTCGCACCGGACCCTTGTAGCTGAAATCCAGTCTAAATCTGTCGTCGTCGTCACCGACAAAATGGTACGGTACGCTCGCACCGGGGTAAAGATAGACGGGATGTTTCGTACGATGACGGCACAGGGGTAGGGTTGGGCTTCACTGTCCCTGAGTTGCGCCCAATTGCGCCCACTGTTAGTTCCGATAAGGGTGCTTTAGAATTGGTCGGGGAGAGAGGATTTGAACCTCCGACCCCCTGGTCCCGAAGTAAGGAGTTTAGTCTGTAACTGATTGGTCTGGTTGCGCTTACTAATCAGTGATGGAGACTGAAATGCGCCCTTGCGCCCTGAACGGCCTGTGACCACCCGCAATGCCCCGGAGGAACCGGCAGAACCGTAATACTCGGCGCAATTTGCTACCAAATTGCTACCAAAACATGGCAACTGGGTTCGGGGCTGAATCGTGGGGGATCGGACCTCGTCTGACGCCAGTGATCGCATCACGATGCTCGTCTGCGGGGGCGCGGGGTGATATTCTCCCTTCACAATGACCCTAGCGGACTGGATTCAACTCGGCTCCCTAATTGTGTCCGTGGTTGGCTTGGTCTTTTTGGTGAAATACGTTTGCTACACAAGAAAGATTGCTGAACAAACAGTGACCCAGACCGAGGCATCTTTCAAGCCAGCAATCATTGCAATTGGTGGAGATCATACGAATGCTCCGCTTGGCCTCCGGAACATTGGTAAAGGGCCAGCTTTGGAGGTCGAGTGGGCAATAACGGGCACGGAGAAACACGGTAAGATTTCTTACATTGAGGCCGGTGACGCATGTGAGGCTTTGCCAGTGCCAGCGGGAACCAAATCACTTTTCGAGGGCGCAACAAAGTCAAACGCTGTCGCAATCAGGTGTTCTTACAGGAGCATTTCTGGACGGACATACACTTCTTTAAGCGATTATGATTTAGATAGAGGTCGATTCAGTACCACATTTGAGGGCTAGGTAGGGATAAGGGGCGCGGGCGTGTCTTCACTCGAACGTCATTTCGTCTTGCGGGATTCCGCCTTTACGCAAGCTTTCTAGTACAAGGGGAAGCTTTGCGTTCCCATTCGTGAAAATAAAAACGTCGCGCTTGTCGCTGCATGCCTGAATTCCGTCAGTCCAACCGACATGAAGTTTTGCGATGGCGCACTCGTACGCCTCCGGGGTTGTGGGCCACAACTGCCATTCGCCAGTGGGATATTTCACCGCCTCTTTGCCCGATATCCTGAGCAGACGGTACCGTTTCATTGCCTCCTCCTTCGCCGCCGCAGCTTGCAGTGCCGCCGCAATTGAGACGTTTGGTGAGGGGGGTAAGAGCCGCCCACTCATCGCAAAAAGCAGAGATAAGTGGGGCCACCCCGAGATTTACGTGGGGCCCCTCGCCTACAACTCAATAAATTCTGCGCCACTTATCGGGCGTTCCACCCGGTGTCGTCCGCACGCGCTCAGCTAGAACGACAGCTTCGGGCTCTATTTTATGCGCCTTTTCTGCCGCTTTCGCTTGCGTATTAGCCGTCGCCAGTTCCTGCTTGTTCTGGATCACAACGTACTTGCCATCATGACGCTCTACATACATGTTGCTCATATACAATCACCTCTTTGACATCAAAACCAGCAGCCAGTGTACACACCATTTCGCCTGCTCGCCGACGTTGTCCGTCTGAGGGGGTTCTTGGAGTACATCACTGCACTGTCAGTGTCACCGGGGCCGCGTACTGGGTTGAGCCCGCTGCGCCAGTCACATTGATTGTGTTGCTTCCGGAAGGGGTTGAAGAATTTGTATTTCCCGTTTGTGTTAATCATAATTCGTCCGTGGTGACGGTGTATGGGAAATGCGACGCCTCGTAGAACCTCACGTCATTGCAGAGATTCTTTCCACATTTTGGCCGCAAAACACTCAGTTGTCCCCTTCTTCAGTTTGCACATCGGCGCCCACAGGTGATTCTCGTCCTTCAGCAATATGGATTGCAGGTAACCAAAGTCATGCTTGGCGGGGCCTCCGTAACTAGGTCAGTCGCCGGTTCCATGATCGAATTCAATCAGGGGGAACGCAAGTTTTCGCGCTCGCTGGGAAGCGATACCAGCACCGGCAAGAGGAAGGAAGCGACGGCATGATTGCTATGGACGTCTTCATCGGCGTAATCTGTGCTTACTTCTTCATCAAGGGCATTGAGTCGGCTATCGCTGCTGAGCGCGAGTATCGCGCCAAAAAGAAGGCGTTAACGCAGCAAAAAATCGATCACGACTATCGGCGGCAGTGTCGTCAGGAAGAACAAAAGCGCGCCGCGAAATCGGCACTCGTCCCTGTGCCATCGTCTGCTCTCGAGCGGACTGGATCGCAAGCACCCGCCAGGCTGGGTGACCTGCTCGTCAAAGAAAAGGTCATTACCCCAGAGCAGTTGGAACAGGCAACCAAGTTTCAGAAGGATACTCACACCCGGCTTGAATCCGCGTTGGTGAAGTTGGGCTTCCTCTCGGATGAGGATGTCACCAACTTCAAATCGCGCCAGTACGGCGTGCCCGCCATCGATCTTTCATATGTTGAAATTGACCCCGCCGTCGTCAAGCTGATTCCCTACGAAACCGCGAAATGTTTTCAGATTTTGCCGCTCAGCTGCCACGGCTTTTCGCTCACCATCGCCATGGTCGATCCCACCAACGTCTTTGCCATGGACGATATCAAGTTCATGACCGGCTTCAACATTAAACCGGTTGTGGCCTCGGAAAACTCCATCATCGAGGGCATCGATAAGGCCTACGGCGTTTCCGAAGACGGCACCCGCAAAGTGGAGCGCGTTGACCTCGCCGACGGGGAGGAAGGCGCTTGACGTGAGTAACCTACCAGACGGTACCGTCAAAGGGCGGGGGCGGGCTTCCGTAAGTTGATCGGTCCCCGATTCCCTGATCGAATTCAATGAGGGAGAACGCAGGTCTGCGACCCCCCGGTGGGAAGAGGAGGTTAAGTGTGAGCACGGCGCTGAGACCTTAGCACAGAGGAGCAACAGTAATTGACATGTTTGACCACGACAGACCGGACAGGAGGATTTCTTTACCGCCAATAATGCACAGGACGCAGCATACAAGATCTGCTTTATTACGAAAGGGACAGGCGGACAACGGGCATGAAACGACTTGAGATTGTCGTGGTTGTTTTAATCGTGGGAGCTTTGTGGTTTTCGGGACTTCATTTAATAGCGGCGATTGTAGGCGTGGGCAGTTGGGCTGTGCTATCTTACCGTGAATTTCAAACGAAACAATTACAACAGATTAGGACGGCAACTGCTACGCCCTCAGGTTCGACTACGATAAAACCAGACGATTCGGAGGAGCCTGAATTTTGGTTAAACGCGACCAACGCATACCTTGAAAAGCGGTCAGGCTGGGATTATTGGAAGGTCTTTCCAAGACGAAAACGGTTGACTCATCAAGATTGTTATGGCGGTCCGCCAACGCAAGATGAGGTCTATGAGTATGATGTGCGGGGAACGTCCCTTTTTGTGCGTCTCATTGAGAAATCAGAAGAGGGGTTTGACGGCCGTAAATACGAAGTCTTTAGCGGTTCAATTGTTCAAGCGCAACTGGAGGAAGACTACAAGAAACTTGTTGAGCTTTACAAAGATGATTCCGATGAAACTAAAGGCTTGATGTGTTCTGATACTCCAACAGTTCTTTTCGCAAAACTTCAGACAAAACTCACTTGGCATGAAATGCACGGGGCTGTCCGATACTTTGTTTTGTCCAAAGACGCGACCGATGGTAGCAACCTCCTCTTCTTTCAGGAGGAATACGAGCGACTCAAGGACGCCTTTGCCACCGTTGCAGAACAGGCCGAAAAGTTGGGGGCTGTTTGGGATGACCTGACGGGCACGTACAAGGCCCCCGAAGAAGCAGACTCGGAAACAAAAGAGGTCATTCAGCAAATTAGGTGGGATGCTGGTCTTCTGCGATTCGGTATTCGCAGGGTGGACGTTCGCCAGCAGAACCTGATTATGGCGGTATTGGGTGAAGCCACCGGTCAGACGAGGGTTCGGAATTTTCTCAAGAGCAAAGCAAACGAAGAGCAAGCTAGAGAGGGCAGTGCCAGCAAAGCGGCACTCGTCCCTGCGCCGTCGTCTGCTCTCGCGCCGACTGGATCGCAAGCGCCCGCCAGGCTGGGCGACCTGCTCGTCAAAAAAAAGGTCATCACATCAGACCAGTTGGAACAGGCGACCAAGTTCCAGAAGGATACCCACACCCGGCTCGAATCGGCGCTCGTGAAATTGGGCTTCCTCTCGGATGAGGATGTCACCAACTTCCTCTCGCGCCAGTACGGCGTGCCCGCCATTAATCTTTCTCACCTTGAAATCGACCCCGCCGTCGTCAAGCTGATTCCCTACGAAACCGCGAAACGCCATCAGATTTTGCCGCTCAGCCGCGTCGGCCCTTCGCTTACCATCGCCATGGTGAACCCCACCAACGTCTTTACGACGGACGAGATCAAGTTCATGACCGGCTTCAACATCGAACCGGTTGTGGCCTCGGAACGCTCCATCATCGAGGGCATCGAAAAGGCCTACGGCACTTCCAAGGACGGCACCCGCAAAGTGGAGCGCGTTGACCTCACCGACGGGGAGGAAGGCGTTTGACGTGACTAACCTTCCAGACGGTACCGTCAAAGGGCGGGGGCGCTGAATTCCCCAACGGGGAGAAGAAGTTTGAGGTGGGGTTCCGATCACGAAGGAGAAGTCCAACCATGCCCGTACCTATCGGGCACGAGAATATGTCGTCACAACTTTACGGCACTAGAAAGCGGAATACCATGAAACGCTTTACGATCTTACTTCTGTTTGTGAGCCTTGCGACGCTGACCGCGTTTGGGCGAAAGCCTGCGCCTGCGGATCCAAGCGACAGTACAGGGATAGGGGTTCAGAGGGCCTGTTCAACTGCCTTGAACCTGAATTATCTCCATCCTCGCAAAGTCAAAACGCACAGGGAAGCCTTTGATCTAGGTTACTGTCTTGGTCTAATCAAAGGTGTCTACGAAAACCTAAACGGGGAAGTAGACTTCTGCCCTACAGAGGGCGTTTCTATTCGCAAGGTCACGGAACTCACGGTGAGTTTTGTGCAAACGCATCCTGACCTTAAAGACAAGGACTCGGCAGATATCGTGCGATGGGCTTTGACCGATGGGTTCCCCTGCCACCCAACGGACGCGAAGAGCGACACCCACACAAGCACAGAAAAGCACTAAAGGGCTCGTCGTCCAGCACCGCGAGGAAATCGCTGCTCGTCTTGGCGTCGTCGCCCGCCCAGACGAAAAGGTAAGAATTGCTCTGCCATAACTTCCGTAATTGGATCGATCCCCGATTCCGTGATGGACTTAAATGAGGGACGACGCAAGTTTGCACCCTCCGTCGAAAGGAATGTTCATGAAATACATGGCATCCGTTCTGTTGCTAGTGGCAGCGATGTCTGCACAGAACGCGTCGAGCACGAACAAAGGACGCCATCTAGATGTCCCGACGATATCCCGAGAAGCGAATGGGGCGATTGTCTCCATAGTCATGTCGAACAAGGATGGCCATCCCATCGCCCAAGGCAGCGGCTTCCTCATAAGCAAGGATGGCCATGTGGTGACTAACTACCACGTCATCAAGAGCGGAACCTCCGCAGTCGTTAAACTGCCTAACGGTACTTTCTTTGCGGTCGATGGTGTGCTTGCATCCGACAAGAATCGCGACGTGGCTATCATCAAGGCGCACGGGGTCGATTTTCGCACATTAACTCTCGGGGATTCCGATCGGCTTCAAGTCGGAGAGGAAGTTGTGGCGATAGGCAATCCGCTTTCGCTCGAATCGACGGTTTCAAATGGCATTGTCAGCGCGATCCGAACTGTCGAAGATGAAGGGGGCAAATTCTTGCAGATCACAGCGCCTATAGCCCCCGGCAGCAGCGGCGGTCCGTTGTTCAACATGGCAGGAGAAGCGGTCGGCATCACAACTTCTCATCTAGTGGGCGGGCAAAACCTCAATTTTGCCGTTCCGATCAATGATGTAAAGCCTTTGTTTGCAATCATAGTCTCAAGCCCCCACCCTTTTCCCGATGAAGCCGAAGACGATGAGGTAGCAGCAGGGCGCGACCCTATTGTGTTGGACGATGAAAGCGAATTCGAGCGCCAAGGGAAACGGTGCAATCCAGAAACAAAAAGTATTAATTGCCAATTTATTAACCGAAGAACGGGAATTATCGAAGCGTTTGCTACGGACCCTTCCTGCCACGGAATTACTGTCCTACCAATGAGCCATATGCCGGCTGTAAAGTGGCCGGATTTACCGTATTGGTCTTTGGATGTAAGTTGGTTAGAATGGTATGAACCTGCCCCGTGTTCTAACCCCGCTGCTGAGGGTTTCTCAGATATAAAAGGTTGTTTCCGCAAACAGCATGACGGAACACTCCATTGGCACTTCGAGCACGTTGTTAAGGCCGACAACAAGTTTGGGCTGGATGCCATCGAGTCCGGCGACTCTTTACTACCGTCTACTTCAATAGAAGCTGGCGTGAAGACAATTTGTGCGCTCATCGCGGGTCCCGGCGCAAACATCAAGTAGGAGTGGCCAGCACCAAAGAGTGTGCTATTCGTCGGGCAGACGTTCGCCAACAGTTCCGAAAGCAACCGTGGCACTCCCCTATGGTGTGAGGGCTGCCATTGGGTGCATGGAAACTGCTTCGCTACGAGACGAGAATCAAGGTACGGGCTCGACGCGGGCTCTGCCCGTTGTGCGACAGACGCTCAACTAGTGATGAATGCCTCACCACAAGGGCATCCGAGCGATGACCATGCCGTGGTGCTCGCTGCGGGTTCAAGGAAAGGAACTGCAATGAAAACGATTCTCGTTGTTCTCCTTACAATCCTATTCACCCTGAGAGAAGTCGAGGTCGCATGAACCCACCGCAACTATCCCGTACCGATTCGCCGTTGGCAAAGATTTTCTTGAACGAGTACATAAGCCAGCTCGCTCAGGAGACGGTTCGTTATCGAGCCTTGCCTTACAAGAAACTGGCTCAGCAAATGTCGATCCCGAGCCCGGCACTTCAGGAAGCAATAAAGGGCCAATTCGGGTTGAGCAGGGGACAATGGACAATGTTATTTCAGCTATTGGAATTGCCAACAACGTTTCAGGTTCGGCCAAGTGAGCGGCACGGGCAGCCTTGTTGGGAAGCGTATTTCCCGCCTGTAAGCGTACAGGTTGAAGAAAGTGCCAAGTAATCTCCTGAAAGCCTGAAAGACAGAAGGACAATGCGTTTCTCTCAGGGTAAAGGGGGGGCACCTCTCCCTCTGAAGTGCCGCGCTGCAAACAAAGAATGCGCGACAGGTTAGACCCATCGTGCAAGGCTAACCGCAGTCATTTATTTGACGAGGACCGCGTGTACGGACGCCTTCGCAATGGCGCAGGTCATGTGAACAGCGTGGTGACGTTCCGCCCCCAAACTACCAGCGAAACCACCGGCGAAACCAGCATAACTCTGCCCGGCGAGGAACCATCCCCTGTCTTTGTAGAACGTGACCCGAAACGCAGCCCTGCTGTCGGGGGTGTGTCTCCCTTGGGGCTGTATGTGCAAAGTCAGTCCACTGCATGACGGGTCGGCCTTGAAATCCATCGCGAACAGATCAGCCGCAATATTGTCAGTGTTCACAACATCGATGAACGGAGCGGACGACGTCTTTGCTACTGAGACGGTTCCTGCGGAGCAGGCGAGGATGAAGAGAACGACGAACCTTTTCATAAAGCCCTCCTTAGTTCACCAGGCGATGCAGGGTTCTCTCAACCCGTGCACCCTCACGCAGCGTGTCTCGTCTCTGCCGACGCATTCCTTGATGACGCAGTCAGTGTCAACGTTTTTCGGATCGAACACGTGTGTATGCGCCCCGACGGTAAGAGGAGCGTGGCATGGCGTTCACAGGTTTGGTAGATGCCTTTAGTGTTGAAGGCACCGTACTTGGAGAGCCGCTCTGGGGACGCTTCCGTCGGCTACCCGCTGCCAAGATGGCTTGCGGCTTCTCTCCAGTACAGCATTGTTTCGTCGCTGATTGCGGGCATTGGTTTTTTCTGCTCATCTTCGTAACGCTCAGACAAACAGTCGAAGAATGCGTTCGCCTCCGCTTCCAGTCCGAGAAGGCTCAAACACCTCAGGATTCTCGTGATCCGCAGATGATTGTGATTTCCCGGAGAAAGCCAGACTGTCGCCTTGGCCGCAAAATTCGGAGCGCGAGTGACCGTGATTTGCTCGCCTGAACGAGCCTCTAGCCCGTAGAAGTTGATCATGCGCAGGAAAGAGACTCGCAACTTTTCTTGGAGGTCAGGACGCGTCCGAAACTCCTGGATAGACTCCAGGTTCAGAACGGGCGCTGCAACATTGAAGCCGCTCGGCTCGGGCAAAGGGAAGAGCCATTGTATGTAGTCGTGAACCGCTTCCAACTGATCATATGGCCACGCCTGAATCTCGTGGAGGTAACGACCGCGATGATCTGGTTCCGTGCCGCTGTAAAACCCGATAATCCGTGAGTTCCGCATGGAAAATGCCGCGAGGAATTGACCTGACCGGCGAAATTTGTACCAAGTGGAATGAGAGAGAATCCACTTGGAGGAAAAACAGGTCATGCCCAACCAGAGGTACAAGCCAGAGCAAATCGTGACGATGCTGCGGCAGATTGAA
>Ga0074046_10003900_pt1 | contig 12308 bp, 12 predicted proteins | sample BogForMeECP23OM3_FD_94441 | JGI IMG/M metagenome (GOLD analysis project Ga0074046, IMG submission 94441) | Bog forest soil microbial communities from Calvert Island, British Columbia, Canada - Bog Forest MetaG ECP23OM3 | ecosystem: Environmental > Terrestrial > Soil > Wetlands ...
GCCAACAAGCGCTTCGGCCAGTTGGATGATTACAACATCCTCGACGAGGTGACGGTTTACTTCGCCAACGGCAAGATCAAAGTTGATCCCAAGTACGTTCCCCAACTGCTGGAACTGGCGAAGAAAGCCGAAACTATCACCGGCTACGTGATCCAGGTGAAAGGCTATGCTTCTTCGGTCGGCAGCGCTTCGTTGAATCAGAAGCTCAGCGACGACCGCGCCGACAATGTGACCAATATCCTGATTCAGCAGGGCCATGTTCCCCTCACCAGAATGCTGGCCCCAGGCGCCATGGGGGAAAGCCACCAAGTGGGCAGCGACAAGACGGCTGAAGGACAGGCGCAGAACCGTCGCGTCGTGGTCCGGGTACTGCAGAACAAGGGCATCGCGGGAACGTAGAGATTCGCGCTCGTGCCGGATGCCCCACCCAGCCTTACCTTGCTTGGGTGGGGCATTTCGCTGACATGACACAAACCCCCATCCAAGTAACACCGGCTTGGATGGGCACCCTCAAGATGGTAGCCTGGGCCATCCCTCTTGCTAAGCGGCTCCCGAATTGCGCGCTACCAGCTTCTTTCGATTGCCGAATTCCCAAACGAAACCAAACTTCGGCTCCAGCATGTATGTCCGCGCGGGGGCGTAGGTGCTATCGCTGAAAGTGGAAGCGCTGAACAGATGCAGTGCGAAACCGGAACGGAGAAACAAGTGCGAGGTAACGCGTTTTTCTGCCCATGCTTCCAGCAGAATCTCGACCTGGCGATCAAGGCCGGACAAGGTTCCATCCAGTAAAAACGCCCCTCCGCCAGCCTTGAGGTACGAAGATACTGACTTCGAGCGGAATCGCCGTACCCACGCGAGCGCAAACTCGCTGCGTACAATAGGCCACTGAACGTGTCCGGCTTGTCCGGTCAGGTTAGAGTCGGTTGGGCCAACGGAGTAGGATAGAGAAGCACCGTTCTTGCCCCACCAGTGCCGATAATCAACTTCGAGACCAGCTGCATTGCGCAACCCTTCACTCTCGCGGCACCCAGTACACCAGCCGGAAGTAAATTCGCCGACCGATGGACTGGCATAGTTGGCAAAACCGAGAACAGCAATCTCGTTTTGCGCGACTACGGTCAAAGTGACCGCAAGGCAAAACACAACAACCGCAGACAAGAACCGGCAGTTCTGCATGGCAGTAAAGTCCCCTTTTCAGAACGCTTCACCATAAGTTGGCAAAGCACTCCGAGAGCCGCCCGTCTTAAGCGGTTTCCAATGTTCTTCTAACCTGCTTTTAAGAAATCCTGTGTGGCTGGCTCGACTGGATTATTCGGATTGCGGCTAGCATAGGAGCCCGCGCGGTGTGCCCCACTCGCGCTTCCTTTGCTTGGAGCCCGCTTGAGCGCAGCCGAATGGTGGGGCAGTTGTCTGACCTTTAAACAAAAGCCCCACTCAAGCGCAACTTACTTGGATGGGGCACCGTCAACGTCGTGGCCTGGGCTACCCGGCGTCTCGGTTAGGGCGCGGATCGGGGAGTGAAAGAGACTCCGCGCAGGACTTCTCCACAACCGGCTCCGTCAAAGGTTGTAAAGCTTTCACCGGCTGGCAGGGTCGTCGCGCTTATCGTGTCAGTGATTACCACGGCTTTGTTTGGATCGGCACCCTGGTCGCCGTTTCCGCTCACTGTGGAGGTGATGGCCGGATGCCCCACCCAAGCTTCCGTTGCTTGGGTGGGATAGTTCGTCACATCATTTCTTCGGCTGTGGCGGGGACGCCGGCTCGCTGCTCGGAGGAACGATGTTCTTCATCCGCATGTAGGTGACAAGGTTGCCGTAGTGTTCCATATTGTGCATGTTGTTGACGGTCAGGGCGCCCAGCCTCGGTGCGTCGTTTCCGAAGAGCTTCACCATCTGAGTAGCCGACGCGTCCGTCATGCCGTCGTAGGCCTTGTCGCAGTAGGCGAAGGCGTCTTTGAGAGCGGCGATGAGATCGGCTTTCGAGGTTTTGGTCTGCTCGATCTTCGGGCCGGGGTTCTTGTCGCCGAGTGCGATGGAACAAAACATGTACTGGGCGTCGGCCACGTGCCCAACGATCTGGCCGTAGCTGCGGACCGTGTCGATGGGTTTAAAGCTGTAATTCTCCTCGGGCATTTTGTCGGCTGAGCGGAGCAGGATATCCTTCACGCGTGCGTAGGCGTACTTGTTGAACGTGCTGAGCGGATTATCCGGGGTTTTCACTTGGTCGGCGGACTTCTGGGCGTCGGACTGGGCAAAAGCCGCCGTGGTTAGCAACATCAGGACAACTGACAGCGCGATTCGAAGGGATTTCATGTTTCATTCTCCTTAACTGTAGATTTTAGGCCGTGCGCCATTCCCCCGGTGCGCTGGCCTGCTCCTTCCATCGTTGAACGTTCACGCCCATCACGAGGAGCCACAGGGTCAGCACCCCTTCCCCGAGGATGCCCGGGGCCAAATTGTAGGGGGACAGATAGTTGGCGAACGGCGGTGACAGAAAGGTCAGCCAACCCAAACCGCCAATCGCCATCAGCACTCCCAGAAGTCGAGGCAGGAAGGTGGACCTGAAAATGAGATAGCCGATCAGGAGGCAATAGAATCCGAAAAATACCAGGGGATTGATGTGGGAGAGCGCGAGATGAAATGGGCTAAGAGCGCTAATGGCGCATCCCGCGAGGCTGAAGAACGCCGCGAGCAAAGAGAGGCTCCGATTCACCGGCTTAAAGATGTCATAGAAGAGCAGCGTCACACCGATATAGCAGGCGGTCGCGATGAGGACGGCTACGAAACCCAACCTGCCGCTAACAAAGAGGGCAAGTGCTCCCGTCAGTATGTTGAGCAAATAAAAGACACCGGCAATTCTGGCCTTCGAACGCGGCGACGTTTCTGCAATCCGTTCCATCATTACCGTTGTGCTCACAATCGTTTCTCCTTACGCGAGGAAGTGGAAGCAAGGATGCGACTCAAATCGGTCCTTGATAGCGGCGCAGCCGCACCGCTGCTGCGAGAAATACCGCTGCTAGTACCAGCCCGATCCACAGCCCCGCGCTGCTCAGGAAATGACCGGGAGTGAGGTGTGTCATCGGATCCATCGGGGAGCTACCCGGCACTGTCACAGCTTCCGCACCACCGCCCATGCGGTTCCCCAGCATGGCAGCGAAATGCGTGGTGTTAAATGCGATCTTCTCTACCAGGGCGATCGCGAGCACCGGTAGGCCAGCCCATAGAAATGCCGCGCGCCGCGCCCAGGCTGAGACCAGCAATAGCCAGCAGAAGATTGGCGCATACCAGAGCGAGTGAACCGCCAGAAGGTGGTAGAGCAGCATCGGCCACATCTCTGACAGCGACAGCTGAGTCCATAACGTCGCGACGCTCAGACCGCTTCCCAGCAGTACTGCGGCGCTCAGCAGCAGCATAATCCATTGCGTGACTACGGTGATCGCGAAGGTGAGCAGGGGGAGAACCACCAGCGGAATGCTCGCCTTCGAGAGCACGGTGGTGAGATCGGAAACCGGCAACGACTTCCAGAACAGGATGCTGCGATCGCGACGTTCGCCGTGCAACGCGTCGAGACAGTAGAAGACCGCGACGACAAAAGTGGCCCCCATGATCGCAAGCGCAGCGAAGTCGTAGGGCTGAGCTAATAGCTTGTGCTGCGCCATCGGGTCGAGCGCCAAGGCGGCACGCATCTTGCCCGGCAGACGGATCGTGCTGATCAAGAAGCCGAAGAGAATCAGGCCCGCGACGGCGAGCGGCGCAATATAGATCGAGCGGCTCTCCCACAACTCACGTTGCACTGACCAGTACATGCGCCGAGTCGCCGGGATGACCGCAGGCGCGGTTACCTGCGCTTCGAGGGGAGTGCCGGGTACGGTGTTGGATTGAGTATTCATCAAAGCGCTCCTTGTGCCTGGCCAGGCTGATTGCCCATCACCGCAACGAACAAGTCGGCGATGCTGGGCGTGCGGACGTCGCCAAGCGCTGCCAGTCGCTGACGATCCACTCCATCGAACAGCAGGACGCTGCCGCCGATCGCCTGGCGCTCGTGCATCGGCTTGAGCGCCCGTGCCGCCGCGGCCTGCTCGGGACGCACCATCACTTCCAGATAGCGGGGCTCCACCTCTTCCATGCTGCGATCGAATACGATGCGTCCGCGGTCGATGAACATGACATCGGTGAGCACGTGCTCGATCTCTTCCACCTGGTGTGTCGCTACCACGATGGTGCGGTTGCGATCGAAGTAGTCGTTCAGCAGAGAATCGTAGAACTGCTTGCGATACAGGATGTCCAGTCCCAGCGTCGGCTCGTCCAGCAACAGCAATCTCGCGTCGATGGCCATCACCAGAGCGAGGTGCAGTTGGGTCACCATGCCCTTCGACAACTCCCTGACCCTGCTGGTGCGCCGGATGGTGGTCTTCGCCAGAAAACCTTCCGCCCTGGCACGATCGAATCGCGGATGAACGCCGGCGACATAATCGAGCAGCTGCGAAACCCGCGCCCAGCGTGGCAGCACGGCGACATCGGCAATGAAGCAGACATCACGCATGAGCTGATCGCGCTCGCTCCAGGGGTCGCGTTCGAGCACCTTCAGTTCTCCCTGGTATGGCGTGAGGCCGAGAATCGCATTGAGCGCGGTGGTTTTGCCCGCGCCGTTGGGGCCGATGAGTCCGAGAATCCGGCCCTCTTCCACCCGTAAATTGACGCCGTCAAGCGCGACCGTTGCGCCAAAGGCCTTGCGGAGACCGCGGGCTTCTATGCATGCCATTGGTTCAGCGCTCCTCCTTGGGGGGATTCGACTCGGCGGTCTTCGACGGTGTGCCTTCCGAAGACGATCCGCTGTTGGCGACGTCCAGGAGCTCTTCCGCCTTCAGGCCGAGCCGCTGAATGGTCGCGTAGACCCTGGGCCATTCTTCGCCAAGAAACTTCTCCCGTTCGCCCTGCAGCAACAAATTGCGTGCGCCGGCATTGATGAACATGCCGAGGCCACGTCTGGTTTCCACCAGCCCCTCGTCCACCAGTTGCTGATAGCCCTTGAGGACCGTGAGCGGATTGATCCGATATTCGGCCGCGACACTGCGCACCGAGGGCAGCGGATCGCCTTCCTTGAGGACTCTATCGAGTATCATCGCGACCACACGGTCGCGAAGCTGGCGGTAAATCGGCTGACTGTCGTTCCACTCACGGTTCATCAGGTTTTCCAGAGAGCCCTTACCAGACCTTACCAGAGACACAGCGCAGGTCAGTTTGTCCTATGCAGGTCGAAGTGCGCGTGGATCGGCTTGTCCTTCATCATGAATGTCCAATCCTCGGTGTGATGGTTGGCGTCGATGATGGTGAACACCGAATGGTGCATGTGGTATTCCGGGTTCCCGCTGATGTCCTTAAACTCGAACTCAACCGTCTTGCCGTCGGGCAACATCGTGCCGGTCATGCGCGGCCGGTTCCCGGCATCGCAATAGTGAACCAACGTGAGCTGGTCTCCGTCCACGTAAAGCATCGTGACCGGGTGGTCGTACTTTGTCGCATCCAACGGCGTTCCTGCTTCCTGAAGCTCGTGCACCAGCGCGTTCCCCCGCGAGGTCACGCGCAGCGAGACGTGCATCTTGCCGCCTGACATCTCCGGCATCTCCGGAACGGTGACGGGGCCTTCCCACTCTCCCGCCAGGCCTTTCATGGTTGCGAAGGACTGCTGCGCCTCGGACAGCACAGGCGCCACGGAGGACTTGTGCGCGTCAGACTGCGCAACCGGCTTTTGCGGGTCGGACTGCGCGAAAGCCATTGTAGAGAGCGACAGCAGAGCAACGGACAGCACAAAACGAAGGGATTTCATACTTCTTCTCCTTAAGCTTCTTTGCTTCGGGTTCTCCCTCGCGTACTCAGGTTGCGAGTGATGACCTTGGGCTTGCCTACAGCGATATAGTTAACCATAACACTATATCACATGTCAAGCTTTTCCTTTGTCGCCTTGCGCCTTTCAGTCACAATACGCTATCCGCTTCAGAAACAAGGGCTTACAAAACGCAGCGATGCCAGAAGCGATTGTGTCTTACACGTTTTCAGATTGGGTGATAGCGATGTCCTAGTGAGGACGCGGTGGCATCTGACTCGCTGCTCGCGGGCGCTCGGCAGGAGATCGGGGGTAGCCGATTTACATGAACGTGGCGACGCCGAATGTTCCGACGCCCATAAACGGTCGAGCCGAGAGTTCTACTTAATTAACAGAGGCGTCGTGGTCAGTTGGCGCAAGACTGGCCATTTCACTTATTACTCCTTGCTCTCGCTCGCCGGCGTGTCGAAACCGCAGCGTCCGCGCATGCCTTGGCGGAATTTTTCGCGCTCCTCGGGCGTCATGCGTTCCCAGCGCTCGGCCATGCGACGGCCGGAGTCGGAGCGGCGGAACCCGCGGCCGCTAACGCCGCCGAAGAGGATCCGGCACAAGGCGAGGAGGCCAACCGCCTGCCAAAAGGTAATTAGGCGCCAGCCGAAGAGCGGCGGCAGCAGCCAATTCCACAGATGCAGCACGATTTCGCCGCCGATGAAGATAAAGAGCGCGATCGCCACGATCCCCACCGGAATAATGAAAATTAGTTTCTTCCATCTTGGTCTCATATTCAGTCCCTCACGCTTTCGTAAACTCGTCGTAGACACTTTGCAATCGCTCGCGCAGATGCAGCACCGCATAGCGTTTGCGTGAGAGCAGCGTATTCACGCTCACGCCGGTCTCCGCGGCCATCTGCTTGAAGCTGCGCCCTTCGATCTCGTGCCCGACAAACACCTCGCGCTGCTCCTCGGGTAGCTCGTCGAGCGCAAACTCCAGTTCGTCGAGCAGCACGCTGCGGGCGTAAAGAGCGTCCGGGCCGGCGTCGGGCGAAGGCAGCAAGTCTTCCAACCGCAGCAACTCTTCGTCGTCGCCGGGCACGGCGGCATCGCTGAAGCTCTCCGGCTTCTTCTTGCGGAAGAGGTCGGTGATGCGGTTGCGCGCGACGCGGAAGAGCCAGCCGGTAACGTGCTCGATCGGCATCAGCAGGCGGTTCGCCTCCACCAGCTCGTAGAAGACCTCCTGCAGGATGTCTTCGGCATCGCGCGGGTCAGGCACCCGCCGGCGAATGAAGTTGCCCAGCCGGGACTGCTCCCGCTTGACCACTTCGGAGATCCGCCGGTCCTGTTCCAGAGTCATCAGCTCCAGGCTCGCCGCGTCCTTCATCTACGGATGTAGACGAATTGGGGGGTGCGAATATTGTAGGGGCTGGCAAAACGGAGGGGGCGAAATTGCATTTCTGGCTAGAGGGTTACCACGGTCAGTTCACCCTGGAGCAATGTGTTCACCACCGCCGGGTGCCCGGAGACAAAGTGCGCGCAGATTGTCACGCTGCTGCCGCGCGAGCGCGTGACGCGCCGCGTCGACGACGAGCGGATCATCCTCTGACCCGCAACAGGTCCTGCCCTAGTTCGCGGGATTCACCTGAATCTTGGCCATCATGCCGGCGTCTTCATGGTCCAGAATGTGGCAGTGATACACAAATGTCCCGGCGATGTTGGGGTCGCGAAAATCCATGCGCAGGGTGACGCTCGGGTAGGGGCCACTGCCGGTCCAGTTGGGAATTGTGATCGTATCCTGAAGAACAGGATTGGGAACCGGAACGCCGTTGATGGCCATCACCAGGAAGTGCAGTTGGTGAATGTGAAATGCGTGGGCCTCGCCGGCACGGTTTTCGATGGTCCAATCCTCCACCGCTCCAACCTTGGTTGTGATGGCTGGCGGGTCATCCATATGGAACACATGAGGCCTCTGGCCCTTCACGGTGATGAAATACGAGGTGGGACCGTTTGTTCCAACCGTTTCCTCGGAGAAATATAGTGACCTCTGGGCGGTAGGAGTTTGCAGCTTCAAACCGGCAAAGCGCTTGGCGCCAATCGGTGTGGCAGCCGCGCGACGTGGAGATGGCTTCGACTGCATCCCGTTCATGGCCGGTTCGATCTTCGCCATAACTTGCGCGGGATTAGGATTGCCGACCGGGCCAGTGTCGTACCCTAAAGTCAGAAGTGTTCCGGTTGTGCCTGACGGCAGAGGCGGTACGATGAACTCGACGCGGCCCGCCGGAGGCACACTGAGAGTTGTATAGTTCGTTGGCATCTGCAGCGGTACGCCATCCAAGGCGATGACTTCGAGCGGCTGCACCGTATCGCCGTACTCAAGCTGCAACGTAAGGAACGCCTGGGTTGAGGCATTCAGCACGCGCCAGAATTCCTGCTTCCCGGTTTGTGCTTTGATGATCGGCAGCGGCCCGTGGAGAGGAGGGACCGGCACGAAGTTCAGGGTTAAGCTATTGGGCCCCGGCAGCCAGGAATTAGCGTTCATAAATTCCTGACGAATGACAATCACATGTTCCGTGAGGCCGTCGGTCAGCGGGTTACTTCCTTCGATGATAAGAGCGCCGGAAGCCCCGCCATTCACTTGCGTCGTGGTGAAGCCGTGCGGATGCGGATGGTACCAGTACATCCCGGGCTGATCGTTCGCGGGGATCTGGGTGTTGAATTGGAATGGAGGATCGCCTGACTCGATGATGGTCTTGATTACTTCATCCTGGTGGCACGTTGGAGAAATATTGAGACCGTGAAAGTGGAGGTTCGTCGAAGATGGCCCGACCATTCCGCCGTCGCAGGGATCGCTCGGCGTTTCCGCTTTATGCATATGCCCCATATGCATGGCTTTTATTTTCTGCGCATAAGATATTTTCGGGGGATAACGATCGTAAGGTGCCCGGATATTGTTGGTCAGGTTCAGGATGAGCTGATCGCCGGGATTGAGCCGCAACGTCGGCGCTTCGACCTGTTGTCCCTGGTTCACATAGACATAGCAATAGTGCATGTAACCATCTGAACCCACTGCATTCTGCAAAGTTAGATCGACGTTGAGCACTCCATTCTGGCTGAAGAGATCCAAAGGATTTACGACCACCGATTGCAGCGGGGGACGGGGAGGACAAACCGGCAACTGTGCCGAGGCACCGACAGGCGCACACCCGCATAGTCCACCTAGTAACACGATCCGCAAGAACTTGACCACATCGTGCATTTCAAACCTCTGAACGTTCAACCTTGAAGACTGCAATAATATGGTGAAACTTCGTCTCGAATTCGTTATTGTTTCGACCGGCAAAATCGCAACCTGCCCTAGAACGGGCGCGGCGGATACGCCCAAATCGACAACACGCCCCCGCTAGTTATGGGATCAACAGCTGGTGAATTGATCGATTCAGCCAGCCTGCAAGTCCCGCCGGTGGAAGTGATAGTGAGGATGCCGATGGACGATGGCACGCCAAATTCAGCAACATACAGCACTCCACCGTTGCCTGAGGTGTTCTCGGTAACCATGGATGCTACATAGGCCCACGGACTGTAAAATCCGCTCAGCGTCGCGGAAGTGCATCCGGGCGAGATTGAGCCTGTTGCCGGGTTGAAGAACCCAGCGGTCACAGTCCCGCTCTGGTTGTTGCTGATAAACAGAAGGCTTTCATCGGGACTCAGTCGAACGTTACTGGAGTTCACTCCCGAAACCACGGCATTAGGCGCCACCGCTGTAGGACCCGCCCCCAGCCGGTAAACTGTAGTTGGCTTCAACTTGCCCGACGAGATGTCCGATACTTCGACCACCGGTGACACCGCGGCATCCCCAAAAATCGCATAGTGTCCATTCTGACTAATGTCAATCCCATCCGGTAGGTTGTTGTAATCGATGACGTACCCGGTTGAGTTTTGTGCGTCGCCGTTCGGGACCGGAGTGCCTGCACCTATGTTAAACGACTCGATCGATCCATCAGCGTAGCTAACGACCAGGATATTCCCGCTTAAAGCCATGGCATAAATCGTGCCACCATTCAGACCGCCAACCGACACGTCATTCACAAAGCTCAGTTGGCAACCCGGTAGTATGGTGAAAGTCCCTATAGTATTCGAGTCCGTAAAGCTGGCATACAAATAGTTTGCGTTCAGGCCCAAACCTATGCCATTGGTAGTTCCAGCGTCGTTCTCGGAGCCGAAAAACGTCCCAGCCGCTTGCTGCGTTTGCAAGTTGACAGCCACGACCGCACCGGAACCGGCATCGGAGACATAGAGACATTGCGCCCCGCTATCCGGAAGGGAGTTTAGGCGGGAGGTTCCAAAAAAACCTCCCCCTATTCCGGTTCCGCCTATAAAAAGAGTTGTTTGGTATGTCAGCGAGGGTGCTGAGGGCGTCCCTCCCGCTTGAAAAAAGCTAATACTGTTCTGGCCGAGTAGCGCGGACGCGTCGTCATTGGTGATGACATAGGTCGCGGGAGCGGGATCAGCGGCGGAGCCTTTTTGCGGCGGACTACCGGCCACACCAGCAGCCGCCACCGCAACTATGAAAGCAACTGTCAAAAGTAATCTCAAATACATTTTCATTTCTCGGATTTAAGGGTCGGGCAGAAACAGATGCGGAGGTACAATACAACATTGAAGGGCCGTACGTCAAAGAAAATCCCCTCCTTCAATACTATGGCAGGTAGTACACAAACTAGCCGCTGTTGCAATAAGTTGCAAACATTGTGCAACATGGACCAAAGGTTATGCCGTTCGCCCCACCCAATAGAAACCAGCTTGGATGGGGCACCATCAAGATGGTAGCCTGGGCCAGCCGCCTCCGCAGCCGGCACTAAGCCTCAACTGGTTTCGCCGAGTTCTTCCACGAATGCCTTGATCTCGGCCTTCTTTGCCGGAGTGGTCGTGATCACGATTACGCTGACCAGCACCAGCAAGGTTCCGCAGGCCGTGCGCGCGCCGATGGTCTCTCCGCCGAGGAAGTGGCCCAATAGCACGGCTATCACGGGATTCACATACGCGTATGTGCCCACTTTGGTTGGCGATTCGTGATGGATCAGCCAGACGTAAGCGGTGAAGGCCACGACCGAGCCGGCGACGATCAGGTACAGCAGCGCCAGCCAAGCGTCGCGGGAGACCGCCTGCACATGAAAACCCCGGAACTCGCCGAGAAGCGCGGCGGTCACGGTGAGCAGCACGCCGCCGGCAAGCATTTGTGAGCCGGAGCTCATGACCTTCGCGGCGGGCAACGGCAACCTGCGAGTGAGGGCTGCGGCGACCGACCAACTCATTGCGGCCACGATCAAGGCGCAAGCGCCGGCGGTGTCGATGGGCACCTCGCCAAAGCTCACGGTGTGGCTTACGAGAACGGCGACGCCGCCGATCCCCACCAGCAGCGCGATCGCCAGGCGAGCGGTCAGGCGCTGGGTGCGCAGGATGAGGATTTCGGAAATCGTCATGAAGAAGGCAATGGTGGCCATCATCACGGCGGTGATACCTGACGGGACGCGCTGCTCAGCCCAGAAGACCAGGCCGTAGTCGCCCACGAAGATCAAGACCGCGAGCAAGGTAGCTGAACGCCACTCGCGGAGAGTTGGGGACGGCGTGCCGCGGACGCGCATCCATGCGTAGAGGACGGCTCCGGCGACCAGGAAGCGCATTCCAGCGAGAAGAAACGGTGGGACCTCGCGCACGCCAATGCGGATCGCGAGGAACGTCGAGCCCCAGACGAAATAGATGATGGCGAAGGCGAGCAGCACTTTCCATGCACGAGGCTGGGACGTAGCTTCCATGCTCGCGATTCCTTGAGTTGTTAGATCGTTCGGAACCGCGGCGGGCGCGGATTAGGGGTATAAAAAGATTTTATGGGAGCTATAACCTGCTAGCGTGCCGTGCCCAGCGCAGCGGCGGGTAAGTAAAATCCCCACCCAAGTAAAGGAAGCTTGGGTGGGGCACCCAAAGAGTCGTGCCTTGGCCACCCCGCTATGAAGCGACCGAGCCTCAGGGCAACTTATCGTATTCAGACCTGGCTTCCTTCAGGAGGGAAAGGTCGGCATCGGCATTTTTCCATAAAGCTAAGAAATCCTGGTAGGCGAGGCGGGCCGCCTTTTTTTCACCACTCAGGACCTGGGCCCGTGCCAGTTGCAGTTGCGCCAGCGCCTCCAGCGGCGAGTTCTGGGCCAATCCGCGATGACTCAGCATCTTCTTGAACTCCGCCGCGGCCTCCTCGCCGCGATTGGCCTTCAGATACGCCAATCCGCGCACATAGATGGGATGCATGCGTGCAGAGCCCTGGTTGCCCAGCTCATAGGGCAAGGCAACTTCCAGGGCCGCAATGGCCTGCTGGGCGTTGCCGCCCTGGAGCGCGATGGAGGCGCGGATGGTGGGCAGCCAGTAGTTTTGCATGATGGTATCCAGGGGAAACTGCTGGTCGAGTTTGTGGGCAAGGCCCTGTGCCGCCGCCGTATCTCC
>Ga0074046_10003902_pt1 | contig 12304 bp, 2 predicted proteins | sample BogForMeECP23OM3_FD_94441 | JGI IMG/M metagenome (GOLD analysis project Ga0074046, IMG submission 94441) | Bog forest soil microbial communities from Calvert Island, British Columbia, Canada - Bog Forest MetaG ECP23OM3 | ecosystem: Environmental > Terrestrial > Soil > Wetlands ...
GACGAATCCGAACCGGCAGAGGCGCTGAGCACGGAACAGGTGTCGCAGTGGACGGAAGCCTTCGACGAGGCCTATCGCCGCGGCGAAGGAGTTGAGGAAGCCACGTTCAACATCACTGGTTGGGACAGCAGCTACACCGGCGAGCCCATTCCGAGCAACGAGATGCGAGTGTGGGTGGAGTCCACGGTAGAGCGCATCAAGTCGTTGCGGCCGAAGGGCGTGTGGGAAATCGGCTGCGGCACCGGACTCTTGCTGTTTCGACTGGCCCCGGGAACCGAGCGCTATTACGGCACCGACATCTCGCGAGCTGCGCTCGGATTTGTCGAGCAGCAGCTCCAGCGGCCCGAACTGCGGCTACCGCAACTAAAGCTGGAGCAGAAGGCCGCACACAATTTCGACTTCGACCAGACGCACAGACAGTTCGACGCGGTGGTGCTGAATTCGGTCATCCAATACTTTCCCGATATCGATTACCTGATAAAAGTGCTGGAAGGCGCGGTGGAATCTGTGCGGCCTGGAGGCGCAATATTCATCGGCGATGTGCGCAGCCTGAAGTTGATGGAGGCGTTCCATGCATCGGTAGAGCTCTTCAAGGCGGATGACGGGTTAAACAGGCAGGAACTCGCGCGGCGAGTGCAGAAGGGCATCCAGCAGGAAGGCGAGCTGCTGATCGATCCTGAGTTTTTCGATGCCATTCGAAATTGTTGGCCGCGCATTACGCACGTCGAGATTCAGCTCAAGCGCGGCCGGGCGCACAACGAGTTGACACGCTTCCGCTATGACGTCATGTTGCACGTGGGCGAGCAGGCTCCGCCGCAAGTGGAGTGCCCCTGGCTGGACTGGAAGAAGCAGGAACTCACGCGTGAATCACTGGAGGAGGTACTGAGACGGACTCAACCGGAGATGCTGGGGCTGACCGGTGTTCCGAATGCGCGCCTTCGCGCCGAGGCGGTGGCTGTAGATTGGCTGGCTGGGGAAGACGGAGCGGCTAGTGTCGCTGACCTGCGGAAGCAAATCGCAGACGCCGTATCGTCGGCTGCGGTTGAGCCGGAAGATTTGTGGAGTCTGGAGCGAGAGCTGCCTTACGCAATCGAAATTCGCGCGTCGAAAACTGCGGTGGATGGCTGCTGTGACGTGGTCTTGCGGCGACGAAATGCCCATGGGGAAGTGAGCGACTATAGCGTGGCACGCTACCCCATGCAGAGCGACACGGAACGGCCATGCGACTCCTACGCCAATGATCCCCTAAGGCAGAGATTGGTAGAGAAGCTGGTGCCGCAGCTCCGATTGTTGGTGGGCAGCAAGCTGCCGGAATACATGGTGCCCTCCGCTTTTGTGCTGCTGGACGCGATGCCCCTGACCTCTAACGGAAAGGTGAACCGGCGCGTACTGCCGGCGCCGGACCTGGCGGGGGCGGAAGCGCTCGGCGATTATCGTGCACCGCAGACGCCAATCGAGGAGATGCTGGCAGCCATATTTGCCGACGTGTTGCGAGTGGAGCGCGTGGGCCTCGACGACAATTTCTTCGAATTGGGCGGGCATTCGCTGTCGGCGACCCAGGTGGTGTCGCGTATTCGGCAGAACCTGCGCGTGGACCTACCGGTGCGGATGCTGTTCGAAAGGCCCACGGTTGCCTCGCTCGCACAGGCTGTAGAGCAGAGTCAGCGCAGCCAGCACGGGCTGCTTCCCCCGCTGATCGTACGGGTGCCGCGTACCCAGCGCTTGCCTTTATCGTTTGCGCAGCAGAGGCTGTGGGTGCTGGACCAGATTGAGCCGAACAATCCGTTGTACAACATTCCGAGGGCGTTCCGGTTAAGAGGGCAATTGAACGTACAGGCGTTAGAGTCGGCGTTGAACGGTATTGTGGCGCGCCACGAATTACTGCGAACGACCTATGCCTCGGACAAAGGGCAACCGTACCAGGTGATCGCGCCCGAGTTGAAGGTGCCGCTGCCCGTGGTCGATCTAAGCGGGTTGCCCGAAGCCGAGCGCGAGAGTGAAGCGCGACGGCGTGCGCGCGAAGAAGCTTTGACACCTTTCGATTTGTCCAGAGACCCCATCACCCGCAACCTACTGCTGAAGTTGAATGATCACGACCAGGTGCTTGTACTGATGACGCACCATATCGCCAGCGATGGATGGTCAACCGGTATCCTGCTGCGCGAGCTAACCGCACTGTACGAATCGGCGGTTCACGATAAGCCTTCGCCACTACGTGAGCTGCCGATCCAATACGCCGACTACGCGTTCTGGCAGCGGAACTGGCTGCAGGGCGAAGTGCTGGAACAGCAGGTGAACTACTGGAGGCAGCGCCTGGAAGGTGCGCCGCCGTTGCTGCTGCTGCCCACGGACCGCCCGCGGCCAGAAAAACCGACGTTCCGGGGAGCGATTCATCACTTCCGACTGTCAGGCAATCTATCTGGCGCCATTCGTACCTTGAGCCGGCAGCAGGGGGGCACGGCTTTCATGACCATGCTGGCGGGTTTTCAAACGCTGATTCTGCACTACACCAAACAACCCGACATCGTGCTGGGCACTGACCTTGCCAACCGCACGACGGTACAGACGGAGGGACTGATTGGCTTCTTTGTGAATCTACTGGCGATACGCACAGACCTGTCGGGCGATCCGACGTTTGCCGGGCTGCTTAGCAGGGTGCGGGAATCAGCTTTGGGAGCTTATGCGCACCAGGACCTGCCGTTCGACAAGTTGGTGGAAGAGCTACAACCTGAGCGCCGCCTGAGCCATAATCCCGTGGTACAGGTGTTGTTCGTGCAGCAGAACACGCCGCGTGCGGCGTCTCCAATGTTAGGGCTCGAGATGAACCCCTTTCCTTTGGGCGATCTACCGTCGAAGTTCGACATGGTGGTATTCGTGTCCGAAACCGACAACGGGGTGGCGGGTACGTGGCTCTACAATCCTGACCTCTTCGACGCGACTACGATTGCGCGAATGGCCGGGATGTATCAACTCGTCCTGGAGAAGGCGACGGCCAACCCAAAGCTTCGGTTGGGAGAGCTAATGGCCATTCTGACCGAGGAAGAGCAGCAGCAACGCGCCGCACAGCACAAGGAGTTTCAGCAAGTCAGCGTGCAGAAGTTGAAGAGTGCAAAACGCAAGACGTTAACGTAAAGCCGTAATTGAGGAGATCGGGCCCCGATGAGCAATCAGACAGTCGAAGGTTTTCGCCTCTCGATCCAGCAGGAACGAATCTGGTCGCTGCAGAGCGGCACAGTGGCGCCGTTTTGGGTGGAATCTGAGATTGCCATCGAGGGCCCGCTCGACGTCGAGAGACTGCATGCAGCGATTCGTCAGGTTGTCCAGCGGCACGAGATTCTGCGTACGGTGTTCCATCGCCAGACGGGATTGAAAGCGCCCTTTCAGGTCATTCTGGAGTCGCCCAACTTTTCCTGGCAGACGTCGGATTTGAGCGGATTGAACGAGAATGCGCAGCGGGAGGATATCGAGAGACTGGTCAATACTCGCGACTCGGGATTTGATTTGGAGAAGGGCCCTGCGCTGAACATAGTGCTGGCGAAGGCCGCTCAGCAGAGGCACAGTCTGGTGCTGAGTCTGCCCGCCATGTGTGCCGACTTGAAGACGATGCAGAATCTCAGCGCCGAGATATTCCAGTCTTATGCGGAAGGGCACGATGCGGCCGGCGAAGTGATGCAATACGCTGACGTGGCGGAGTGGCAGCAGGAGTTACTGGCCAGCGAGGAGTCCAGGGCGGGCCGGGATTATTGGCGCGACTACTGCAGGAAAATTGATTTTCCCACGCTTGTGTCGGTGCTGTCACCGTTTGAGAAGAAATCAGCTGGCGAATTTGCGCCCGATGCAGTGGTGAAGGAAGTTGACTTACATTCGCTGGACACGCGCGCCGGAGCGTCGCTGCAGGATCTTCTGCTGGCGTGCTGGCAGGTATTTTTGTCGCGGATGACCGGCAGGCCGCGCATTACTTCGAGGTGCCAGTTTGAGGGACGAAACCACGCTGAACTCAGTGGCGCACTGGGTGCATTCGCCAACCACCTGCCATTGGAGTCGAACTGCTCAAACGATATTGCGTTCCAGGCGGTACTTGAACAGGTGCAGCGGGATAGCTCGGCCTTCCGTAGTTGGCAGGAGAGTTTTTCCTGGAGCAATGCCGGCTTGACGGAGGGGAGGGAGCAGGATCTGATGCTGCCGCTGGCCTTTGAGTATTCCGACTTGCCGGATGTCACGACATTCGGAGACTTGAGTGTCGCGATTGTCTCTCAAGAAGCCTGCAGCGAGCCCTTCAAACTTAAGCTTGCTGCACGCCGACTGGACAAGCGACTAAACCTGAAATTCTACTTCGATTCGGGCTGCCTGGAACGAAATACAGTGGAGCGCTGGAGTTGCCACTATGTGACTCTGCTGACTGCTGCGGCAGCGTCTCCTGAGACGGTGACGAGCCGGTTGCCGCTGCTCAGTGAAGTCGAGCGCCGCCGTCTGCTGGTCGATTGGAACCAGACGGCGGTCGAGTACCCTCACGAACATTGCATTCACGACTTGTTCGAGGCGCAAGCGGCGAAGACGCCCGATCTGCCGGCGGTACGCTACGAAGACGATTGCCTGACCTATCGCGGGCTAAACGAGAAAGCCAACCGGCTGGCGCACTACCTGCGGAGCAAGGGAGTGGTCGCTGACTCGCTGGTGGGCCTGTGCATAGACCGAAGCACTGCCATGATGGTTGCCGTGTTGGCGATCCTGAAGGCGGGTGGCGCATACGTCCCGCTGAGTGCGGACCATCCCCAGGCACGCCTGGCGCAGCAACTGGTGGGTGCAACAGCGCTAGTAACCGAAGCAAAATTCGAATGCCTGATGCCGTCGTTCGGTGGCGCGACGGTGCTGATCGACAGAGACCACGAGCAGTGGTCGAAGCAGCCGCTTACGAATCCTGAGCGAGTGACGAATCCTGAAAGCCTGGCGTATGTGATCTACACGTCAGGATCGACCGGCACACCCAAAGGCGTCGCAGTGCGCCACCGAAATCTGGTCAACTACACGTCGTTCATACAGCGCCGCCTGAATCTGGAGGAGTTCGGCCAGCCGCTCCAATTCGCGACCGTATCGACCTTGGGGGCGGATCTCGGCAACACTTGCATCTATCCCTCGCTGGTGTCAGGTGGATACCTCCACGTGATTGGGCACGACGTGGCCGCAGATAGCGACCTCCTGCGGGAGTATATGGCGAAGCACCCGGTAGATGTCCTAAAAATCGTGCCGTCGCACCTTATGGCTCTGCTGAATGCAGGCGGAGGGAAGGATGTTCTCCCGCGGAAACACCTTGTTATGGGCGGCGAGGCGTTGACAATCCCGCTGGTTGAGAAAATTCTGGCTGTTGGCGGCACGTGCGAGGTGCTGAACCACTACGGTCCGACCGAGACGACCGTGGGTTCGCTCACTCTTCGTCTCAAGGACTATGACTGGAAGGACTGTCCGGCGCAGACCATCCCGATTGGCCGACCAATTGAAAACACTCGAATTTACATAATCGATGCACATGGCGACCCCGTTCCCATCGGAGTTGCAGGTGAGCTTTACATCGGCGGTGAAGGCGTAACTGCCGGATACGTCAACCAGCCCGAGCGCACCGCCGAGCGCTTCGTGCCAGAACGGTTTGGGCCTGACGCGACTGCAAAGATGTACCGCACCGGCGACTTAGTGCGTTACCTGCCGGATGGAAATGTTGAGTTTCTGGGCCGCGTCGATGATCAAGTTAAGATCCGTGGTTTTCGCATTGAGTTGGGCGAAGTAGAGTCCGTTCTGCTGCAGCATGGAGCGGTGAAGCAGGCGGTTATTCTGGCGCTGGCTGACACGCGGGGTGAGAAGTCGCTGGTGGCTTATGTCGTTAGCTCGCTGAGTGGTGACGAGTTGCGAACTTATCTTCGTAGTCAGCTACCGGACTACATGATGCCTTCTGCAATCGTCGAGTTGGCGAAGCTGCCGCTGAACGCCAACGGAAAAGTCGATCGCCAAGCACTGCCAAGGCCAGAGGACGTGAAGGGCGCGCACAAGGAATCGATTGCTCCGCCGACGCCTAGCGAAGAAGTGGTGGCAGCGATTTGGGAAGAAGTATTGAAACGTGACGGCATCGGCGTAGAAGACAATTTTTTTGAGATTGGCGGTCATTCGCTGCTGGCGACGCAGATCACCTCACGTCTCCGGGAGCACTTTCGCATTCCGGTTCCAGTGAGGGCAGTGTTCGAGGCGCCCAGTATCGCGGAATTGGCGAAGCGTATGGATACCGCCCGCCGCGAAGAACAAGGATTAATGCCGCCGCCGATCAAGCCGGTGCCGCGCAATGGAGATCTGCCTCTCTCCTACGCCCAGGAGCGACTCTGGGTGCTCGACCAGATTGAACCCAACAATCCTCTATACAACATTCCTCGTACGTTGCGGCTGAGAGGAGCGTTGAAGACCGACGCACTGGAAAGAGCTCTCAACGAGATTGTGCGAAGGCACGAATCACAACGCACAACCTTCACGACGAAGGATGGGCATCCGGTTCAGGTTGTTGCTCCCTCGCTAAGCATTCCATTGGTACTTCATGACCTGACGTCGCAGCCGGAAGATACCCGGGAAGGCGAGGCGCGCCGGATAGCCGGGGAAGAGGCGATGCGGCCTTTTGACCTGGCAGTCGGGCCACTGGTCCGGGCATATTTGATGCGCCTCTCCGACGAGGACCATGTCCTGCAACTTACGATGCATCACATCATTAGCGATGCGTGGTCGGCAGGCATTTTCCTGCAGGAACTGGGGGTTCTTTACGAAGCTTTCTGTGCCGGCAAACCGTCGAACCTTCCAGAGTTGAAGCTGCAGTACGCCGATTATTCGGCGCAGGAACGCGAATGGCTTCGAGGAGAGGCATTGGACAGACAGCTTACGTTTTGGCGCGAGCAGCTCAAGGGCATTCCACCAGTGGTGGATCTGCCTCTGGACCGTCCGCGTCCAAGTCAACGAACGTTTCAAGGGGCATTCGAAACCCTGCATCTACCCTCAGACAAGTTGGGTGCCCTGAAAGATCTCGGACGGCAAGAAGGCGGGACTCTTTTCATGACATTGATGGCGGCGTTCCAGGCGCTATTGTTCAAGTACTCTGGCGAGGAACAGATCGTCGTCGGGACCGACTTGGCCAATCGCACTATGCCCGAAACGGAACGTATGATCGGTTTCTTCATCAATTTGCTGGCGGTACGGACAGATCTGTCCGGCAACCCAACATTCCGCGAGTTGCTGGGGCGTGTTCGCGAGGGGCTGTTAGAGTCCTACGCTCACCAGGAAGTGCCTTTTCCGAAGATTGTCGAGGAAATCCAGCCGGAACGGAGCGCGACTCACAACCCGATCGTGCAGGTGCTCTTTGTGATGCAGAACATTCCGCAAGCCAAGCGCGAGCTTGCCGGCTTGCAGGTTGAGCCTTTCGAGGTGCCTCTAATCACCTCGAAGTTCGATATGGCGGTGTTCATCGCCGAGAGGCCAGAAGAGTTGATCGGGTATTGGGTCTACAGTACGGAGTTATTCGACCGGTCCACGATTCAGCGGATGGCCCGGCATTTTGGGACGTTGCTGCAAAGCGCGATTTCAGAGCCTGACACACGACTGAGCGCGTTGGGGATGCTCAGCCCAGAGGAAGTTGTGCAGCAGGAAACGGAAAGAAGAAATCGCAAGCACTCGCAAGTCAAGAAGCTGAAGGCCACCGTTCCGCGAGCCGTCGGATTCCCGTCGGTCGACAGCAGCAAGCAATAGCGAGGTCATACCGGATGGAACCATTGTGATTGAGGTGGGACTTTCCCATCCCCTAAAACTACCATCAGGTTGAGGCGTTATTCATTTCGGCCGCCAGCGCGGCTGCATAATCGTCGGACAGATGAATGTCCCACAGCATCCACCTCTTGACTTCGCTGGCATCGGGACGCGTCGCCAGTAATGCGGCGGGATCGCCGGGGGCCAGATTCACATCGAACCGGTCTAGCGCGTGGGAAAGCCCCTCTCCCAACGCTTTGATGAATGCTTCCTTGCGTGTCCAGCAACGGAAGAATGCGTCATGCCGGTCATCCTGAGGAAGCTCACGCAAGGCCACACGCTCAGCAGACGAGAAGAAGCGCTCGGCAACTTCGCTAGTCCCAAAGTCGCGCCGCACTCTTTCGACGTCGATCCCGATTCGGCGACCGCGCGCAAAAGCGAACAGCGCTACCTCACTGCTGTGCGCGACGTTGAAGTTAAGCGCCCCTGACGACATTCCGTCGGACAAACTCGGACGGCCGTACTCTGAATAAACAAATTGCAATTCTCGAGGAGAGACGCCCAGGTACGATCCAAGCAGGGTGCGCAGTGTGCCGCGTGAAACGATATACTCGGTGCGATTCGTGTCGAAACGGAAGCGCCCTGCCCGCTCGAGTTCGTCCGGTGAGAGAAGCCTCCCAAAGAGCTCAACTTCCGCGGGCGTACGCGAAACGTCCTGCTTCCACACGTGGATTTGGTTGACACTCAGTGCGAGGTTGCCGGAAACTTCCGGGAACCACTGATAATCGCGCACCGAGATGCTCTGGATGGGACAAGACACGACGTTTATTTCGAGTACCCGGGCTAATCCGCGCTCACGGCAGTAACCTCAATGGCGGGCGCGCTGCTTGCAGCCGATTCGTCCGCAGCGCTTGGCGACGAAGGCAACCGTGTCATGAGTATCCTGCTGATGATTTGAGTGTGAGGCTCGCGCAGAAACTCGTGGTGCTCAGCCTCGATTTCATGGATATCCACACCGCCGTCAGTTCGTGCTCCCCATCCCATCATCGGGTCATCGATGTAGTAATAGGGCTGTTTGGGACGCTTGAAGAGCACAATCGGAGCGCGGAATCGAGGCGGCGTGAAATTCTCTGGCCAATATCTGTCATCCCAAGGCCGGTAGGCTTTGGCCTTACCAGTCCAGATGCGCATGCGATTCTCCAATGCGCACTTGAGCCATCTCACCCGTTCGCGAGCGGTTGCGTTCCGCAGCCGATGCCACCGTTGCTGGTAACCGAGCAAATGCCAACCCCAGTGGCGGTGCGCGAATTCCATTACCCAGGTGTCGAGGATGGCAAATAGCTTCACTTCTTGACCTTGTGCTTCGAGTTGCAGGATCATCTGTTCCGCGATCTGGCAGCCTCCGCACATAGCAACGAGGTAATACGCTCCGTTTGGCTGAATGGCCTGCATTCCGGCTACATATTGCTGAGCAAGGCCGCGTAACTCAGCCAGGTTGAGCGGCCTCCCTCGGGCTATCGGACCTTGCGCCTGCAGCTTGTAGAAAGCTTGGCCCAAACCAAAGTGGCGCGAGAGGTTGCCATACCCTAAGGCGCGTGCGCCAGGCGCAGCCAAGGCGAAAATCGGTGGCGACGCTCCATTGCCCGATTGAAATTCCGTGACTAAGGGCTCTGTTTCGGATTCCGATCCTTCACCCAGAAGCTTAGCTAATGACGCAACAGTGGACCCTCGGAAGAGACTGGCCAGGGGAATCTTTCGTCCCACGACCTTCTCGACCTCCGCCAGCAGTCTCACCGCTAGAACCGAATGGCCACCAAGATCGAAATAATTGTCGTTGACACCGATGTTTGGTACGCCGAGTACCTTTTCCCATATCCTGACAAGGATCATCTCCAGATCATCTCTCGGAGCGAGCTTCTCGGCCGTCGCGATTTGCGACGAGTCAGGAGGCGGCAGGGCCCGCCTGTCGACCTTTCCATTGGGTGTAAGAGGGAACGCCTCGAGAATCACCACCGACGAGGGCACCATAAATTCCGGGAGGCTCTGCCGGACGTGCTCCTGCAAGACGCTCGATTCCAACTGGGCGCCCTCGCGAAGAACAACATATCCGACCAGGCGTTGCTGGCCGGGTTGGTCTTCTCTCACGGTCGCAATACTCTGGCCCACATTCGGGTGTTTGTCGAGAGTAGCTTCAATTTCCCCTAACTCGATGCGATAGCCTCGCAGCTTTACCTGGAAGTCACTGCGGCCAAGGTACTGAATGTTGCCATCCGGCAGCCAGCGACAGATGTCTCCGGTCCGGTACATCCTGGCTCCGTTGAATTCGCTGAACGGATTCGGTACGAATCTTTCCCGGGTAAATTCAGGATGGCCGTAGTATCCGCGCGCCTCGTTATCACCCGCGACGTACAAATCTCCGGGTACGCCGATAGGTACCGGATTGTGGAGCTTGTCGAGAACGTAGCATCGGGCGTTGGCAATAGGTTTGCCGATTGTCACGGGGCACCCCCGTGGCACCGGCATAAATGTGGAGTACGAAGTTTCCGTCGGGCCATACAGGTTGACTACCCTGCGAACCGACGTGTTCGCATAGATTTGTTCGACCAGTGCATCCGGCAGAGCCTCGCCTGCTAGATTCACGGTTTCAACTGAGGCGGGAACGCTTCCGGATCGGACGAGCTCAGCCATAATCGACGGCACAACATTGATCAGTGTGACTTCATCCTTCGCCGGCAGAGAGCCAAGTTCCAGGGCATTTTCCGCCAGTATGAGTTTGCCGCCCGCACTCAAGCTGACAAACATTTCGAACATGGAGACGTCGAAGCACACCGACGTCGAAAACATCACTCCCGACAGTTCTTGGGGCGTGAAGATTTCCTGCGCCCAGTGAATGAATGTCACAGGTGTGCGATGTTCGAGCGCCACACCCTTCGGTCTGCCCGTCGATCCGGATGTGAATAGGACGTAAGCCAGGTTTCCACGATGAACCTTGGTGATTGGGTTGGCGTCAGGCTCGAGGGATATTTTGTCCCAGTCAGCATCCAAGCTGATGATTCCGCCCGTGAAACCGGTCAACTCGCCGGCAAGGGAAGTCTGGGTCAGAACGATCGGCGCCTGCGCATCCTCGAGGATGTACCGCAAGCGCTCCTTGGGGTAGCTCGGATCGATCGGCACGTAGGCGCTGCCAGCCTTAAGAATCCCGAGGATCCCGACGACCAGGGCTGGCGTGCGCTCCGCGAATATGCCAACCAGCACGTCAGGTCCCGCGCCACGCTTGATTAGGTAATTGGCTACTTTGTTCGCACGCGCGTTCAGCTCGCGATAGGTGAGCCGCTCCGTACCAAAAACAAGCGCGACCGCGTCAGGCTGCTGCTCGGTTCTCCTTGCTACGAGGTCATGGACGCACACATCGGGATATTCGGCGTTCGTGTCGTTGAACTCCACCAAAATGCGGTTCCGCTCTTCGTTCGTGAGCAGAGGCAAATTTGAAACCCGTTCCTCCGGGTTAGTCACTGCACCTATCAGCAACATCTTGAAGTGTTGCAACATCCGTTCGATGGTTGCTGCCTCGAACAAGTCGGTGCTGTAAACCACGGACGCACGTAATCCGTCCGCTGACTCCGATGCGAACAACGTGAGGTCGAATTGCGAGCTCTGTGCTCCAGAAGCAAACGGAGTCATCGTGACCGTGCTCATTGTTTGCCCAGAAGTCGGGATGTTTTGCAGGACCAGCATCACCTGGAACAGGGGATTGCGGCTGAGGTCGCGTTCGGGCTTAAGTTCCTCCACCAGCTTCTCGAAGGGCAAGTCCTGATGCGCATAGGCCCCCATCGCGGTTTCCCGCACGCGGGTGAGCAGCTCGCGAAATGTGGGATCCCCGGACAGGTCAGTGCGCATCACCAGGGTATTAGCGAAGAAGCCGATCAACTTCTCCACCTCGGCCCGATTACGCCCGGCAATCGGGGTACCGACGACTACGTCCGGCTGTCCCGAGTAGCGCGAGAGCAGCACATCGAAGGCCGCCAGCAGCGTCATGAAAAGGGTCACGCCCTCTTTGTGGCTCAGCCCGAGAAGATTGTCTAACAGGGTCTTCGGAAGAATGACTGACTGCCGCGATCCCCGATATGTCAGCTCCGGAGGACGCGGGTGGTCGGTCGGCAGGTCCAGGCTCGGTGGAGCCCCAGACAGTTGTTGCTTCCAATAGGCAAGCTGCTTGTCGAGAATTTCGCCGGCCAGAAACTCGCGCTGCCACACCGCATAGTCGGCATACTGGATAGGCAATTCCGCCAGGGGCGACGGCAGGCCCCCGGCGAAGGCCTCATACAGCCAGGCAAGCTCTTGCGAAAACAGACCTAGAGACCAGCCATCGCTGGCACTGTGATGGGTATTCAGGAGCAGGACATGATCGTCTTGCGCCAACCTGAGCAGGGCCGCCCGCATGAGCGGAGCCACGGTGAGATCGAAGGGCCGGTGCGCTTCTTCCCGCGCCAGGCGACGCGCTTCCTCCTCGCGACTGGCTTCCGGCAGCGAAGTCAGATCC
>Ga0074046_10003903_pt1 | contig 12303 bp, 9 predicted proteins | sample BogForMeECP23OM3_FD_94441 | JGI IMG/M metagenome (GOLD analysis project Ga0074046, IMG submission 94441) | Bog forest soil microbial communities from Calvert Island, British Columbia, Canada - Bog Forest MetaG ECP23OM3 | ecosystem: Environmental > Terrestrial > Soil > Wetlands ...
ACCCCTACGACATGAGCTTTTTGGCGCGCACCGCGACCCGCATCATCAACGAGGTCAAGGGCGTGAACCGGGTGGTGTACGACGTGACGTCGAAGCCGCCGGGGACGATCGAGTGGGAGTGAGCCAAGGCCACCAAGTTGACGCGTTTCGCAGGCTATCGAGTGTTTTCAGCAAGTAGGCGCTTGTCACTTTCGCGCGTCTCGGAGCGTACGCTCTGCGTCCGTACCTTAGTGGGCTTTGCTAGGGTTATGTGTTGCGACAATGTCACAAATTACTGCTGCCAATTATTGACAATGTCATGAACGATGGCTAGATTAGCGCAATGAGGCTGTGCCAAATGGCGGAGCGCCCGGCAGACCGCCGCCCGGAGCGCTTGCAACGACAAGTCGTCGTGGCACTCGAATCGGTTGGCGCGATCATTCTGGACAGGCGGATCCGGTTCGAACAGCCGCAACTCTGGAAGACCAAGGGAGAAGTCCTTTCCAGGCTTCGCGACCAAGGTCTGAGCGTCGGTTGGGAGCGGACCCGCTCATGTTCCGCCCGCCGCAGCCAACGTCACGGGCACCATGGGTGTGGGATTTGCGGAGGCTGCGTGCTTAGCGCGGTTTCCGCTCGCGTTGCGGGCCTTACCCAACCGGCCGGACACTATGCTTTCGACATTCTTGCTTGCGAAGACAAAGCACTTGCGGATGACGGAAGTCGTAGGGCGATGAGTCGGGGTGAGCGCGCAGTCGCCGCCCGATCGCTCGGTCTGATGCAAGAGTTCGCGCACCTAGCAGTCACGCCCGACGGCGTCTTGATCGCCGACAGGGAAGCGCGATTGATCAGCCGTAATGACCCGGGATTCGCGCAAATGAAGCTTCTCGGACTTCTTCGACAGCACCACGCTGAGTGGGCTACATTCATGAGCTGTCTGCCGGCCCGATCGTGGGTTCGCGAAATCGTAGGTCAGCCATGAGCAGTCTCTCCTCGGCCGAACTTGGTGAGCGGCTTCGCGCCGCGCGCTCAGGCGCCAACCTGACGCAAGAGGTGGCCGCCGCATCGCTTGGCATGGCTCGAACCACGTTGGTCGCGATCGAAAAGGGAAAGCGGCCCGTCAGGCCGGACGAATTGCTTGCGTTCGCGCGCCTCTATGGCATGAGCGTCGGTAAGCTCACGTCCCCCGACGCGATTCACGTGGATCTTGCTGCGAAGTTTCGCCGCACTGAGGGTAGGGATGCGTCCAAGGGCGTCACTCACGCACTTGAACTGCTCAGTCGCCTTGCCACCGGCGCAGCACAGTTAGAGCGTTTGCTCGGCCAGGAGTTGCGGACGGACTACCCGCCGCCAGTCCGCATCAACGCGCAGATTGTAAACCAGCAAGCCGAGGACGCAGCCGGGAATTTGCGCGCGCGGTTGGGCGTTGGGGTGGGTCCGATACCCGATTTGATCAGTTTGCTGGAACTCGAACTCGGGTTACGAATCTTCTTCCGACCGATGCCGTCACACATATCGGGTCTCTATGCCTATGACCCGGCAATCGGCGCATGCGTTCTCATCAATGCGAACCATCATTGGAAACGTCGAGTTCGGACTGCAATCCATGAGGCGGGGCATTTCGTCTCGGACCGTTCGCACGCCGATATTCTTGAAGCGGAGTGGGTTCCCCAGTCGATCGAAGAGCGCTTTGCAAGGCGTTTTGGATCAGCATTTCTAATGCCGGCCTCAGCCGTGCGCGCACGCTTCGACCAACTGGCTGGTTCAGAGAATCGATTTGATGTCCGAGCGCTCGTTCTGTTGGCGCATCAGTTCGGAGTTGCGACCGAGGCGATGTGCCGGCGCTTGGAGGAACTTGAGCTCTTGCCACAAGGGACCTGGGACTCGATGCGCGACCGTGGTTTCGCGACTGCGCTTGAACGCGATGTTCTGGGCGAGCCCAGAAAGCAGCCAAAGCCGCCGCTGGTGCCAACTCGTCTAGCGTATCTCGCCGCGGTCGCCTTGGATAATGAGGCGCTTTCTGAAGGACAGCTATGTGACCTACTGGCTGTTGATCGCGCGGAGCTGAGGGAGGCTCTGCTGCCGTTTGAGGCCCAGCAGGTCCTATCACTGCATGCATAGCCCATCCGAAAGCGGGGGCCTCGTTCTCGACACGAGCGTGTGTATCAATTTGCTGGCGACCGAGGAGATGGAAGCGATACTCGAAGCGCTAGCGGCGCCATGCCATGCTCCGGATCAGGTGATAAGCGAGATTCTGCACCATCCTGTTACGGGTATGACTTTCTCAGCAGCTAAGCATCCGCTGCGCGCGGGGTCGCGGGTTTCGATTCTCTTTCTTGAGGGCAAGGAACAAGACCTTTTCCTCGATATTGTCGGGGCGCCAGCGATCGACGCGCTTGGTGACGGAGAAGCGGCTGCGATTGCCGTTGCGGTGTCGCGAGGGTTTGACTTGGTGATCGACGACCGCAAGGCGCGCCGTATCATACGAGATCGCTTCAGTAAGGTGCGGACGTACTGGACGATAGAGATCTTGCATGCTCATCCAGTGGTGGCTGCGCTCGGCCGCGGACGTGCCGACGATTGTTTCGAGAAGGCGTGAAAATTCGGGCGCATGCATGTGCCGCCCGGATAAACAATGGTCAAGAGGCGCGCGCTACCGGAAGCGGTGGCTGACGGCGAGGCTTCAATCGGCCGAGTGGGCTTCCACAACCCCACCGCGACCCGCATCATCAACGAGGTCTGGCGTGAAACGGTCGTACAAGCCTTGAAGTCGAAGTCGACGGGGACGATCGAGTGGGAATGATTTTAGCCCATCCCTGCCTATCCGACAGCGCTGGACAAACAGAAACGCGCCGCCGCCGCCGATGAGACCGCTCCGCCGCCCACGATTGGTCGAGGAAACCGAACGCGGCGTGCGGCTGCAATGCGACGGCGGAATATCGTGCCGCATATCGTTCCTGCTTCCCGATCTGGTGCGCGTGCTTTTCCTGCGCAACAATCGTCCGGTTGCGCCGCGCACCTGGATGGTTCCCGGCTACGGTTTTGCGGACGCGCCCTGGGAAGGTCGCGATCGGCTCGACGAGAACAGCTGGCCGGACTGCGAGCTCAGGCAAACCATCGTCGGCGACAGCATCGTCATGGCGACGGAGGCCGTGAGCCTGACGATTGCGCTGGCGCCGTTCGCTCTGACCTGGGCGCTGCCTGACGGCAGGGTATTTGCACGCGAACGCGCGGCGCACGCGACCGCCTTTGGACGATCGGGCATGCGTCACGCCTTCGCGAGAGGCGAGCGCGACCGCTTCTACGGCCTCGGCGACAAGACCGGCAAACTCGACTTGCACGGCCGGCGGCTGCGCACCGCGATGATGGACAGCCTCGGGTTCGACCCGGAGCGCGGCGATCCGCTCTACAAGCACTGGCCCTTCTTGATCGCAAGGGACGGGGAAACCGGCGTCGCCAGCGGGATCTTCTACGACAACATGGCGACGGCGACATTCGATCTCGGCTGCGAGCACGACAATTATTACGGGCCCTATCGGAGCTACGAAGCGCCCGGCGGCGATCTCGACTATTACATCTTCCCCGGTCCCGAGATCGCCGACGTCACCCGGAAATTCCTCGACCTGACGGGCCGCATGACTCTGCCGCCGCGATGGAGCCTGGGCTTTGCGCAGACGGCGATGGCGCTCGCCGACAGCGACAACGCGCAGGAGCGGATGGAAACGTTCATCGCCAGGTGCGGCGCCGAGAAAATCCCGATCAGCGCCTTCCATTTCGGGTCGGGCTACACCTCGATCGGACCCCGGCGTTACGTCTTCACCTGGAACCGCGACAAATATCCCGACCCAAAGGCCCTGCTGCAGAAGTTTCATGCAGCCGGCATGCGCGTCGTCGCCAATCTCAAGCCGTGCCTCCTCGACGATCACCCACGCTACGAGGAGGCCAAATCGGCCGGCGTTTTCGTCGTCGGAGAGGACGGCGAGCCCGCGGTTTCGCAATTCTGGGACGGCGAGGGCGCACATATCGACTTCACCAGCCGCGCCGGCGGCGAGTGGTGGCGGCGAGGATTGCGGGAACATGTACTCGATGTTGGGATCGATGCGGCCTGGAACGACAACAACGAATTCGGGCTCGCGAACGAGGACGCCGTTTGCGCCGGCTTCGGGCAGCCTATGCCGCTCGATCTCGCACGGCCCCTCCAGCCGCTCCTGATGACGCGCGCCTCCCTCGACGAGCAGCGCCGCCGCGCTCCGCGCGAGCTGCCGTTCGGCGTCACCCGCGCGGGCTGTCCCGGGATTCAGCGTTATGCGCAGACCTGGAGCGGCGACAACTCCACGAGCTGGCGCTCGTTGAAGTGGAATCTGCGCACCGGACTGCAGATGTCCATGTCCGGCATGTTCAACATCGGGCACGACATCGGTGGCTTTTCCGGACTGGCGCCCGACGCCGAGCTTCTCGTGCGCTGGACACAGGCCGGATTGCTGCATCCGCGCTTCATCATGAATTCGTGGAAGCCGGACGGGGTCTTCACCTCGCCATGGCTCCATCCCGCGGCCACGCCGGCGATCCGCGAGGCGATCCGTCTGCGCTACCGCCTGATGCCCTATCTCTACAGCCTGATGCACGCGGCGACCGACGGCGAGGCGGTGCTGCGCCCGACCTTTGTCGCCTTTCCGGAGGATGAGCTTTGCGCCGAGGACAGCGACGACCTGATGCTGGGACCCTTCCTCCTCGCGGCTCCGATCGTCGCGCCGGGCGAGCGCGCCCGCTGGGCCTATCTGCCCAAGGGGCCAGGCTGTTGGTTCGACTTCTGGACCGAGGAGGCCCTCGCGGCAGGCGCCGAGACGGTGCTCGCGGCGCCGCTCGACCGCCTGCCGCTCCTCGTCCGGGAGGGAGCGATCTTGCCGATGACCGATGCAGCCGACGACTTCTCGCGCCTGCACGACGAGCCGACGCGGGCTGTGAGGATATTTCCGGGGCAGACTGCAGGCAGCAGTCGCTTCGTGCTCTTCGAGGACGACGGAATCAGCGCGCCGGCCAAAACGACTCGGGTGACGCTCGACTTGGCGTGGACGGCTGAGGAGATCGCGTTGTCCGTCAGCGTGGACGGCGACTTCCCTCTCCCCTATCGCCAGATCAGGGTCATCCAGCGTCAAGCGGATCGGCGACGCATTCGGCTGAACGCGGCTGAGGGAGCGCCGAGGCTTGTCTTCGTCTAGGAGCCTGTCCGAGTAATCGAATTTTTGGCGAAAGCATACAATGTGCAGCGCACGTCCTCGATATGTATTACTATACGTTGCGCCTGAAGGCCAAATTTTGTATTACTCGGACAGGCTCCTAGGGCGACGGGGGTCTTCCACCTCTCCGCCTGGACAACGAGTCTCCGAAGCGCCTGGTCCGCCGGATCAAGGCCGAGGTGCGGGCCCTGGGGCGCGAGCTCGGCCTAATGAAGCTTCGCTTAACGCAAGATGACGGCCGTTCCGACTGGCAAATGCAATAGAGCCGCTCGAGAGAGCGGCCCCTTTTGCGTCCCGTTCCCCTGCCTGCGCTCTGGTCCCGAACGGTCCCGAAGCCCGGCGTGAGCTTTAACCCCCACTCACGGGAAGGTGAACATGTCCATCAAGTCGCCGATCGCCGGGCGATTGACGGGCACGTAGGGGTTGCTGTCCGAGGCGACCGGGTTCGGCAGATTGTCCCGGCTGCGCCCCGTGATCGGGGGCAAGCGCCAGTTCGCCTCGATGAACTTCAGCGTCGACACATGGTCGGTGTATGTGTGCGAGATGTGACCGCCGGTGCTGTACTTCGAGACGGCGATCATGGGGATCCGGGTGCCGTCGCCGAAGAAGTCGAGCTGCTGTACATAACCGGAGTCGTAGGACCCGCCGCCTTCGTCCAAGGTGACGAAGATGGCCGTGTCGTCCCACAGCTTCGGATTGCCCTGAACCCCGTCGACAATCTTCTTAACGAAGCCCTCGAACAGATCCAGCTTCGAGGACGCAGGATGCCCGTCAACCAGGCCGCTCGGCTTCACGTAAGACACGGCCGGCAGATCGCCGCTCGCTATGCCGGCGTAGAGATCGGTAGTGTCGTGCAGATGCTCTTGGCGCGAAGTCGGATTGGTCATGATCTCGGTATTATACGACGCCCAGTTGCAAATATTGCAGTACTCGTCGGCCGGGTTCAGATCATAGGGGTCTTTGAGATACAGGTTGAACTGATCGCCGAAATAGGCCCACGAAATCTTGGATTCCGAGAGCTCGATGCCGATGTTGCGCACGTTCGACGGCGGGATCGTGTACACGTAGTTGGCCGGATTGGTGTTTGTATAAGCGTTCGAGCCGTCGCCGAAATACCCGGGATTGTAGTTGTTGACGAGATAGTAGTGCCCGGCCTCGCAGTTAGGATTGATGCTCGGCTTCTGGCTTTGGAGGTAGGTGACGACTTCCGCGACAGCCGGCTGAGAGAGGTCCGCGCAGTTGACGTAAGAACCGCCGCCATAGTTCGCGTTCGGCGCCGTCGCCGTCGGGCTGCCCGAACCGCCGCCATAGCCATCCTGGGTATAGAAGTTGTTCGTGCCCGGCATCGGGTTCGGGTTTTCGATTTCCGACAGAGCGGAGGAATGCCTGGGCACGGGCGTTCCCGGCATCGCGGGATTGACGGGATTGTTCGGCGGGACCTCGGGATTGCCCGCCCCATTGCTGAACCAGATCGCATCGCCGGAGCCGAGCATGATGTGGTTGGCGCCGGTGCCGCCGAGGACCGCCTGGTGGTAATTGTCGCTCATCGTGTAGTCGTCGGCGAGCGACTTCAGATAGGACGCGTCGCCCGTGTACACATTGAAAAAGAACATCGCAGTCGAGCCTTCGCCGATATAGTCGGCGGGCTGCGCCGCGCCGTTGGAGCCGGTGGCGACGGTGGTCTCGACCCAAGGCCAGAGATCCGAACGGCAGCCCGACGGGTCGGTCTTGGTCGCCGTAGCGGCGGAGCAATCGAGCTCTTGCCACATCTGGAACAGGCGATGCACGGGGCTCGCAGTATATGCATCGTAAGGCATCGTCGGCGTATGTGTCGACTGAGTTATTTGGAAGACGCCGGGCGGCAAATGGCTCGCGTCCTGGCCGTCGTAGTAGACGCGCGCGTCGGGCACGAGTTTGCTGGTGGTGTTGCCGCTGCTCATCTGGCCGGTGCCGCCGGTGAGCAGATATTGGTAATAGGTCGTCGGGGTCAGAGGGAGACCGTTTTCATAGGGTATCACGGCCGCCACGTTGGCGGGCGTATTGCAATCCGTCGTCGATCCGCTGGAGTACCCAATCATCTGACAGCCGTAGGGCGTGTACGGGCCGCCGACCTGGAAGGGAGGCAGTGTCTTATAAGGGCTCTTCGGCGGCGCTAACTGGTAACTTTTATAGTCAGAAGCGCTGTACTGCAAGCTCTTCGAATAGTTCGGGCCGGGCGTGCCGTCAGGTTTGACGATCCCCTCGGAAAGCAAATTCCAGACGGTCTCGCCGGACTTGGGCTGGTAGGTGGCGAAGACGTTATCGAAGGTGCGATTTTCGCCGATGATGATGATGACGTGCTTGATCGGCGTTTTGGTGGCTCCGTCACTGCTGTTGGGGCCGAACGACCCGGCGCTAGACGCGGCCTGCGCCGTGCCGGACTGGGCGTTTGGCGCGGGCTGCGCCATGCCGGACTGGGCGCCCACGAGAGCTAGAATTGTTGCTGTCACCACCGCGCTGTCGCGTAGGCGCGTCCCGAATGCCAACTTGCGCATGAAATTCCTCCGAGTTAAAAGTGAATCCTCGTTAATCAAGCTTAACGAGCAAGCTTAACGAGCGAGTAATAAGCTAGGAGGCGCCAGTGTCGGGCGTGCTTCAGAATTATGTCGCTCGTTCTTTTGTGTGTAATCGAAGCGGCGACTGGGATTTCAAGTGCTTGCTGGGTCATCGAATAGTCCGATTTCCTTCATCATCCAGCCGGATATGAAACTGCTGGCGCTATCGCTCGGTATCCTGGTAAACGAGGCGTCGGGGAGTAACGGCCAGTGGTCGCGACGGCATATCGAATCGCGCCCGAGGGCGGTCAGCGGGCCGGCGCCATACGCTGTCTTGCCTCCGCCCTCGCTCTGGTCGTGCCGTGTCTCGCCTCGAGCGCGAAGGCCGACACGCTGAGCGCTGGGTTGCGCGCTTATGCGCGTCACGATTACGTCCGCGCCGCGCCGTTGTTGCTCGTCGAGGCCGAACGCGGCGTGCCGATTGCAGAAACATACATCGGTTATATGTACCAGAATGGCCTCGGCGTTCCCCGCGACTACGTTGTCGCGGCCAACTGGCTCAACCAGGCCGCCCAGCAGGGCGCGCCGACGGCGCAATTCCTGCTCGGCCTGCTCTTCGACAAGGGATACGGCGTGCCACAGGACTGGGTTCAGGCCGAGGTCTGGCTCAACCTCGCCGCGTCGCAAGCCAACGCAAAAGAGCGCGACTATTGGGTGCGCATGCGCGACGCGGTCGCGCAGAAGCTGACGCTCGACCAGCTCGCCGACGCCCAACGGCGCGCGTATGCCTGGGCGCCGATCGCCCTCCGCAGGGAAGGGCCGCTTTCGGCGCGATATTGAATCGCTCAGAGTCTCCCGCTCGGAGGCGGCGGAGGTCCAATCGACCTCGTCCTCGTGCGGCCGATCGCCGCACGAGGACTCGTTCGGCGCAGAATGTACGCGACAATTTTCGACGGGCAGCCCACGCAATTTAGCGAAACGTCATGTCTCCTTCATGCCGAAGACATAACGGCGCGATCTATTGCTTGCCGACATTTACAAGAGTGGGAGGATCCAAGATGTTTGTTTCAAGGTTTTTCAAGTGCACGACCGCGTTGCTCGGCACGTTGGCGATCCTGTCGAGCGCCACGGTTTCGCTGGCGCAAGGCGGCCCCAGCCAGAACGAGGGGCAGCAGAACCAAGGCTTCAACCAACAAGAGCTGACGCTGAAGGAAAAGGTCGCGCTCCTGCGCCAAAGGGTGAAGTATGTCTTCGTGATTTTCCACGAGAACGAATCCTTCGACCATTTCTTCGGCACCTACCCGGGCGCCAACGGCCTCTTCAGCGCACCGCAGGGCGCCACGCCGGCCAACGCGACGCCCAGCTTCGTGCAAAAATACCTCGATACCTCGCTCAATACGGTGACGATCTCGCCGTTTCTGATGCCGCAAGCCGTGAAGACCCCGGGAGGGCAGATCGTGCCGATCTATCCCGCCGACGAGATTTCGGTCGACCACAGCCACCAGGGCATGGCGAACAGCCTGCATATCGACCCGACGACCGGCGTCGCGGCGAATGACCGTTACGCCATGGACCAGGAAGGCCTGACGACCGACGCGTCCGGCGCCGTCGTAAGCTCGAAAGACGTGGCGCCGACCGTAATCTCGCTCGCGCAAAAGCAGAAAGCCGAAACAGACATCGGCCACATCGATTGCGACACGATCCCCTTCATGTGGCTGTGGGCGAAGAACTTCGTACTGTTCGATAGCTTCCATCAGACGATCGTCGGGCCGTCGACCCCGAATGCGATCGCGATTATCGCCGGCCAGTCCGGTCAGACGCAGTGGGCGCTTCACAACAATGAAGGCGCGACGACCACCTATGCGAACCCGGCCTTCCCGAACCCGCTCGGCGCCAGCTACGGCTCGAACGGCCCCACGAGCAATTCGTACGTGCCGATTGTCGCCGACCCGGGTCCGTTTCCGGGCTCGAGCCTGGACCACAGCCCGGTCAAGCCCCCGTTCAACTTCGACGAGAGTGCAACCAATCCGACCCTGAACCTGACCTTCGCCGCCCTGCCGCTGTCGTTCATGGGCCGGAACATCGAGAAGGTGATCCAGGCGGATCAGAATCCCGCCGCGGACCTGCTGGACGTCCAGGACGACATCAAGACCATTGCGTCCGAGGACCCTGCGGTCAACTGGGGCTGGTATCAGCAGGGCTTCAACAACAACGACGCGCCTGACCCCTACGAGCCGCAAAACTCGACCACGCCAAACCCCACCAACATCCCGGGCCTGAATACCGGCTACGTGTTGCATCACAACGGCCCGCAGTATTTCGGCTATCTCGCCGACAATCCGCAGGTGCTGAACAACAACCTGCACGGCGCGGCGGACTTCTTCCATGCCATCGAAGGACGATGGCTCCCGCGCGACGGCGGCGTGTTCTATCTGCGCGGCGGCTACGACAACAACGACGGGTTGGTTCCGGTCGATCCGACGCCCGCCATCCAGCATGCGTTCATCGGCAACGACGATCATCCGGCCTACTCGGACCAGCAGATCTCCGAGGCGTTCGCCGCCAAGGCGATCAACGACATCGCCAACAGCCCTTACTGGCCGGAAAGCGCGATCATCATCACCTACGACGAGACCGACGGGTTCTACGACCATGTTTCACCCGAGAAGCGCAGCACGTTCGCCGACGGCTCGCAGCTTGCGGCCGGTCCGCGTATCCCGGCGATTGTGATCTCGCCCTATGCAGCGTCCGGCGAGATTTCGCATCAATACAGCGAGCACGGCTCGGTGATCAAATTCATCGACGAACTGTTCGGCCTCGTGCCGCTCGCCTCGCTGCCGGACGAGGTGAAGGGGCGCGAGCTCGGCGCCAAGACACTGGGACAGAAAAACCTCGGTCCTTCCGATGATCCGGCGAATGACGTCGGCGACCTGACCGAAGCCTTCGATTATGACATCCTGCGCGGGTTCAAGCCGCCGGTTCCTGCTTCGAAGGCGTCAATTCCGGCGACGGTGGTCGCAACGCTGCCTCATTTGGCGAAGGCGAATTATTCGCCGAACGGCTACACAAACGGCGCCTGCGAGGCGATCGGCGTCCTGCCGACCGATTTCCCGTCTCTGGAAGCCTACAAGGCGGGGCAGCCGATCGACCCGTATCCGGTCGACGTCAATCCGCGTCCGACCCAGTCGCCCGGCACGCCGACCTCCGGAACGTGGACGCCCTGATCCATTTTCGGCTCGAGGCGTCCTGCCGGAGATCACCTTTCGCGAGGATGGAGGTCCTGGCCTCCATCCTCGCTTCCCTTCAGACTTCGTTGCGATTGTCGATGACTCGCTTTTTTCCGCGCCTCTTCGCCCTTCCAGGCCTCTTGGCCGGCTTTTTGCTGGCGCAGGCCAGCATAGCGCATGCTCAAACTTTGGACTCCATCCGCGCCGCTCACCACATCGAATGCGGTACTGTCGTGGCCGCCGACGACTGGAACGGAGAGGACGTCCACGGCAATCTTTCAGCCCTCGAAACCGAAATTTGCCGCGCCGTGGCCGTCGCGATCCTCGGCGACGCGGCCAGCCTGACGGTCAAGGCGTTTCCAGCCGAGCCGGAGGCGTTGAGCGCGCTCGAGGCGGGCGCCATCCAGCTCGCGGTCGGCGTTTCGCCTTCGGCTTCGACCGCAGTCCATTACGGCGTCGGGTTCGGACCGCCGATCTTCTATGACTCCCAGCGTGTCATGGTGTCGAAGCTGAGCGGCGTCACCGAACTGGCGGGCTTGCGCGACAAACTCATCTGCGCCCTCGACATGAGCCCGCCTGAGCGCGCGCTACGCGACGAAATGACCGCGCGAGGCGTTCCTTATGCGCTGATGACACACTCGGAACAGGGCGAGATGGATGCGGCCGTGGCTGTCCGCCGGTGCGAGGCGGGCACGGCGATGGAGTCGCGGCTCGCCGAGTCGCGCGCCAACTTTCATGCGCTGACCAGCGATTTTGTGTTCCTGCCGGATCGATTCGGGCTGAACCCGATTGTCCCCGCCTATCGCTATGGAGATCAGAAGTTCGGCCTGGCGGTCGACTGGACGGTCAGCGCCCTGATCGAGGCGGAAGCGTTGGGGATCACGCAGGCCAACGTGTCGGCGGCGCTGAAACGGGAAGACATGCGGGCCGAGCAATTGCTCGGGCACGACTTCGCGACCGCTCAGGCGCTCGGGCTGGCGCACGACTGGGCCGCCAAAGTGATCGCTGCGACAGGCAATTATGGCGAGATCTTTCAACGCACGACGGGCGGGCCCTACCATCTGGATCGGGGTCTCAATGCGCTTTGGACCGAGGGCGGGCTCATGCGACCCCTGCCGATGAGATGACGCGGGCGCCGACGGACTCCGTCGGCGGCGCTCCGGTTCGTTGCAGCCGTGGTGGAAAACTCGGGCTTGTCAAAAGCGCAAGTCGGCGCAGTCAAGGCCGATGAATGAACGGCCTGATGTTCAGTGCGTGAGGCCGGCTCGGACGCCGTCCGCGCAGTTTTGGTCGCGCCGAAGCGATCTCAAAGCGTTAGGCGCAAAAACT
>Ga0074046_10003904_pt1 | contig 12301 bp, 12 predicted proteins | sample BogForMeECP23OM3_FD_94441 | JGI IMG/M metagenome (GOLD analysis project Ga0074046, IMG submission 94441) | Bog forest soil microbial communities from Calvert Island, British Columbia, Canada - Bog Forest MetaG ECP23OM3 | ecosystem: Environmental > Terrestrial > Soil > Wetlands ...
CGGATCCCGGCGTACCGGCGGAACGCCACCTGGGTGACGAGCAGCGGCGCGGTGAACACGGCCAGCGCGGCCAGCCCCATCACCTCCGCCGCGAACGCGATGAGCAGCGCCGAAGCGCCCACCGCCGCGCCCAGCGGCAACTGGACGCGCATCTCGTCCACCAGCGCCACCCGGAACCTGACCCGCTGCTCGTCGACCCGCAGCAGGGCCGTGAGCACCGCCTCGAGCAGCAGGGCGGCCACGGTGAGGGCGGTCATCAGCGAGAAGGCCAGGCCCCAGTGCCGGTCCACGGCGTCGTTCCCCGCCAGCGGGCGGAAAATGTAGGCGACGCACGCGACGCAGAGCAGGCGCACGGCCATGCCGCTCACCCGGGCGGGCCGGCCGACGGCCAGGTGCGGCAGCGCGCCGATGATCATGCCGATGGTGGCCACGGTCACCACCTGCTGGGCGCTGTAGTGGACGAGGTGGGTCCCGACCCGGATGAGCAGGGCGTAGGCGAGCGCGCCCGCGAACCCGATCGGGGCGGACTCGCGGTCCCCCGGCAGGTTGAGCCGGAGCACCTCGCCGAACGCGATCAGCGCGCCGAACGCGACCGCGATCCGTGGGTCCTGCAGGCCGTCCGCCGCGGTCTGCGCCACCGAGACCACCAGCCACACCCCGGCGGCCACCACGAGCAGCAGCTGGCCGGAATCCCTCACCTGCCAGGGATACCGGCGGAGCTCATGTCGTCGAACGGTCATGGCGGCCTCAGAGGCTGTCGATGACGCGAAGCGGCGCGGCCGGGTCGTCGTCATCTCGCGCCGCGGCGGCGGCCAGGTCATCGGCCGCGAGCACGGGGGGCTCTGGCCGCTGCCAGCCTTCGCGCCTGAGCGCGGCCACGAAGGCGGCCACGAAGGCCGGGTCGAACTGCGTGCCCGACCACTTCCTCAGCTCCTCGATCGCCTCGTCGACCGGGCGGGCGCCGCGGTAGGACCGGGTGGAGGTCATGGAGTCGAAGGCGTCGGCGACCGCCAGCACCCTGGCGAACTCGGGGATCTCGTCCCCGGCCAGCCCCATCGGGTAGCCGCGGCCGTCAATCCGCTCGTGATGGTGCATGATCCCGGCCAGCGCCTCGTCCAGGAAGCCGATCTCCCGGACGATGTCGAGCCCGCGCATCGGGTGCAGTTGGATGGCGGCGTACTCCTCCTCGGTCAGCTTCCCCGTCTTCTGCAGGACCTTCGTGGGCACGCCGAGCTTGCCCACGTCGTGCAGCATCCCCGCGTACCTGATCGCCTCGACGCGGTCGCCCCCCATGCCGATCTCGCGCGCGATCATGACCGAGCCGCGGGACACCCGGTCGCTGTGGCCGCGGGTATAGAAGTCCTTGGTCTCGACCGCCTGGCACAGCGCGCCCACCGTGGCCTCGTACGCCTTCTGCTGCTCGGCGAACTGCGCGACCGCCCAGCGGGCCACGAACAGCGGAATCAGCACCAGCAGCGGCGCGAACGGCCCCACCACGCTCCACAGGGCGGCGATGAGCAGCCCGTAGGCGGCGTAGCCGAGATCGGAGAGCAGCAACCGGCCACTCAGCCCGACTCCCTGGCCCCCGAGGACCCCCGCGGGCCCCCGGTCGGGGCCTCTGGTCAGCCAGAGCACGCCGCTGAGCAACCCGTGGTTGGCCGCGACGAGGATCATGGCCGCGCCGGCGAACGGGGCGATGATCTTCGGAAAAGAATTCTCGTCCGGCAGCCCGACATGGCCGCCTAGGGCAAGAAAAGCACGACCCGCTAGGTACGCACTGAGTGCGTACATCGACGTATTGAATACGCGCTGCAGGAGGTGCGGGCCGCGGCGCAGACCCAGTGCGGTACAAGCTCCCACAATCGCGGCGCCAACCGGACCGACCAGGACAACTGACGCGAGCATGGCGGCCGAACTCGAGGACCACGTGAGCTGCCCTTCGCGAAGTTGCGTGGCCCTTGATTCAGAGATGATGACCAGGATCCCCAGAAATACGATGTACTCCCAGTTCAGGCCCGTAAACGGACCCCTAGCCACCAGGACGACGGCGAGAACCACCACCGCACCGATGTAGACCAGTGCGACCCGCGAGAGCTTGCCCAAACTTCCCCCTCGCAGTCGGGAGTATGTACGCCGCGAACCTGGACCGGTAATGCCGGGAATGTCAGCCCCAGGCCACGCCGCGGGCGCGCAGCACGCCGGGCCCGCCCGCGAGGGGCACGCGCCGACCAACTTCGACATCACCGCCTGTGTGCATGAGGCGGACCTCCCTAGGCGAAATTGCGTTCGCCGCACGCGTCTTGTAACCGTTCAACCACAGGATAACGCGAGCACAGACGTTCGCGCAGGCCTAAATCTCATCGTGGACAAAACGTGAGCGTTCTCGTCACAACGAGCAATCAAGGGCCGCACATATGGCCCAATTGCCACGGTCCGGACAAATCGGAACGCCGCTACCGGCGGTCGTTACTCAGCGAACTCGATGGTCGCGCGGACTTCCCTGATGCGGACGAGAATCTTGGCGCGCAGCTCGGCGGGTGCCGCATCGCAGCGGCAGTGCTTTTGCACTAGCCGCTTCACCGCCTCCTCAAGGCCGTACTCGCGCAGGCAGGGCCCGCACTCATCCAGGTGCTGGCGGATCTTGGCGCAGTCCAGGTCGTCCAGCTCGCCGTCCAGGTAGCCGTAGACCCGGTCTAGCACCTCGGTACACGGAGTCTCGTGGGGGTTTCCGCAGCTCATCGCCCCTCCTCCCCGGATGCTGAGGCGTCGGAAGAAGCAGTCCGGGCCAGCCCGCGCTCCGCCGCGTAATCCTGGAGCAGCTCCCGCAGCTGCCGGCGACCGCGATGCAGGCGTGACATCACGGTACCGATCGGCGTCTCCATGATGTCGGCGATCTCCTTGTACGCGAACCCTTCCACGTCGGCCAGGTAGACCGCGATCCTGAACTCTTCGGGCAGCGCCTGCAGCGCCTGCTTGATGTCAGAATCCGGCAGACGCTCCAGCGCCTCCGCCTCGGCCGACTTCAGTCCCCCCGAGGTGTGCGACGCGGCCCGCGCCAGCTGCCAGTCCTCGACCTCCTCCGCGCCCGACCGCTGCGGCTCACGCTGCCGCTTGCGGTAGGTATTGATGAAGGTGTTAGTGAGGATCCGGAACAGCCACGCCTTCAGGTTCGTACCCTGCTGGAACTGGTGGAAGGACGCGTAGGCCTTGGCGAAGGTCTCCTGCACCAAGTCTTCCGCATCCGCCGGGTTGCGGGTCATCCGAAGCCCTGCGGAGTACAGCTGATCCAGGTAGGGCAGCACCTCCTGCTCGAAGCGCTCACTGCGCTGTTCGAGAGTCTCCGGAACGGGACCCACCCCCTCTAGGTAGTACGAGGCCGGGCTGCGGGCATGCAGACCGTATGTGCGGGAGGATACCGCGCCGGAGTCGGAAGCTTCCGTCAGCATGCCACGTGGTGGCGAAGCGACTGCCATGCCGCGTTCAACACGGTAGTGCACCCGGTCATTCCGCAGTCGGCAGCTGGCTGGCATAAGGCCAGCCAAGCCGGGAAGGATATGTGGTTAGGCGCCGCATTCACGGGGGCGCCGAGTCAGGAGTTCAGCGCCCGTGCAGCATGCGGCCAGCGCGATCACCGCGCCTGACACTGATCAACTCCCGGTCTACTGGCAGTTCCACGAGGCGGTGACGCGAGCCCAGCTGACGGAGTGGCTGCCGTCCGGCCGGCACCTCCTCGTCGACGTCTCGGGGCCGCGCGCACCGGGCGCCGAACTGGCCGCCCAGGCCGGCCACACGGTGCTGCGCGTGATCGAGGGAAGCCGCGCCACCCCCTCGGCGCCGGAGGCGCCGACTTCCCCCCGAGGCCAGCACAGCCAGCACCCCCGCATCGTCCCGGTGATCGCCGACTCGTCGCGGCTGACCTTCCTGCGTGAAGCCTGCGCGGATGGCGTCATCGCGGATGACCGGGCGCTGTCCGTGCACCTGGCCGCCGAGGCGATGATCGCGGAGATCGCCCGCGTGCTGCGGCCGGGCGGCCGGGTGCTCGCCTGCGTCGACTCCCTGGTGCTCGGCATGGCCGTGCTCGCCGACCAGCACCACTGGGCCCACCTGGTCGACCTGCCGCACGCCGAGGTGGTGCTCGTGCCGTGGCCGGACGGCACGATCACCAGGTGCTTCGGCCCGGACCAGGCCCGCGAGCTGTTCGCCGGGGCCGGGCTGCGGGTCAACTGGATCCGCTCGCGAACCGTGTTCTCCGAGTCGGTGGTGACGCACTGGCTGCGGCGCGACCCCGGCGGCCTGTCCAAGCTCGTGCGGGCCGAACTAGCGGCCCGGTCCGACGAGTCGCTCGGCGCGCAGCTGGTGATATCGGCCAGCAAGCCCCGGGGGGGTTTGGGGGGCCAACACAGCTAGCGCCGGCGCTTGGCGTACTTGGCCTGGCAGGCGACACAACGGGCCGCGTCGGGCCTGGCTTCCAGCCTGCCTTCACCGATCTCGTTCCCGCAGTCGACGCACTGACCGTAGCTGTCGTCGTCGATGCGGGCGAGCGCGGCGAGGACCTCGTCTCGCTGAGCCTGAGCGGACGCCAGGACGGCCTCGGTACGGTCGGCCTCGGAGAGCATGGACCCCGCGTCGGCGGAGTCCTGCGGATACCCCGTACTGGCCACCGACCCGGGGCGCTCGCCCTGCAAGACGGCTATCGACCGGTCCAGCTCGTCGCGCATCTCCTCCAGGCGCTTGCGGGCAACGGTAGTGTCCACTAATGTCCTCGCCTCCCGTCCGCGTGCGGTAGGCAGCCCAGGCTCGCATTGACGCCGAGCCACGGCTGCGGGCCGCGGACTCAGAACAACTCGCCGGGCGGCCTCTCCCTGCCGGCGGAAGCCTCGGACCGCCCATCGGCGCCCTCGAGGGGCCTGATGAGTTCCGGTCCGTTGTTCCGCACGAAGTTGACGGCCACCGATACGGGATGCGACGTCAGGCCGCCCGCCATCGCGGGCAGCATCGTCGCCTGAAGCTGGCTAGGTTCGGTATGGTCCGGGTCGAGCCAGTCTGCCCAGTGCTCAGGGGTGATCACCATGGGCATGCGATCGTGGATCTGGCCGACATCGTCGGTTGCCTGGGTCGTGATAATCGCGGCCGTCCACAGCCAGGCGCGCTCATGATCGGGCGGCACCGACTCGTCCCGCCATCGTTCGTAGATGCCGGCGAAGGCCAGTGACCCCCCATCCGTTCGGTAAATAAAATATGGTTGTTTGCGCTTCTTTCCGTCTTCTTCAATGGGCTGCCACTCGTAGTACCCGTCCGCCGGGATGATGCACCGGCGCTTGGCGAAGGCGCGCCTGAAGGACGGCTTGACCGCCACGGTCTCGGCGCGAGCGTTGATGAGCCTGCCGCCGGCCGACGCGTCCTTGGCCCAGGAGGGCACCAGGCCCCAGCGGACTACCCGCAGCTCACGGGCCTGCGGCTCGTCATCACGGGCGGGCCGGTCCAGGACCGTGAAGATTCTCTTGGTCGGCGCCACGTTGTAGTCGGGATCAGGCTCGGGGTCGGGTGAGGCAGCCACGCGGTCGCGCTCGACGCCGAACTCCTCGAGGAGTTCAAGGCGCTTGCGCGCCGACACAAAACGACCGCACATGCAAACTTCCTAAACTGGATACAGTCTGGACACGTCCCGTTAAGCCTGGATTGGCGATTCATAACCAGAATCCGGGGCGGCCAAACACGCGTCGCGCCCTGCGGGCGCCCGGACGATACGCTCAACCGTATGCGTTTGGACAACAACCAGGACCGGACCTGGCCTTCCCCCGCCGCCGACGGGCCGGTCAGCGCCCGCGTCCGGCTGCCGGCCTCCAAGTCGATCACCAACCGGGCCCTGGTCCTGGCCGCGCTCAGCGACGGCCCGGCCGTGGTCGCCAACCCGCTGCGGGCCAGGGACACCCTGCTGGCGGCCGATGCGGTGCGGGCGCTGGGGACCGAGGTCATTGAATCCCGAACGGCCTGGCACCTCACGCCCGGGCAACCCGCGCCGGGTTCCGCGGTGAGCGTGGACGTGGGCAACGCGGGCACGGTCATGCGGTTCCTGCCCGGGCTGGCCGCGCTCACCTCGGCCGTGGTCGGCTTCGACGGGGACGCGCGGGCCAGGCAGCGCCCGGTCGGCCCGATCCTCGCGGCGCTGCGGCAACTCGGCGCGCACATCGAGGACGGCGGCCGGGCCGCGGTCCCGTTCACCGTGCACGGCCGGGGCGCGGTCCGCGGCGGCACCGTGGTGCTGGATGCTTCGGGGTCCTCGCAGCTGGTGTCGGGCCTGCTGCTGGCGGCGCCCCGGTTCGACGAGGGCATCGAGGTACGGCACGAGGGCCCGCCGGTGCCTTCGGCACCGCACATCGCCATGACCGTGCGGATGCTCCGCGCGGCCGGCGCCGACGTGGCGGAACTGCGGTCCCGCGCTGGTGAGCGGCCGCAGGCCTGGCGGGTCCGGCCGGGCCGGCTCCACCTGGGCTCCGTCACGGTGGAACCCGACCTGTCCAACGCCGGCCCTTTCCTGGCCGCGGCGCTGGTCACCGGGGGCACCGTCACCATTCCCGACTGGCCGCGGGACAGCCTGCAGGCGGCCGGGGCGATCCTGGACGTGCTGGCGCACATGGGCGCGCGGTGCGAGGTCGGCGCGGACGGGCTGACCGTCACCGGCACCGGCCGGATCCGCGGCATCACCGCCGACCTGCGCGACGTCAACGAGCTCACGCCGGTGCTCACCGCGGCGGCGGCGGTGGCCGAATCGCCCTCGGTCTTCACCGGGCTGGCGCACACCCGCACGCACGAGACCGACCGGCTGGCCGCCCTGGCCAAGGAGATCAACGCGCTCGGCGGCGACATCACCGAACTGCCCGACGGGCTGCAGATCAGGCCCCGCCCGCTGCGGGCCGACGGGTCGTTCGGCAGCTACGACGATCACCGGATGGTGATGGCGGCGGCCGTGCTCGGCCTGGTCGTGCCCGGCCTGCGGGTGGCCGGCGCGGACACGGTGGCCAAGACCTTCCCGGACTTCATGGACGTCTGGGCCTCGATGCTAGGACCGGAACCCCTGACCGCGCTATGAGCTCGCAGTCCGGCTACGAGCGGCTCGACGAGGACGACGTCCGGGTCCGCCCCGGCCGCGGTTCCCGGCCGCGCACCCGGCGGCGCCCTGCGCACGAAAGCGCCGTCGAGGGCTTCGTGACCAGCGTGGACCGGGGCCGGTACGGGTGCGTGACCGAGGACCGAAGGCTGGTCGTGGCCATGAAGGCGCGCGAGCTCGGCAAGGGCTCGGTGGTGGTAGGCGACCGGGTGGCGCTGGCGGGCGACACGTCCGGCGCCGAGGGGACGCTGGCCCGGATCGTCCGGGTGGAGCCGCGGACCAGCGCGCTGCGGCGGTCCGCCGACGACACCGACCCGCTGGAGCGGATCATCGTGGCCAACGCCGACCAGCTGGTGATCGTCTGCTCGCTGGCCTCGCCGTCGCCCAACCTCCGGTTCGTGGACCGCTGCCTGGTCGCCGCGTACGACGCCGGGCTCGACCCGCTGCTGGTGCTGACCAAGGCCGACCTGGCCTCGGCATCGGCGGCGCGTAAGGTGCACGACTTCTACCGGCCGCTGGGCCTGCCGATGCTGACCACCAGGCGCCCGCTGCCGCCGCGCACGCTGTCCCGGCTGCGCTCCGCGCTGGACGGCCGGGTCAGCGTGCTCATCGGGCCGTCCGGCGTCGGCAAGTCCACGCTGGTGAACACGCTGGTGCCGGAGGCGGAACGTTCGGTCGGCAGGGTCAACCCGGTGACCGGCCAGGGCAGGCACACGTCGTCGTCCGTGGTGGCGCTGCCGCTGGGCGACGGGTGGCTCATCGACACGCCGGGACTGCGGGGGTTCGGGCTGGGCCACGTGAGCCCGGAACGGGTGGTGGAGGCGTTCGGGGACCTGGCCGAGGGCACCGCCGGGTGCCCGCCCGGCTGCGATCACCTCTCCCCTGGCTGCGCCCTGGATGAGTGGGCGCGCGACCACCACGCCGAGGCGCGCCTGGACTCGCTCCGCCGCCTGCTCCGCAGCCGCGAAGGCACCAGCCCGGAGGGGTTAGGTGACGGTGCCGCCAGTATGACGCGGGCGCGCCAGATCTGGCCAGCGAGATATCCCAGGCGGTACCGTTTCCCGGGTGGCACGCTACGACGATGACCTGCGCTTCGCGCATGTCCTCGCAGATAACGCCGATGACATCACGACCCGGCGGTTCCGGGCGCTGGACCTGCGGGTCGACACCAAGCCCGACCTCACGCCGGTGTCCGACGCCGACCAGGCGGCCGAGGAGTCGCTGCGTAACGTGCTGCGCCGGTCACGCCCGCGCGACGCGGTGCTCGGCGAGGAACTGGGCCGGTCCGGTTCGGGGCCGCGGTGCTGGGTCATCGACCCGATCGACGGGACGAAGAACTACGTGCGCGGCGTCCCGGTCTGGGCCACGCTGATCGGGCTCATGGACGGCCCGGACGTCGTGGTCGGGGTGGTGTCCGCGCCGGCCCTGGGCCGCCGCTGGTGGGGCGCCCTCGGCGGCGGCGCCTGGACCGGGCGCAGCCTGACCAAGGCGTCGCCGTGCCGGGTGTCCAGGGTGACCAAGCTGGGCGACGCGTCGATGTCCTACTCCGGGCTCGGCGGCTGGTCCGAGCGCGGGCTGCTCGATAATTTCCTCGGCCTGACCCGGTCGGTGTGGAGAACACGGGCGTTCGGGGATTTCTGGTCGCACATGCTGGTCGCGGAGGGCGCCTGCGATATATCCGCCGAACCCGAGGTGACGCTGTGGGACCTGGCCGCGCTCCAGATCATCGTCACCGAGGCCGGCGGCCGGTTCACCACCCTCGAGGGCGCGGCCAGGCCCGACGGCGGCAGCGTGGTGTGCACCAACGGTCACCTGCACGACGAGGTGCTAGCTCAGCTGCAGAATTCGCACGGCTGAGTAATCGCAGGGCTTGCCGTCGGCGGTGAATTAGCCGATGCTGGTGGGACGTCACAAATGCACAAGCGTCGGAGCCAGGGGGTGTTACTCGTGAAGGTGCGAGACGGCATGTCCCATCTAGTCCTTACCATCGGGCCAGCGCACACGCTGCGGCAGGCCGCCCGGATGATGTCGGCCCGCCGCATCGGCGCCGCCGTCGTGATCGACTCGGAGCACGCGGGCATCGGCATCCTGACCGAGCGCGACATCCTCGACTCGGTCGCCGCCGGCGAAGACCCCGACGCCGAGCTCGCCGCGCAGCACCGCACCGAACACCTCACCTACGCCTCGCCCGACTGGACCCTGGAACGGGCCGCCGAGGCGATGATCCGGGGCGGGTTCCGGCACCTCGTCGTGGTCGAAGGCCACGACGTGGCCGGTTTGCTCTCCATGCGGGACATCGTCCGCTGCTGGACGTCCGCCGAGCCGGTCAAGCCCACCCAGCCGCAGGCCGTCGTCACCTCGGCCTGAGGGCCTTCCCCGAGGGTTCAGGACGACTCTCCGCTCCGGCGGGTGCGGGCTTGGGGCGAGCGCTTTACCCGGGGGGTGGCTCGGATCCGCGCGGTCGTGCCGGTCCGCGGCGTTCCCGCCATGCCGGACAATTAGCGACATGAACCGCGAGAGCGCGGAAACCTTCCTGCGGCTGCTGGCCGAGGCCGAGTTGCGCGACCAGCTGGCGCCTGGCCCGCCGCCCTGGGCGGCCGGCCCGGGCGCACGCCGGGCCAAGGTGATGGCGGTAGGACAGGCCCTGACCGCCGTCGGAGCGCTCGAGGTCGGCACCGTGGAGGACATCCTGGCCGATTTCGACCTGGCCGTGAGCGTCCGGCAACTCCGCGGCCGGCCCGGCCCGGGACCAGCCGGAACCGCCGCACCCGCTGCCCGGCCGCCCGGAACGGGGCCAGTAGGGCAGCTGCGGGCCAAGCCGGCGCCGCGGGTGGCTGCCCAGCTCAGGTACGGCCGCTCCGGACCGCCGGTCCGGCCGCCCAGGCTGTCGCGCAGCTGGATGGCGGGGCCGACGGACCCGGAGCCGCCCGGTCAGGACCCGGATCAGGGTGCGGCCGACCGGTTCGTCCCGGTCGGGCTGACGATCCCGTTTCACGACGAGGGCATCAGCGGCGACCTGTACCTCATGTCATTCGCGCATACCGGCTCGGGTGCGCGCTTCATGGCGGTCTGGGGGATACGCACCCCGTTGGCGCAGCTCCGGATGGGCCTGCAGGGCCCGGACCTGATTCCGTTCGAGCTGTTCACCGTGGTCGATGACCGGGGCGTCCGGTATGAACTTGACTTCACCCCCAGCGGCGGCCTCGAGTGGACCGGCGTGATCAGCCTGCGCCCTACCCCGCCGGCCGGGATTCGCTGGCTCGACGTCACCCCGCCGCTAGGCCCGGCAGTTCGCATCGAGCTGGACCAGGGCGGCCCGACGGCGAGCGGCGGGCCGCAGGTCAGCGACGTGAAGCTCAGCCCGGGCGAGCACCTGCTGATCATGCTCGCCGAACAGCTGCTCACGATGGCACCGGAGTTCCCCCGCGACCTGCGTCGAGGGGTGGCCGCCACCTCACCCGGGCTGCTGCAGGCCATGACGGCCGCGCTCGGCGACATCATCGCCGGGCTCGAGGCCGCCGACGTCTTGTCACCGCTCAGCCCGGTCCCCGCCCGGCTCGCCGCGCTGTGCGCCAGCCTGGGCGTCGGCGGGCACGGGATCGCCGTGCCGCCCGCGGATGACCTGCCGGAGCCCTGGCTCAGCCTGCTGGCCCACTACCAGCGCCGGAAACCGGAGACGGCACCGGTGACCGAGGGCTACGCGGCGGCCACGGCCGCCCTGCCCGAACTGGACGGCATCAGGCTGGCGCTGCTCGGCGTGCACAACACCGAGGGCATCTCGTCTCTGCACGTGCTGGCCCGCGGGATGAAGGCGGAAGGGCATCCGGCGCCGCTCGGCGTCGACCTGGACTTCCCGCTGTCGGTCTGGCTCCGGGACAGCGGCGGCCGATGGCACGCCGCCCGCCCGGCCGGCTGGCACCGGGTCGGCCACGAGTACACGGCCCGGCTCCGGCTCGTGCCGCCGCTGACCCGGTCCACGACCTGGATCGAGGTGCTGGCCGGCGGTCGGTCGGCCGAGGTCCGCACCAAGCTGCCACTGCGCTGGGGGTACCCGCCATGACCGACAGGCCGAACGAACCTTGGTTTGGCTGCCTGGCTCCCTGCGAGGCTCACCTACCGTGCGGCCAGGGCCGGCACATCGTCCGCTGGGAAGCCGGGGCGCTCCGGCTGCCCAGCCATGCCGACGCCGAGGCTGAACTCGTGCTCGCCGCCCTCGGCGGGGAGAAGGCCAAGTGCGTCGAGGTGGCGCAGGCCTGGGGAAGGCACGCCGAGGACCTGTCCGTGCTGGCCATCGGCCCGCGCGGCCCGGCCGACGAGATCGCGGTCAGCTGGGACGACGTCGACGCGGCGGCACAGGCCAGCGGACGCGACTGGTCCGGCTACTGGGCTGGTCCGCTCGGCTCGCCATCGCACGGGCCGATGCGCCTCGCCAGCCCGCCGCCGGCCGCGGCCCAGGCCTGGGCGCAGGTCCGGCAACAGCAGCAGATGCAGGAAACGGAGCGGGCCGCGCAGCGCAGGAACGACATGCTGTCGCTGCTGGCGCTGGGGTACGGATTCCAGGTCAGGCTGATCGGGCAGGTGGCGCAGGCGCACGCGGACCGGCCGGACGAGGCGATGGAGAAGGTCAGGCCGCCGCTGGTCGCCGCGATCGCCGGCCGGCTGGCGCCGGTGGCCGAGGAGTGGCTGGGCATCGACCCGGACCAGGTGGTGGTGTCGCTGCGCCGCGGGCCCGGGTGGGGATCGGTCGAGCTGACCGGCCGGGGCGAGCAGCGGCGGCTGCGGGTCAGCCTGCCGGCCGGCTGGCTGGGACGGGTGTGGGCGGCCGGCCTGGCGCTGGTCGGCCGGCACCTGGTCGTCGCGGTGGACCGGGCGGGCTGGCCGGACGCGCGGGTCCTGGCCCTGCGCGCCCCGGGCACCGAACCCGTGCACATAGACGTTCACGCGAGCAGCGGGCGGCCCGGTGCGCTAGATGCGCCACACTGGGAGATATGAGCTCGCACAATCCGGCGGTCGAGGCGCTCGGCGTCGCGGTCGCGGCGCGGGTGCCGGTGCTGCTGTGGGGCGCGCCCGGCACCGGCAAGACGTCCGCGATCCGGGCCATGGCGCAGACCATGGGCCTGCCGTGCGAGACGGTGATCGCCTCGATCCGGGAGCCTTCCGACTTCGCCGGGCTGCCCATCGTGGTCGGCGACG
>Ga0074046_10003905_pt1 | contig 12300 bp, 7 predicted proteins | sample BogForMeECP23OM3_FD_94441 | JGI IMG/M metagenome (GOLD analysis project Ga0074046, IMG submission 94441) | Bog forest soil microbial communities from Calvert Island, British Columbia, Canada - Bog Forest MetaG ECP23OM3 | ecosystem: Environmental > Terrestrial > Soil > Wetlands ...
ATAAGGTCGGATCGGCCGACGCCTGCAAAAACCTGCGCGGACGGCATCGATTATGTGAAAACAAATAAGTTCGTTCTATTTGGGCACCATTTTGCCGCCATTGCTGCCGCGGGGCCTCTTCTCGGTCCGGTATTGGCGGCGCAGTTCGGTTTTCTTCCCGGAGCCCTTTGGATCGTTATCGGCTGCGTTCTGGGAGGGGGGGTCCATGATATGGTGGTCCTCTTTGCTTCCATACGGCACAAGGGGCAAAGCCTTGCCAAAATCGCCGAGAGCGAAGTCAGCAAAGCCGTCGGGATTGTCGCATCATTTGCTTTTCTCTTTATTCTCATTCTCACGCTGGCGGGTCTGTCGATTGCCGTTCTGAACGCCCTTTTTGAAAGCTTCTGGGGCGTCTTCGTTGTGGGCGCCACCATCCCCATCGCCATTTTTATGGGTCTTTGGATGTACAAGATTCGCCCCGGCGACGTTAAGACGGCCAGTATATTTGGTGTTGCCCTGCTCGCCGCAGCCATCTACATCGGAGGAGCAATCGAACCGACATCAACGCTGGCCCAGTATCTGAGACTGAGCAAGCATCAGATTGCCATTGTCATTCCTCTTTATGCATTCATTGCATCCGTACTGCCTGTATGGTTTCTTCTGGCGCCGCGAGACTATCTGTCAACATATCTGAAGATAGCCACCATCACTACGCTGGCGGTTGGAATTCTTTTCGTCCATCCCGAACTAAAAATGCCAGCGCTCACGCAGTTTACGGGCGGCGGCGGACCCGTCATCCCCGGCAATGTCTTCCCCTTCGTCTTTATCACCATCGCCTGCGGCGCCATATCCGGTTTTCACGCCATCATTGCAACAGGCACAACGCCCAAAATGCTCGGTGATGAAAAGGATATCCCATTTGTCGGCTACGGCGCCATGCTCCTGGAGGGTTTTGTAGCCATTATGGCCCTAATCGCAGCCTGCGTCCTTATTCCGGCGGACTATTTTGCCATCAACTCAGCGCCTGCGGAGTTTGCCAAACTTGGTATGGCTACCGTAGACCTCGGCAGGCTCGCTACGGAGGTTCAGGAAAAAATCCAGGGCAGGCCGGGTGGCGCCGTATCTCTCGCCGTCGGCATGGCCTTTATCTTCGATTCGATTCCCTATATGAAGAACTTGATGAAGTACTGGTATCACTTTGCGATCATGTTTGAAGCGGTCTTTATTCTCACCGCCGTTGACGCAGGCACCAGGGTCGGCAGATTCCTCCTGCAGGAAATGTTCGGCAAAATTATCCCAAAATTCAACGAAACGCTGTGGATACCTGGAATAGTCATAACCGGCGGCATCTTCAGTTTCCTATGGGGATATCTTGTGTATACTGGAAATATCTCGACGCTGTGGCCCCTGTTTGGCATGAGTAATCAGCTTCTCGCCTCAAGCGCCCTGATAATTGTAACGGCAATGTTGATTCGCATGGGGAAGGCCAGGTATATGTGGGTAACGGCGGTTCCGGGCCTTTTCCTAGGATTCGTAACGATGTATGCCGGTTATTTAAACATCACGGATGTCTATCTGCCGAAAAAGCTCTATGTCCTGGCCACACTAGCCACCGCTGTTATGGTCATGATGGTGATCGTCATCGTCGGTACCTTCAAGCGGTGGATTGAACTCCTCCAGATCAAGGAGCGTATGCAGGACATTTGGGGCGATAAGGTCATTATCGCGATTGAAGGCGAATCGTGTGTGCAGCCCGTTCAATCTAAACTCAACATCCAGCAGAAACTGGCCGCAGAAAAATGGATGGGATAGCTGTTAAGACGGCGTTAAATACAGGGGGCAAGATTTTCTTCACAAGTAAACCACGTAGTGGCCGCCAAACCTTGTCTCCAGTTGGCTCTGCATGTCTCTACGTCTGTTGAGGATGCAGTGGAGAAATGTTTTGTCTCCTATTATCTGATAGATAACCCCCTTTATAAGGGGTTGCCTTACTGATATTTATGACTTTTGTTGTATGAGACAATCAATCCTTTAGAGGTATAGACAATGATGCCGGCTTTTTGAAGTCTTTTTGCATTCCTTGTGACCAAGTCCTGCACTCCTGGAGGGGAAAAAAGGACGAATTTATTTTTCGTTTACATCTCGGGCGGTCGGGCTGGGTCGGGGCCCCCCCTGCTGCAGAACCGACGACATCAGTGGCGCTGAGCGGGCGAAGCCCGCGAATGGACGCGAGCACGAGCACAGGAGTAGCACGGATGGCATGGCGTAAATGTGTATCTCAATCTGAATTTGGTCATCCGAGTCCCCGACGACTTTACAAACGAACCGCGTATCTTTGCAGCGAGATTTCTCCATCTCTTGCCAATCCATGAAATCCAAAGAACAGACCGACGCATAACGGCTTATGATCCTAATCTGTGAATTCACCTGAAGCGGCAACAGTCGGTAACATGTCGGACGAGATCGGAAACTGGGGGTGTGAATCGCGTAAGATCGAATTGAAGCGATCACATTTTGCAGCCAACGCCGTCATAAAGCTGGGGCTGGCTTTATCTACTTTTCTGCCCATGTCTCCCCAATGGTAACTTCCACTTCAACCGGAACTTTAGAAAGATAAGCCCTCCCTGCTTCTATCATTGTTTTTCTGAGGATTTCTGCTGCATCATCTGCCATCTTTCCTGGAACTTCAAGGATGATTTCGTAATGCACCGTTCCAATAACTCGAACTCCGGTACCCGCCAATATTTGGGGGAGTAAATCCAGACCGGCTTCATCGGTCATATTCCTTGCGTGTTCAATCCGTACATAGGATAATTGAACCACCTTTGCGGGTGTCCCAGATGATGTTGCTGACCGACCTCGCTACTGAACCTTGGGACGCTTCGTGCACAGAACCTCAATGATCGAACTAAATGGAGGGCAAGATGGCTGGTCACGGACTCTGGGCATATAACGGAAGCTATCAACCTCGACAGGGAAACGACGTTGATATCCTGATTGACGGCCAGGCGACTTACAGCGAGGTCTCAAAGGCTTTTCATAGCGCCAAGGAATTCATCTATCTGACGATTTCCTATTGCGATCAGGATTTTTTATTGGTCTCAGGAAGCGATGAAACGATGTTCGACATCTTGAGGTCTTGCCAAAAGGACAGAGTTGACGTCCGAATGGTCGTGTGGCAGCCCGCCGACACCAAGACCCCGCACACAATTCCTGATCCTGCCCCAAGCAAAATTTCAGGGGTCAATGAAGGACCTGGCAGCATTCAAGCCCGCTGGGACCTTGCGAAAGGTTATTTTGGATTATATAAGTCACCACTGGGACTTTTCGAGCCTTGGCCTGTTGATTTTCCTGCGGCATTGGGCTGTCATCATCAAAAAACGTACATAATGGACGACGGCAAAGGTGGCGTGGTGGCGTTCGTGGGCGGCATCAATCCTGTTCAGTTATACTGTGATACTCCGAAGCACGACGTATTGGATGGGGGGCGAGTTGAGAGAGGGGAAGACCTGCGCAAGGGGCTTGAAGAAAATCCTCCCCTCCATGACATTTTCTACAAGATTAAAGGGCCGGCTGTTGCCGATGTTTTTGCCAATTTCGTAGAACGATATAATGGAGCAAGTATCCCTTACAGTGACCTCACCTCTGACGTAGATCGCTCAATCACCCCAGACCAGATTCCCGATGGAATTGAGGTTCAAGTCGTGAGAACCATCGCGTCGAAGACATATCCAGGGACACAGGATGGAGAACAGAGTATCAGGGAACTTTATTTCAACATGCTGGGAGCCGCTGAAGAAGGAACTTTAATCTATATTGAAAACCAATACTTTTTTGACCACGGGATCGTTTCTGAGATCCATGAGGCGGCTGAACGAGGCGCCAAAATTATTGTGGTTCTGACGTCAAAACCGGACGAAGGAACGATGCTGGGAGAGGTGGAAAGCGTACTCGAGAAAATCAGCGGTTACGAGGAGTCGTTTCCGGTATTATCCGGTCATAGCAATGTTGCGCTGCTCACCTTGGGCAACAGCAGGCCTGATCCTCGAAGTGCAGATAAAATTATCAACAGCGAAACGTATGTTCACTCGAAAAATATGGCTGTGATTGGTGACTATTGGGCAATAATGACAGGTGGATCGGCAAACATCGCGTTCACGAGCATGTGGTTCCACTCGGAGATGAATATCGCCTTCACCGACATTACTCGAATAAAAAATTGGGTTGCACAGCTTTGGTCAGAACACCTTCAAGTTCCTGAGAAGAAGGCGCTCGGACTGATCGAGAAGCCAAATGATGCCTTAACCTTCTTCAAAGCCCAAGCAGCCCGCAACAAGGCGGCTTTGGAAGGTGGAACGATGCCAGAAGGGCGTGTGTATGAGATGGGCACCGTATTCCCCCCGAGAAAGTTGGATGGGATAGACCTGGGTAGTGTTTCTATGGAGGGATAGCGGTCCAGACGAGGTCATGTGAAGGTGAAGATGAATCGAAGCAGTCGGAAACACGAACTGGACTGGACAGTGCAACCGAATCGTTTCGAAAAAGGATTGTTTTCAGAAGGGGAGAAGATGAGATGTTGTCAAAGATGAAAAGTTCTTTGGTGCTCAGTCTTATCATCTGTCTATTTTCAATATCCGCTGTATTAGCTGTTGAAGTTCCTTTAGTGAGTAATAACGGAACTTATGAACTACCAATCAAAATAAATGGCGTCATTACCCTTAATTTCGTCCTAGACAGCGGTGCTTCTGAAGTCAATATCCCAGCCGATGTAGCGTTGACACTCCTTCGGACAGGTACCATAAAAGAAGCTGATTTTCTTCCTGGAGAGACTTATACATTAGCAGATGGTTCCAAAATGAAAAGCCCTCGTTTTAAGATAGAACAATTAGAAATAGGTGGCCAGCTGATAAAACAGGTTACGGCAAGTATTGGACCAGTCAATAGTTCATTACTCTTAGGACAGAGTTTTCTTTCACGGATAAAATCTTGGTCTATAGATAACGTGGCGCATTCATTCACTTTTTCTGGTATCGTTACTGTAACAGAATTCCTTAATTCTGCTTTTCAAGATGATATAAATATGATGCTATGTACAAAATTGTTCGAATTGCCACCAAATGCCAAAAAAATAACTTTACCGAAAATATTAGATGTGTATGATGCAAAAACTATACGGATCGTTCATGTTGACCCTCCACACAGAGAATTTCCCAATTTGATTATATTTAAGGATGGTAAGCGGGTATTCGAAGCCTTGACGATAGGAATCATACCAGAAACATCTAAGTATCTTGATTTACATACAATAGGACATGGAGTCGATATTGGACATCCTTCTTTACTAACATATAGTGCAAATGGACGAATCGCATTCGACGATAAGTGTAAACATTTTATTCGCCACTACCTCAGTAAAAATGGGATGGTAGCAATTCCGTATGAGCATTTCGTCCACACTCATTTGTCAAATGGTAAAGGTTCTGAATATACCATAGATAAAACCATGTTTTATGATCTTGCCTGCACACTTTTTGGACCTGAATGGAAAAATTTTCCAGAAAAAGAATGCACGATGTATGATTTGCCACCAATTAAGAAGATTAAATTTGAATATACCAGTTATCACTATATTATAAATTCAGAAACTAGTAATGGGCAATTATGGACAATTCAATTCGATGATATAGATGATGATTATATGTACCTAATAAATAAGAAAATTACAGTAAAGAGTACCTCGCACGCATCACGATAATATTACTTCCTATCTACATGTAGAAGGCGAGACTCACAATACCACCCTCTGCCATGACTCATTGCGTCAAGTTGCCGATCAATTTCGAGAACTTTAGCAACCCTCTCATTGATCGGCAGAACTCAGCATTTTAAAATCTCAGGATTCCGTCTTCATTAGCGTACACTGGAGTCTTGTCTTCAAAATGATCGCATGAACATGTTTCTTCGATCAGACAGCTGCGTCCATAACAACAGAACTCCTTGAAAATCCCATCAGTTGCATCTGTTACACCAAGGTAGTGCTTACATCCCTCCCTGCATATGAATGGAATAAGATTGCTTTCAGGAGCGGCATTGCTTGTTGATTATGAAACCTGTCCTGGGATACCTCTAATAGCCGCCGGTGAGCGGGACGAAGGCGACCGGCAGCACCTGCCTGGTTTTGATTTTTCCATCCTTTTGCTTTTCGACCAGCATCAGGTGTTGGGCGGCATGTGGTGCGCCGACCGGGATCACCATCCTGCCCCCCGGTTTGAGCTGTTCGATCAGGGGGGGCGGGATATGGTTTCCGGCGGCGGTCACGATGATCCGGTCAAAGGGGGCCTTTTCCTTCCACCCGCTATGGCCGTCACCGATGCGGACCTCGACGTTCATGTAGCCAAGCCGCTTTAGCCGCTCTCGCGCTTCTTTCCCAAGCTCTTCGATGATCTCGATTGTATAGACCTGTTTCACACACTCTGCGAGGACCGCAGCCTGGTATCCGGAACCTGTGCCAACCTCAAGCACGGTATGTTCCTTTTCCAGGTCCAGCAAATCAGTCATGACGGCCACGATATAGGGCTGCGATATCGTCTCCCCGTGGCCGATCGGCAAGGGCCTGTTGTCGTATGCAAAGGGTCTGAGGTACTCGCTGACAAATTCATGGCGCGGGACTTTCCGAATGGCCTCAATTACGCGGTGGTTCACGGTATCCCGGCCGACCAGAGAGCTTAAGCTCCGGGCGGTGGCCTCGATCTCCTTTATCAGCGTCTCGCGTGACTGGGCGTATCGGTCATCATCGAGCGCGGCACTTACCCCAGGCAGCATGCAATGCATGCCAAAGGCGAGTGCAGCCGCCAGGAAAGGAAGTTTTGAGCACAAATGAGCGGGATTTCTCATTTGTATTCCATCCATCAATCCTGTGGAAGCGGCGTCCGCGCCGCGATCTCAGGTCAACAACACTTTATATTCCGACAAACTGCTAATCAGGGTTTCAGCTCAGGAGGATTATACCAGAATCCGGGAATAATCGGTGGCTAAGCGACTCGCATGAGGACTTTTTCAACGGGCTGATAAGAAAAAAGCTCGGGTCGACGAATCAGAAAACCAATCTTCGCACCTACCTGCAGTCTCTCCAATAATGCAGATAGTACAGACAAAATTCCGAAATCAAAAATAGGGGCTTTTTAGATTCGCCGGAACAGTCTCACCTACGGGCGTAGTACGTCCATGTTGCGTCGGCTTTTCCTCTAACCCGTTACTATCACATCATTGTGCCTGAGTTACCTCAATACGATGGAGCGGAAACGAAGCTATCAATTGCGAGGATGGTGGTGTGTCTTGAAACTGTCAAAATCGGTCTCATTAGCGTACCACTTGCGTGTTTGATGGGGATATAGGATAATTGAATGGGCCTTCCTGGCCTCCAAGAGGTCTTTCGGCTGAAATCCGGGTGTAAAATTGTTTCAGTATCCGTTGGTGATTAAGTTGATGCATTATTCAGGTTGCAATACCCTCCTTTGAACTTAGATTATCTGGGAATATCCGATTTTCGGATTGATACATGAGGCATAGCGTTTCCTGAAGTGTTCTCTAATTTGCAGAGTGGAGTTCTATACCGGCCTAACTGCCGCTATTGATTCGAGTGTTCACGCCTGTAGATCGCAAACTTTACGTAGTTCAATGGCCCGCAGCCGAAGCGAGGTCACGATGTTTTTCCCCGTTCGTCCAATTATTCGAGCATAGATCGAGAAAGTTGTGCAGGCGGAGAGTCAATCCGGGACAACAACCACCAACCTGAAAGGAGGACGCCATGAAAGCGGCAATGATCTTTACCGGGAGTGGTCCTATATTGATTCTGACATCCTTCGATTCGCTTGAACATCCCACCCTTACGGAGAAGCTCGGGGCCAGGGGCATCACCAAGTACATAGCTTACGAAGTATCGATGGATAAGGTAAAGAAGCAGTACGGGACGCGCGTTTTTCGATAATCCTCGGAGACCTGTCCCAAACGGACGACTTGCGGGTAATGGATATCGATGGCCACCACGTTTTCAACACCTTTTCTTTCGAGGAGCCAGGACCACCAATATATTATCCCAAATAAGGCGTGAAGCTTGAGCATAGGATTGCCTCCATTTCGTACCAAGGGAAAGCCGGTAGAGCAATGATCGAGAAACCAACACATGGCGAGCGGCCAAGGTTGCTTGCAAACGAAAAGAATAGAGCTGCCGGAAATTACCGCATCTTCCGGCGATGGCGTCCGCTGAAACTCATCATTGTTGCAGCGGTCGTACTCATCGCTCTTCTGGTGGTCATCTCCGGCTGGATACAGAAGGAGCTGTGGATGCGGCAACTCGGCTACACCGGCGTCTTTTGGACACTCCTGTCCCTGCGGTGGGAGCTGTTTTGCGTGGCTTTCGTTGTCGCGCTTCTGTACCTCTGGATCAATCTTCGCCTTGCGGCGAGAAACGGCGCCACTTTCCGCGCGGGTATTTTGACAAGCGAGTCTACCGTTGCTGCGAAAATCGGCATCCAGATCTCTCCCGCGGATTTGAAACTGGCCATAGGCGCGCTCGCCGCCGCAGGCGCCCTAATCTTTGCGGCCATCTTCTATGCACAATGGGATACGTATCTCCGCTTTCGTTATGGCGGATCCTTTGGGTTGTCCGATCCTCTCTTCGGAGTCGATGTCGGGTTTTATCTGTTCAGTCTCCCTTTCTATGAGCTTTTGCAGAGCAGCCTGACCGGATTGACGCTGATCACGCTCCTGGCCGTCGTGGTCTTCTACTCGTACTTCGGGTTACTGCGGTCCGGCCGCAGCGGACAGATGGAGGGCCAGGGCCCAAAGGCCGTAACACACCTGTCCACCCTGTTCTTCGTCCTGGTCGCCAGTTGGGGATGGGGGTTTTACCTGGCTCACTACGAACTCCTCTACTCCACTCAGGGAGTAGTTTACGGAGCCGGCTATACGGCGGATCATGTGACCCGGATCGCCTACTGGATCATGGCCGGCGCCTCGGCGGCGCTATGCGCGCTGCTTGTGCTCAATATCTTCCGGCCGCGATTAAGAGTAATAAGTATCGGATCCGGAATTTACGTGGGTTTGTACTTCATCGCGGTTTTGCTTGTGCCGGCTCTCTTTCAGAGGTTCACGGTACAGCCGAACGAATTGGCCCTGGAAACCCCGTATCTCAAGAACAACATAGAATTCACCCGAAAGGCCTACGGGCTCGACGCGATCCAGGAAACATTTTACCCGGCGCTGTCGGACCTGACATCCGAGGTGATTGCGAGAAATCAAGACACGATTCAGAATATCCGTCTCTGGGACTGGCGCCCGTTGCTCAAGATGTACCAACAAGCCCAGGAGATACGGCTCTACTATCACTTTTACCAGGTTGATGTGGACCGCTACCACCTGTCGGATGGTTATCATCAGGTTATGCTTTCGGCCCGCGAGCTCTCCGAGGAACTTCCCGCTGAAGCCCGAACCTGGGTTAACCAGAAGTTGCAGTTCACCCATGGTTATGGTTTGGTCATGAGCTTCGTCTCGAAGACTATCGGAGAAGGCTTTCCGCAATACCTTCTCGAGAACATCCCACCCGAATCCGCCTACGGCCTAACCATAAACCAGCCTTCCATCTACTACGGCAAGGCGATGCCGGGATATCGGATCGTCACGACCGGCATCAAAGAGTTCGACTATCCCAAGGGGAATCAGAATGTCTATACGAGTTACAGCGGAACGGGAGGCATCCCGCTGGACAGCTTGTGGAAGCGGCTGTTATTCGCCTGGACTCAATCCGACATCAACATTCTGTTAACCTCCTATCTCCGGCCGGAAAGCAGGATTCAGATCTGGAGGCGCGTTCACGAGCGCGTGGAGCAGATCGCTCCGTTCCTACGCCTCGACAAGGATCCCTACGCCGTGCTGAGCGAGGGCAAACTGTACTGGATCCAGGATGCCTACACCGTCTCGGATCACTTTCCCTACTCCAATCTCCGTGCGGGGACCGTTGAGGAAGGGCTGAACTACATTCGAAACTCCGTAAAGGTCGTTGTGGACATGTACGACGGAACCGTCCGGTTCTATGTCATGGACCCGAACGACCCCGTTCTGGCAGTCTACCGGCGTGCGTTTCCCGGCCTCTTTAAGGACCTGAATCAGCTCTCAGCGGATCTGAAAACCCATCTGCGGTATCCGGAGGATCTCTTTTCCATCCAGGCCGACCAGTACAGAACATTCCACATGACGGTTCCCCAGGTCTTCTACAACCGGGAGGATCTCTGGGTGCTCCCCCAAGAGAAGTACGCGGGTAATGTGCTGTCCATGGAGCCTTATTACATCCTGATGAAGCTCCCCGGAAGCGACCAACTTGAGTACCTCATCATGACTCCATTCACGCCTCAGAAGCGAGACAACATGATCTCCTGGATGGCCGCCAGGTGCGATTTTCCCGAATACGGGAAGATGCTCTTTTACCAACTTCCCAAGGAGAAGCTGATCTACGGCCCGATGCAAATTGAGGCCATGATCGATCAGAACACTACGATCTCCCAGCAACTGAGCCTCTGGGACCAAAAAGGGTCGAAAGTCATTCGCGGAAACCTGATCGCCGTACCGATCGAGAACTCCTTTTTATATGTGGTGCCGGTGTACCTCACGGCGGAAGGCACAGACTTCCCGCAACTCAAGCGCGTAATCTTGGTTTCGGGGAACAAAGTGGTGATGGAGCCTACACTCGATGAGGCAATCCAATCCGTCTTCGGGACGCAGCAACCCCAGAATCCTGCGCAGGCGCTGGGCCGGCAACCGGAATTGAACCAGGCGAAGGCGCAGTTCGATGAGGCCCAGAAGGCAATGCAGCAGGGGGACTGGCAGAAATTTGGCAAGGCGATGGATGCGCTCAAGCGCTTGCTGACCGAGCCGGCACAATAGGGTTCAACAATGAGGAATCTTACAGCAGGAGATCTAAAAGTTTGTTTAAAAACCGGCGTTGACGGCAGAGTTCCCTTTTACCGATCATGATTTCCGCAGGTTTCACCCGTCTTCCCCCCGTTGAAATGATGCTTCCTCCCTACATATATGAATATGCAAGATAATAATCCAATCCACCATGTACTTTTGAGCTAACTGATCGCAACTCAGATCGGCAACGGAAACGACATCATTCAGCAAAGAGGAGGTCGAGTCATGATTATTCGAGACCCACGAATAAAAGCGAAGTGTCCAGAATGCGGGAGCGAGAGTGTGAAATCCAAGCTATCCATTACCACCGTCGTCGCATGGGTTGGTAAATTACTCGGGACTCCCGTGGTCAAGATTTTTGAGAAGAAATGCATGGAACGTGGCCATGAGTTCCAAGTTTTTTGGAAGTAGCTCACAGATCCCGCTTGAAGCCATTTCATTCCATAAAATGTCAAATGCCTTCCTGATCATGTTTTAACTCGGACAGAAAAGGGAATTAACGAGCCTGGGGTAAGGGAAGACTCACTCAGATTATCACCATTTCGCAATCTTGCCCGAAAAATGCCGCCGAGGTGTATGTAGCTCCCATATATGGTTTGGTTGCTCGAAAAATAGGACATTCATACCTGTATTCGTCTTGCTCCCCGGGAGCATTCGCTGATCTCAAAATCTCAGGCGGAATCCGTAATTTTGGACGAGGAGACCTGCGACCACAAAAACAAGTCCAGCTATTGTCGATCCCCGTATCGGCTCTCCCACGAAGAAATGTATGAGCATCAAGGAAATAAACGGAGAGGCGAAAATCAAGCCTGCGACCTTGGCCGTATTTTCAGAACGCCTTAAAGCCAAGAGCCACATCACATAGGTTATGCTCATCTCGAATGTGCCGACATAGGCGGCACCGAGGATTCCACGAAACTCGGGCATGCGTACCGGATGGAAAAATAGATAATAGAGGATGGTCGGGGGCAGGCTGAAAGCAAAGCTCATAAAGAGGCACAGGACAGGTGACCTGGAGTCCTTGGTGCTGTAGATCCAGTAGAGCGCCCAGACCAAAGTGCTGCAAAGAGCCAACGCAACCCCTGTAGGTTCCGGAATTTGAAAGCTCAGTAGCTCGCCTCGAGTAGAAATGATAAGAACGCCGCAATAGCTCAGAACCAGGCCCGCAAAATCCGCTGCGCCGATCCTCTGTCCCAGGAGAGGAACAGAGAGCAGCGCAATAGTAATGCCCCAAGTGTAGTTTAGCGGTTGAGCCTCCTGGGCCGGAAGAAGCTCATAGGCCCTGAAAAGGATCAGGTAATATAAGAACGGGTTTAGGATGCCGAGCAAAAATGAGCGAAGATACTCTTTCAG
>Ga0074046_10003909_pt1 | contig 12291 bp, 10 predicted proteins | sample BogForMeECP23OM3_FD_94441 | JGI IMG/M metagenome (GOLD analysis project Ga0074046, IMG submission 94441) | Bog forest soil microbial communities from Calvert Island, British Columbia, Canada - Bog Forest MetaG ECP23OM3 | ecosystem: Environmental > Terrestrial > Soil > Wetlands ...
CCGGCGTGGCTCACGGCCCGCGCATTGCCGTCGCTCTCCGCCTTCACTACACTGGCCAGCAAATCCACATCCAGATTGTGCTCGGTTCCCGCGCGCGCCAACATCTCGCGCAGGTCGACCGGGGTCAGCTTTGCCGTTCGATTTGAGGTCTGCGGGGAGATAGGCGCGGCAGCTACCGGAGGATCAGGGACCTTTTCGAAAGCCGCAATCTCATCCGGAGCAAACTCAATGTAGTTATCCTCGCCCGCGCTCAGGTAGAGGCGCATGTGCCCGTCCAGCAACGCGTGATGATCGCAGTGGAGCGCGAACCCGTTGCGCAGCGTCACGCGCTCGGCCGCATGCGCGTTCACCGCGAGACTCAAAAGCATTGCAATGGCCGCGATCGAAACTAATTGGCTGGTTCGACGGCTTATTGATTCGGCAATTAAATAGTGGAGCACTCTCCCACCCTTTTCCGCAAAAAAACGCGGAAAAGGATGGGGCACGGATGCCGTATTTTCTTGCCGGATCAATGGTTCGAGTTGGAACTCTCTGCTCATGCTTTTGCCGCCGCCATCTTCCGGAGCGCGGCTTCCAGAATCACTGCTACTCCATCGTCGTCGCTCGACGGCGCCTGTTTCCACCCGCGCAACTTCGCCAGTGCGCGCAACTGCGGGGCCGCATTTGCCATCACGATTCCCTGCCCTGCCCACTCCAGCATGTCAACGTCATTCCAGTTGTCGCCGATTGCCATAGTCTCTTTTCGACCCACTCCAAGCCGCGCCGCAAGCTGTTCCAGCGCCCATCCCTTCGACACTCCCTTCGGAAGAAGATCGAGAATCGACAAATCACGCGCCGGATATTCCGTGAGCGCGCTCTCGCACTCCGCGCTCCACTCGCTCGCCTTCAAGGCTTTTTCCGCTGCCCGCATCCGCTCGATACTTCCAGCCGCCATACCCTGAATTGGATCCTCGCCATCGACCAACGCAAGCTCCAGCGGTTTGACTACTTCAATCGCGTTTCGGTTGGCCTCGACCCACAGGGCGAAGCGTCCATGCGCCTGGCTGAGATCTTCGAGAACAAGTTCACCGCGTCCCGGCCGGTCGAAGGTGAAAACGACAGACCCAAACGGGCGAAGCAGACCGCATACGCCTCGCGCGACGCGCGCATGCATATGACACCGGTCGATTATCCCACCGCCCAGCGTGCACGTCACTGCTCCATTCGACGTAATCAAAGGTGTATCCGCTCGCAGACCAAGATTCTCAATCAACGGCAGGGTGTAGGCCAGGCGGCGGCCCGTCGCGATAACCACTGTAATGCCCGCAGCCTGAGCGGCCAGCAGCGACCGCCCGGTGCGCTCACTCATGGTTTGTGAAAGGGAAGGCAGCAGAGTGCCGTCCATATCGATCGCCACGAGGCGAACTGGAGGGTGCATACCTCCAGTGTACGGAAGGCAGGGAACAAGGGACCGAGGGAACAAGGGAACGAGGGCTCAGGGAGCAAGAAAGCCGTCGTGCGATAAGCTTTTGGCATGGAAAGAATTTGCAGCCAATGCAATGCAATGCTGGCCGAGGCCGCGCAAGCGGACTGGTGCCCCGCCTGTGGAGGCGCGCTGATCGAGCGCAAAAGCCTGTCCGAGGAGCTGCCCCACGCAGTAGAAGTGGATCATCGCGGAATCGTGCTGCCTCGCCGTTACGCTGCCGGGGGAATCATTACGCCGAGGTGAAGCGCCGCACTCAAGGGTTGGTATCGAGTCCGACGGCCCCAGCGAGCTTTGCCTGACGTTCGTCGAAAGTCCAGAACTTGTCGACTCTCAATTCGAGAGCGCACGCGACATGAAGTGAATCCAATGTACGAACGCCAATTGCAGGCGCGTAGCGGCGACCCAAATCGATGCTTGTTTCCCACAGAGTCTCAGGTAGATCGACCAAGGTCCAGATTTGCTTTGTGCAGTCTTTCACGAAGGTCGTCCAGGCCAATCTGGCTTCAGCAACTGAGATCTTCGAGCGAAATACCTGGCTGTAGAAAGCATGCGCCACTTCTGCGCGATTGAATGGCGTGACCAACACCAGAGGCCTCCGCTTCATTCGCCGGCGCGCCTCAATCGAATGAATTTCAACCGCGTAAAGTGATGCAAGAAAACTTGTATCGACACATACGTTCAATACCGGCTCTCCTCACGATCGCGTATCAGGTCGTCCACAATCGTTGTAACGCGGTCACCGAAGATAGCCTTCGCGCGCGCCTCAAAATCGGGCCACTCGATCTTCGTCCGGTCGGGTTTCGGCGGCGTTCTCGGCACTAGATCACCAAGCACTTCGCTGCGTTCGCGGACTTCGATGTGAACGCCGGCGCGAAGCCATTTCTTGACTTGTTTGGTATCGCGGAGTTGGCGGAGGGTTATGCTCTGCATGGAGTTAATGTGACACATAATGTGTCACAACGTCAACACTTCACTGATTGGAAAGGAGTTATTCGTAGCGCAGCGCCTCGGCTGGGAGCACGGACGCTGCCGCCGAGGAGGGATACAGCGTTGCCAGCAGCGAAATTCCAATCGAAACTGCGGAGACAATCACGCCATCGAGGACGCTAGGTGCGAATGGCAGGGTGTCGATGGAGTAGACCTCGGCGGAGAGATGGATGAAGTGATAGTGCCCGCCGGCCCACGACGCGAAGTAGCCGAGTGCGAGGCCGAGCACGGTGCCGATCACGCTGATCAGAAGTCCTTGCAACATGAAGATACGCCGTATCTGGCGGGGATCCACGCCGAAGCTCATCATCACCGCAATGTCGCGCGTCTTTTCCATCACCATCATGGTGAGCGCGATCAGAATGTTGAGCGCGGCCACGATCACGATGAGCGCTATCACGATGAATGTGACCACCTGCTCAAGTTTGAGGGCGCGAAACAGCTCGCGATTCTGGTCCGTCCAGTTGGTCGTCATGTAACCTGGGCCTGCGGCCCGCTCAATGGTGCGCGCAATCTCCGGCGCATGGTTCAGATTGTCGACTTTGAAGCTGATCACCGAGAGCAGATCGGGCTCATCGAATAGGCGCTGCGCGTCGCTGAGGCGCAGGAAGCCCATTTCCGCGTCGTATTGGTAAAAGCCGGAGTGAAAAGTCCCTGCAACGCGAAAGGACATGTACTTTGGGATGAGTCCGCCCATCGGTGTCAATTCGCCCTGCGGGCTGACCACCATGACGGAATCCCCGGCAACCGCGCCGATCGTCTCCGCGAGGTCGCTGCCCAGGACGATGGGCGGCAGTTCCCTGCTCTGCGCGCCGTCGGTTTCGGGCCGCGGCTCCAGCGCCTGTACTGCGCCGGGCGTGGCCGCCGAAAGCAGATCGCTCACGGTCCGCTCGTCGTCCGGAAGAATACCCTCGATCAGTGCGTAACCGTCCCGCGCGCCGCGCGCCACAACTACCTGCTCGTACAAGCCCGGCGAGGCAGCGGTCACGTGCGGCACCTGGCGCAAACGCGCCAAAAGCGGCCGCCAGTCAGGAATGCCCTTCCCATCAACCTGCATCAACTGCACATGGGCGCTCGAGCCGAGCAGCTTATCCTGCAGGTCGCGCCGCATGCCGTTGGTAATGGCGAGAGCGATGATGAGCGCTGCCACGCCCGCCGTCACGCCGGCGATGGAGATGGCCGTGACGACGCCGACCACCGCCTGCCGCCGCTTGGCTTTCAGGTACCGCGTCGCCACGTAGAGTTCGAATCGCATGGTGTTTACCAGTCTGTGGTAAAACTCGAAACCGCCGCGAAGGACATCCCACAGGGGCTATTGGCCGCTCAAAAAAAATGCCCTTGCGCCGTCCCTACGGGACTCCGGAGTTCATCAGGGCGGTCCGCGTTCCCCACGCTGAAGCGCGGGGCTAACAAACTCTGCGCCTCCGGCGCGCCAATCGGGATCTTGCTAATGCAGCCATCAATAAAGCCCGCAATTTATTTCGCGCAACTTACAGCACGAGTAAACTCGTGCCCTGTTACAAAACTGATTCTTACCACGAGCTGCTACTGTCCTTGCGCGGGAATCACCGTCTTGGCGACGCCCACGTTGTCGTAGCGATCGTAGGCGCGGACGGCAATCAAATGCTCGCCTGTCTTTCCGCCAGCCTCGAACTCGACACGAAATTCGTAATGTTCATGCCTCGCATCGGAGAGCTTGCCGACCGGATCGACATACTGCCACGGCCCGGCGTCGAGCGAGTACTCGGCATGCGCAATGGGTGAAGAGGCATCCTCGGCATCAAAGCTGACGAGGAACGGCTTCTTGCAGTCGGTTCCGACGCAATTTCCCTGTTGAGCCCCCGCCTTCAGATTTGTAATCACTGGCGGCGTGGTGTCGATTTGGAACCGGTCGCTCACCTTTTCGCCGGTAAGCGCATCGCCGGGCGTGTGCGAGGGCGCATCGGAGGCGACAACCTTGATGCGATACCCGCCGTCAGGAATCAGCGTGGCGTCGAAACTGTAGGCCTTCTCGGTGATCTTGTCCTTGAGCAGCCGCCAAACCGTCTCGCCGTCGCCGCGCAGGTAGAGGGAATAGATCAGATCATCGCCGTCGTCGTCATGCGCGGCCCAGCGCACGGTCACACCGGTGCGATCCTTGTTGGCCTGCAGGGCGCCGCTCGATCCGGCGTCGAACGTGACCGTCGAACCCTGGCTGGGCGAGGAAAACGCAATGCTCACGGTCTGGTTCTGGGAAATCGAGCCCTGCGGATTCAGGCGCGCTCCGGGAACGACCACCAGTTCGTCAACCACGGGCGCGGAATTTACAGGCAGATAGTTAACGCCCACGCTTCCCAGCGCACCGTCTTTGTGCAGTTGGGCCTTCCACTCGAGAAAACGCCCCGGTGGCGAAGCCACGGAGCCATTCTGCAAGGGCTGCCAGTCGCTCCAGCCGCGCACCGGCTGCTCCACGTTGCCCGTGCGAGTAAAAATCTCATAACCCGCCGAACCCGGTTCGATTTCCACGCGGCCAAATCGGGCAAAAGCGCCGGCGTCCAGAACATCGCTCACGTATTCGTGCTTTTCCGATGCGCCTAGCAGAACTACTTTTCCGGTGTTCCCAGTGCCGATGAGGACTCCGCCCATCCCTTCCGCGTCCTGAACGGAAGCGAGGCTCAGGCCCTGTTGCGCCTGCACATGGGCAACGTCGGCGTAGCTGCCGTCGTCATGAATGCGGAAGATACGTCCGCGATTCCCACTGAGCGCCAACAGGCCATCTGCCTGGGCAGCCAGCGCATAGACAATCTCATCCTTGCCCGACCAAAGTTTGCGTGGCGCCTGGCCCTCCTTTAAAGCGTAGATATCCGTTCCCTCCGGTACAGAGGCACTGGTGTTTGCCGCCTGCAGCGACTCCGGCTGCACAATCGTGACAGTGACCGAGCCGATTCCCTGCACCGGCAACGGAGGCAATGGGTTGCGGCTCTTGTCGCCTACGCACGCCGCATAGATCGTGCCGTTTGCCCCGATCGCAACGGACGTAATCTCGCGCCGCGGCGCTTCGAAGAGCACGTATCCCTTGCCCTGCGGATCGATGCGGTAGACCAACCCGGAACCATCGGAGCCGGCAAGAAGATTCCCCTTTGCGTCCCACGCAAGAGCGCGAATATGCGCTTCATCGCTCTTGAAAAACAGCTCAGGGGCCACGCCGGGCTTCGCAGGATCGACACGGTAGATGGCGCCTGGATTACCTGTTGCGATATACAGCCGCCCTGCAGAATCAAAGGTCAGTGCCCAGACGTATCGTGATTGTACGCTCGGTTGCGGCGAAGCCGGTCTGCTCTCCCCAGTCGCGACCGCCTCTGCTTTGGCCGCATCGAAGACCACTGTGGCGCTGGATTCGTCTTGCTTCTCTGTGGCATTTGTATTGAGCTTGTAGACCTTGCCGCTCGGTAGCGTCGCCGCATACAGCGCACCATCGGGTCCTAAGCACAATGCCTGAACGCTAAGGTCCTTCGTCTCAAAAACCGTGAACGGCTTCTCTCCCTGCCGTCCGCCCATCCGCAGTACCGAAGCAGGCGTGCCTGTTCCGGCAAAGATAGTGCCAGGCTTTTCCACGGCCAATGCCCATACGAATGTGGAGGGCGTGGTCAGCTGCTCGGTCAGCCCGGGTCCCTGGCGCAGCTGCCCGTTGCTCGCAATCGCCACCCCGTTGGGAGTGCCTTTCTCAAGCTCCTCCATCTGCGATTGCGTCCACAGGTGCGTTCCCTGGGCGGCGGCAAACGTGGAGCCAGACATCAATGCCGCGGCAATAAGTAGCAGAAGCGCGGAAGAGGCGAGAGCGGAGAGAGGGCGATAAGCGGATCGGGAAGGGACAACCATTCTTCCGTTGAGTCTACTAGAGTTTGGTCGTGAGACCGACCCTGAGGGGCTGTCGAACAACGAAATCGCACGAACGATGCGAACCGGGAAATGTGCTTTGAAAGGGCATGGCTTCAGAGATGCCGGATGAAACTGCCGAAAAAGTGTCTGGCCTTTACACTCTGAGGGATGGAGTTGAGCCAGCGAAAACATCCCTCGGCGGCTAAAGCCGAGGTCGTTTTCACCTATTCTTCGGCACGGCTGAAGCCGTGCCCTTTCAAAACCCGTCTCTTGAGATGCCCCTCCTCCTCATGCAGATTGCCTGCGGCAAATCCCAAGAATCGAGCTGCACCGCTCTGCCGCCGGGATCGGACGATTTGGCCGAGACGGAGACGCTTATCGGTGCGCTGGCGCACAAAGTTTATTACATCAATCGATTGCTTTACCTGATCAACACGATTTTCGCACAGTTTGCACAGTCTGGCTAACTTTTTCCAGTGAGGTGTTGCCAGTCGTATTTTCAGGAGACTAGTATTCCCGGTAGTTCCACAAGAAGCCGCGACCACGGTCCCGCCTTCGTACCACTATGCATGCACATGTTCCCAAGTTCACAGAGCTTCATCAACCAGCGGCGCTTGACCGTTTGTGCGCGCGCGGACGGAGTGTCTCGTCATGGCATGGTATGCCTACTGCATCGGTGAGAAACAAGCTTTTCCTGCTTTAGCGCGTCATCGTAAACCGGTTCCTATGGAAACGGTTCTTGGAGTCAGTGGCAATCAGGTTTTTCTTTATCCGGCCAGCGATCTTGCAGTGATTGTGAGCGAACACAATCCCCAGGAAGCTCTTGGCCAAAAGTCAGGCGTGGATCACGCTCGGGTGATCGCGGACTGCTTCCGGCATTCCACCGTCCTTCCCTTCCGTTTCGGCACCGTCTTTCACGACGACGAGACGTTGCGCAAGTCGATTCGCTCCAACCAGCGCCAATTCCTTGGCAATATCGATAAGCTGCGCGGTAAGACTGAGATGCACCTGAAGATCTTTGTCGACGACTGCTGCGGCCGCGAGATTGAAAAGCACCTGGCCAGCGAGAGTGTCGGCCGGACATATCTCAGCAATCTGCGCGAGAACGCGTCGCGGGCGCGGGAGCGGCAAACGCGTGCGCGTGCCGTCAGTTTCCAGATGCACCGGCTGTTCCTGCCGCTCGATGAAGAGGTCAGCTGCCGCCTGATGGAAAACGGCAAGATGCTTCTGGATATCGCGCATCTGATCGACCGCAAGTGCGTGGAGCGCTATCACAACAAGTTCACATCTACCAGCGCCATCATGCGCGAGTGTCAAATGCAGCTTTCCGGGCCCTGGCCGCCGTATCATTTCGTCCACCGGCTCACTCGTCCCGCCCACGCGCAGACGCAGGCCGCAGCCCTTATACCCGCCCCGGCATCGGACTCTGCTGAAAACCCGGTAATGACCCTCATGGAGGCGACCCCGGCGTTCGTATAAGTCCTCAATCCAAGTCACCAGGAGAAAAGGCTCCAGCATTTGCTGGAGCTTTTTCGTTCCGCCCTCGTCCCACTGGCGCAGCCAGGATCTGCCGCATGCGACGTCGCATGGCCTAATCTAGAAACATGAGCGATGCAAGAGAACATGCGGGGCAGGATACTGTCTTCGATCTCGTGGTAGTGGGGGCGGGGCCGACCGGGCTGGCTTCTGCCATCGAGGCAAAAAAGGCTGGCTTTCGCGTGGCACTGGTCGACAAGGGCTGCGTTTGCAACTCGATTTTTCACTATCCAGCGCACATGACTTTTTTTACCACTTCCGAATTGCTGGAAATCGGTGGCATTCCCTTCCCCAGCCCCAACGCCAAACCGACACGAAACGAAGCGCTCGAATACTATCGCCAGGTCGCGGCCTATTACCAGCTGGATATACGCCAATACCACCGCGTGGAGCGGGTCAGCGGCGTCGATGGCGATTTCACAGTGCAGACCACAGATCGCTTTGGACGCCACGGGGAACTGAAGTCGCGCAAGCTCGCTCTTTCCATTGGCTACTACGATCTGCCCAACTGGATGGGCATTCCGGGCGAAACTCTGAGCAAGGTGCACCATTACTATCACGATCCCCATCCTTATTACGACATGGACGTGGCTGTGATCGGCGGCAAGAATTCCGCGGCCATTGCCGCGCTCGAATTGTGGCGTCACGGTGCGCGGGTCACGCTCATTTACCGCGGCGACGGGGTACAGCCCCACGTAAAGTACTGGATCAAGCCGGATCTGGAAAACCGCATCAAGAACGGCGAAATCAAGGCCTATTTCCAGACGCGGGTCGCAGAGATCACGTTCGATGCCATCGTGATGGAAACACCTGCGGGCCTGGAGACCCTGCGCAATGATTTCGTCTTTGCCATGACGGGGTATCATCCCGACTTCGGCTTACTGGAGCGCCTCGGTATTCGCTTCGAGGGGCCTGACCGGTTGCCCGTCTGCAACCCGGAGACGCTCGAAAGCAACGTTCCCGGCATCTATCTAGCAGGGGTGATTGTGGCGGGCTCCCGCACCAACGAGATCTTCATCGAGAACGGACGCTTTCACGGACGCCAGATCGCGGCATCGCTGCTACAGAAGCTGCCCGCGCGCGACGAGTTGCGTCAACCCGTTGCCGCAAGTGATTCGGTAGACTAAGGCCGAAAGATCTTCCCGGGGGTAGAGCAGTGCGCATACGCTGGTGGCCCCGATCCATTCGCTGGCAAATGCTGGCCGGTCTTGTGCTGCTCGAAATCCTCTCGATTAGTCTGTTTGCTGCGATTCTCACCCGGCAGCAAACGCATCGTGTGCGGTTGCGCGCGCAATTTATTTTGGCCTACGAGTCGGCAGCGTTGGCATCCCAGGTCAGCGAAGCCCTCGAGCAGCAGCGCCCCGGCTGGATCAGTTCGTCAGTCAAAACAGTAGGCGAAGCCCCAAATGTCGCTCTTGCCACGGTGACCGATCCTGCGGGAAACGTTCTGTTCGTCAGCAAAGGTGAGGCGGACCAGGCGGCTCTTGATCCGGACGAGCGGGCGCAAATTCCCTTCATAAGCCGCGACAGCGCGAGGCTATTTACCTTGCCCGGTAATCGCTGGGAGGCCGCGTGGGCGATCTACACGAAAGACCAATTGCGCGGCTACGCGTGGGTGGAGTTCGACCCGAGTTCCGCGCGCGTGCAGCTTTTCGCCATCCAACGCGACACCCTGGTCTTTGGCGTGATCTGGGTGATCGCCTCAGCCATTCTGGTATTGCTCATGGGGCGATCCATCGCCCAGCCGCTGGCCGTGCTGCATCGCGGCGCGGCCTCACTTATGAACTCGCCGGAAGATAGCAGCCACTTCCCGTTGCCGGTTGCCGTGCATAACGAAATCGGCGATCTGATTGAGACTTTCAACCGCATGGTCGCGTCGCTTGCCGAGCAGCGTGCCGGACTCAACGACACGCTCTCGTTGCTCGATTCGATGCTCGCGAACGCGCCGATCGGCCTGGCATTTGTCGACCGGAATTCGAGATTTGTCCGGGTGAATCAGATCTTTGCAGATCTCACTGGTGTGACAGTCAGCCGCCATCTCGGCCGCACCCTCACAGATCTGCTCCCCGCAAGTGTGTCGGAGGAAGTGGAAAGGGCCGTACAGCGCGTCTTTTTGAGCGAAGAGGCGGTGCGCAATCTCGAACTCAACGGCGAGGGCGGCAAGCCGCGCCGGCCATGGACCTGGCTCATCAGCGCCTATCCGGTGCGAACCACTCCGACTCAGGTGCGCTGGGTGGGCGTGATCGCGCTCGATGCCAGCGACCGCAAGCGCAGTGAAGAGGCCCTGCGCCGCAGCGAGAAGCTTGCCGTCACCGGCCGCCTGGCCGCCTCCATCGCGCACGAAATCAACAACCCGCTCGAAGCCATCACCAACCTGCTCTTCCTCCTGCGCAACTTCGGCGACCTTCCCGTGGCGGCCCAGCAGTATGTCTCCATGGCCGAGTACGAGGTGCGCCGCATTACCGAGATTACGCAGCAGACTTTGCGCTTCTACCGCCAGCCCACGCACCCCGCGCGCGCCACGCTCTCAGAGCTTCTTGACTCCGTTCTGAGCCTCTATCAGGGACGCATCAACGCGCTCGACATTCGCGTGGAGCGCAAATACGACCCGGAGTTGACCCTCTTCTGCTTTGCCGGAGAGATCCGCCAGGTGTTCGCCAACCTGGTGGGCAACGCCATTGACGCCAGCAGCGCAGGTGGCCGTTTGCTACTGCGCGCCCGCCGATCCCGCGACTGGAAGAACCCCGAGCAAACCGGAATCCGCTTTGCCATTGCCGACACCGGATCAGGCATGGAGCCGGAAATCCGCGAGCACATCTTCGAGGCCTTCTTCACCACCAAGGAAGTTACAGGAACCGGTCTCGGACTCTGGGTGAGCCACGAAATCATCCTGAAGCATCATGGAATGGTGCGGGTGCGCAGCCGCGCTGCTACTCAAGGAAAAGGCGAGGCGCTGGCCACCATGGGCACAGTCTTCGAAGTTTTTATCCCTGACAATCCGAACTGCGCCAATGAAGCTTTTGCGGCAGCCGGTGCGCAGACTTCATCGCCGGCGACGGCATAAGGCCTGCAGTAGAAGTCAAAATGCCCCAAGACCATCCCTCAGCGGCTAAAGCCGCGTTGATCGTTGGGCTTTATAGCACGACTAAAGTCGTGCCCTTTCAAAATGAGACTTTCATCGCGGGCTGATAACGCAGCAACTGAGGGCCGGGAGGCCCTCTGTACAGCCGGCCGGGAGGCCGGCGCTACACAAAACTGGAGGCCGGCGGTGCGAACGCTTCTACGGCTGCAAACCTGGCTGCCAGCGCAAACGAGGCACGCCAATATCATTCGCCTGATGCGTAGCTGGATGCGCCATGCAGTGCCCCATGGATCGAACCGGCCCCTGGAGATACGAGCGCGTCACGTGGAGCCGGTCCATGATGACGTACCGTGCGCGGAGGCCATTGACGACCGGTGGCAGTGCCGCCGGAACCTGTTTGCGATCGACGTAAATGACCAGCGATGCCTCTCGCGGATTGTCGAGGCTTTGGCCCAGGCCAACGCCAAAATACGCGGGATTCTGCTGCATCAGGGTCTGTGCGACTTGCTCTTTGGCCATAACCGCCTGGTTGAATACAGCGGATGCCAGAGGCGCCGGCGCGCCGGACTTCACGGCAGATTGCGGCGCCGCACCTGCTGCAACCGCCTGCGCCGTGGTGGGAATCACTTCCGTCCGCACGCCGCTCACGGTCTGCGGCACGGAGACGTTCATGCTCTCATCGACATAAAAGATCACCGCCGCTTCGCCGGCACGATCGTTGCTCTTGCCGGTGGCCACGCCCAGGATGCCCATGGTGGGGTTGATCAGCATCCGCGCCTGCCCCAGGGCCTGCTGCGCGAGTTCGAATTGCCCGCCGGATAGCGTCGCGCTCTGCGCTGCCGTCACCGTGGCGGCGCCGTAGTTTAAACAGCTCACTGGATGGTCCGCTGTGCCTACAAAGGTATAGTTGGTGCCCTCCTGCGACCCCAGTTCCGCCAGCACGGTGGGCGCGGGGTTGGCCACGCCTTCGCTCACGCCCGTATTCGTCACACCACCGGCAAAAAATAGTCCCACGGGCTCGGCGTTACGGGCATCCACAACCAGCGATCCCGAGTCGCCGGCATCACTGAACTCGTTGCCCTCGATCGCAATCTGGTTCGTATACGTCTTGGTCAGGTAGGCCGTGGTTTCATCGCAGTTCTTGTAGTACTGCACCTCTACATCAAGATTCAGCGCCGAGATATTGGCGCAGGTAAGTCCGGTGGTGCGTCCGCTCTTGGCCACAACCAGATTGAGCGATCCCGACTCGCCTTTCCCGCCTGTCGACGAGATGCCGGGAGGCGCGGCGGCCAGTGTACCGTTTTCCTGCAGTGTGCCCAACTCCAGGATTTCGCCACTCGTGTTCACCGTTCCCGAATTCACC
>Ga0074046_10003910_pt1 | contig 12289 bp, 11 predicted proteins | sample BogForMeECP23OM3_FD_94441 | JGI IMG/M metagenome (GOLD analysis project Ga0074046, IMG submission 94441) | Bog forest soil microbial communities from Calvert Island, British Columbia, Canada - Bog Forest MetaG ECP23OM3 | ecosystem: Environmental > Terrestrial > Soil > Wetlands ...
ATGAGGAGTTCTTCGCCTTCCGCGAAGACGGCGATCTTGCCTGGCGCGCGCAAGTCATGGGCTGGAAGTGCCTGTACACGCCGGCTGCGGTGGCGTGGCATGTGCGGCGCGTCACGCCCGAGCGGCGCAGGGACCTGCCGCTGGTCATCAACTGGCATTCGGTGAAGAACCGCTTCCTGATGCGCGGCAAGAACGCTTCGGGCTGGCTCTGCTGGCGGCTGTTTTTTCCGGTGGCATGGCGAGATCTTATGACACTCGGCTACGCGCTGCTCCGCGACTGGCGCATGCTGTCGGCGCTGGTCTACCCATCGCGGGCATATGGCAGCATTCGACACAAACGGGCCATCATCCAGTCGCGCCGCCGAGTTCCCGACCGCGATTTGCTATGGTGGTTCTGCAATACGCCGCGAGCCGTGGACGTGGAGTAAAACAAACCGCGGATTTCGCGGACGATGCGGGTAAGTCAGCACCAGACGAGGCAACCCAAGTCCTGGGTCTAAGGAAAATCCGAGATCTGTGTGATCCGCGGTTGGCTTTGTCAGTAGCTCGCGCTCGGTGGTCAGGCTTGAGTTGAACCGCCGACCTCGAACGCTAAGTGCTAAATGCTAAGGGCTGAAAGCGAATGAAGATCGCCATTGTCGGCACCCGCGGTATTCCCAACCGCTATGGCGGTTTCGAGCGCTTTGCCGAGCAGATCAGCTCGCGCTTGGCCGACCTCGGGCATCAGGTCACCGTCTATTGCCGCAGGGCGTTTACCAAGCCCGACGACATTTACGATCGCCGTGTGCGTCGCGTCATTGTCCCCAGCTTGCACCAGAAGCATCTCGACACCTGGGTCAGTACCTTCTTCGCTGCTGTGCATGTCGCGTTCAGTGGCAACGATGTTGTCCTGCTATGCAACGTGGCGAACAGTCCGTTCGCGTACATCCCGCGAATGTTCGGCAAGCCGGTGGCGCTGAATGTGGACGGTCTCGACCGCAAGCGCGAGAAGTGGAAGGGCCTGGGCGCGCAGGTTCTGCACTTCTGCGAGTGGATGTCGTCGTTCAGTTCCAACCAGCTCGTGACCGATGCCAAGGCGATTCACGATTACTACCTCGAAAAGTATGGCAGCGAGTCGGTCATCATTGGTTACGGCTCCGAAGCGCCGGCGAGCGACCACAGCTCCGAGGGGCCAGCCAGCGACTACAGCCTGAACGGCTTCAATCTCGAAGCCGGCCGTTATGTGCTTTACGTCAGCCGTCTGGAGCCGGAGAACAATCCCGACCTCGTCTTACGCAGTTGGCGCAACGTCCGCAGCGACTGGCCTCTGGTTGTGGTGGGCGACAATCCCTACAAGCCGAACTACATTAAGCGGCTGAAATCACTGGGCGACGAGCGAGTGCGCTTCATGGGAGCAATTTATGGAGACGGCTATTGGGCATTGCAGAAGCACGCCGGCGTCTTCGTGTTCGCCTGCGAGATCGGCGGCGTTCATCCCGCGCTCATCGAGGCCATGGCGGCGAGCAATGCTGTGCTCTACCTCGACACGCCGGAGAACGCTGAGACCGCAGGCGACGCCGCAATGCGCTATGAAAAGTCGGAAGACGACCTCGCCGCAAAGTTGCAGTCGCTGCTCGACGATCCGGCTGCTCGCGAGCAGTTAGCCACACGCGCCAAGCAGCGCGCCGACGCGCTCTATCGCTGGGATGTGATTGCGAAGAAGTACGAGAAGTTGTTCGAACGGTTCGTGAAGAAATAGCCAGGGCCACACCACTCACTGCTCTGGCGCAGCGTCGTCGCCATCGTCCGGCGGAACATCGCCGCGCTGCATTTCCATGGTACCCAGATCGTCCAGCATGGCCGCTCGGAGTTCCTTCACGTCATAGCGGGCCATCACCAGAACTTGCGGAAGGAACATGGAAACCCATTTCTTCTTGCGTAATATCTTCTCCAAACCCGCAGGAGTCGCTACGAAGTAGCTATGTTTCCATGCGTGCGCGGTCGATTTATCGTACATAGTCATCAAAAGCTCATCGGCAAAACAGTCGGGGTCCGGCGGCCCGGTTTCGATGTCGAATGTGGCAAAGTTCCACTCGGTGATTTGAAAGTGCTTTGGGTGGACTTCGCTTCCCGCAGAAGTTGGCCGCTCCTCGTGAGCTGGTATGTCCGAATCGTCTTCTTCGGTTTCCTGGCTCCTGTCCGGCTCAGGCGGCTTCACCTGTTGAGTGGGAATCTCCGTAGAACTCGAAGTGTCCATCGGAGGTGGGTAAGACTGATCTCCTCCGCCAAGTCGCTTAGCGACGAGGTACAACGCCACAGCGGCGCCCGCAATGCCCAACAGCTTCAGCCAATCCGACTGGTCAAAGGTGGATCCGGCGAAGCTAGCGAGCCAGAGTGACATGTTGACGGAGCTTACGCCAACAATGACCGATAGGCAATCAAATCGTAAGCCAGAAAAACACGAGCCGCCTGAGCAGCGGCCCGCTATCTACGAACCGTTACGCTCGTTCGATCGTTACCGAGTTCAGCACCACGTCTTTATCCGGTTTGTCCTGGCGATTGCGCGGGACCTTGACGATCTTTTCCACGATGTTCTGACCTTCCACGACTTCTCCGAAGATGGTGTGCTTGCCGGTCAGCCACTGCGTGGGCACAAGGGTGATGAAAAATTGCGAGCCGTTGGTGTTGGGGCCGGAGTTGGCCATGGCCAGCTTGCCCGCTTTGTCGAAGGCGTGTGGCGAGCCCTTGGTCTCGTCCTGGAACTGGTAGCCGGGGCCTCCCATCCCAGTGCCTGCCGGGTCGCCCCCCTGGATCATGAAGTCGGGAATCACGCGGTGGAAGACGGTGCCGTTGTACAGGGGCGACTTGCTCTTGTCGCGGGTGCGCGGATGCGTCCACTCGCGCGTGCCTTCCGCAAGCTCGATGAAGTTCTTCACCGTGACGGGCGCATCCTGCTCGAAGAGGCGGCAGACGATGGTCCCTTCGCTGGTGTCCAGGGTTGCATAAACGCCGGGTTGCCGGTCCATGAGTAGTCCTTTCGAGGAAATAATGAAGCACTAGATTACATCATCTGGCATTTAGCATTTAGCACTTAGCCTTTGATGATGATGACCGTCGGCCAATGGCTAACGCCGGCACTCAGTTCGCGGGAGGACCCAAAACGCTGCGATTGGGTTCTTGAGGGCTAATTGCTAAGTGCCAAATGCTAACTGCTAGCCCCTTCCCGCTACAATGTCTTCTGCGACGCCATGCCCTCCAACTGGCTCTTCTGGCTGCTGTTCAATCTGTTCGTCTTCGCCATGCTGGCGCTCGACCTGGGTGTGTTCCATCGCGAGAAGCACGTGGTGGAACTGCGCGAGGCGATCGGCTGGACGGCTGTTTGGATTGCCCTGGCGGCCTGCTTCGCAGTGCTCATCTACTTCTTCGGGCACACCATCGTGGGCGGGCACGCTCGGGCGAACTCTCAACTATCGCTGGAGTTCGTCACCGGTTACCTGATCGAACTCTCACTCAGCGTTGATAACCTGTTCGTCTTCCTGCTTATCTTTGGCTACTTTCGAGTGCCGCGGGCCTACCAGCACGAGGTGCTGTTCTGGGGCGTGCTGGGCGCGCTGGTGATGCGCATTGTCTTCATCCTGGCGGGCATTACGCTGCTCAACCGGTTCCACTGGTTCATCTACATCTTCGGCGCCATCCTCATTTACAGCGGCATCAAGCTGCTGCTACAGAAGGACCAACAGATTCATCCCGAGGCGAACCCGGTGCTGCGCGGGTTTCGCAAGCTGTTCCGCGTGACTGAGGATTACGAAGGCAGCAAGTTCTTTGTGCGCCGCGGACTGGTGAGATACGCTACGCCGCTGGCGGTGGTGCTGCTCATGGTGGAGACCACCGATGTGCTGTTCGCGACCGACTCCATCCCCGCCGTGCTGGCGGTGACGCGCGAGCCGTTCATTGTGTACACCTCGAATGTGTTTGCGATCCTCGGATTGCGCTCGCTCTACTTCGCCCTCGCCGGGATGATGGAACTCTTCCGCTTCCTGCACTACGGGCTGTCGCTGGTCCTCATCTTCATCGGAGTGAAGATGCTGTTGTCGAACTACGTCGAGATTCCGATTGGCATCGCGCTCGGCGTCGTCGCAGGAGTGCTGGCGGTGTCAGTAGTACTGTCGCTGATGTTTCCAAAAGGCACCCAGAGGACACAGAGTTAGCGGCGCATGCTCGGGACCTCGGTCCGAACCACCGCTTTACCCGTCCAACAACATCGTCAGCAGCGCCATTCTCACGTAAAGCCCATTCGCGGCCTGCCGGAAGTAAAGCGCGCGGGGATCGTCGTCAACCGTTTTGTCCAGCTCCACAGTTCGCGGCAGCGGATGAAGGATCATCGCGTCGGGTCTCATGCGCTTGAGCACACTGGAGTTGATGGCATAGCGCAGCGTGCCTGCGACTCGCGGCATCCGCTCGGGCCGGATGCGCGTCTGATACACGACATCCACCTCGCCAACCACGCGATCAATGTCCGGCTCCAGTTCATAATGCACACCGTGCCGATCGAGATATTGCAGAATGTCGGGCTTCATCTGCAGCTCGGGCGGGCTGACGAAGAACACCTTGACGCGCTCGAACTTCGCCAGCAGATACGCCAGCGAGCGCACGGTCCGGGCGCGATCAAGCTCTCCGATGAACGCCACACTCAGACCGTTGAGCGGACGCTCGCGGTAGATGGTGTAGAGATCAAGTAAAGCTTGCGTCGGATGCTGCCCTCCGTCGCCGTCACCTGCATTGATGATCGGCACCGGCGAGACCTTCGCGGCGCGCACCGCCCCTCCCGGTTCATGGTGGCGGATGACGATGACGTCGCAGTAGCTGCCGATGATGCGGATGGAATCCTCGACCTGTTCGGCTTCGATTTCGGACGAGAAGGCCCGTGCATGCTCGGTGGAGAGCACACGCCCGCCCAGCCTGTGCATCGCAGCCTCAAAAGAGAAGCGCGTCCTCGTGGACGGCTGGTAGAACAGACTGGCGAGTATCCGGTTCTGGTAATCCAGAGTCCCGCCGCGCGCCACAATTCGCTCCATCAGACGCGAACGATCGAACAGCTCCATCAGCAGAGGAACCGTGAACTGTTGCGACTCGACGACGTGCTTCAGATTCATGAGGGTACGTCCTGGTTTCTTCTCCAGCCCGCCTCGGCGGGCTTGCTCAACGGTTGGCATGTTGCTTACCGGGTCACCGGCACCTCAAGTTCTTCTGGCAAATGGCTTGTCTCACGCGGCGGCCCGGCGTCAGGTACGATGTGCGTGCCTGCCCATCCTGTGACCGCCTCACACAAACGTTCATGCGACGTAATGACCGCTTCGTTGCCTCCGCAGTGCAGGAACCGCAGCACCGACTCTACCTTCGGTCCCATGTTTCCGGGCGGAAAGTGGCCGGCCCCGTGATACTCCTCCAGTTGCGAAGCGGTCACGTGCGTCAGTGGAACCTGGCCGGGCTTCTTGTAGTTCAGGTAAACGTATTCAGTATCGGTCGTGATCGCGAACAGGTCCATGCCAAGCTGCGACGCCAGCAGCGCCGAAGCGCGGTCCTTGTCGATCACGGCTTCCACGCCTTGCAGGCGGCCGTGCACACGCATCACGGGAATGCCGCCGCCTCCGGTGGAGACAACCAGCACACCGCGATTGACCAGCGCCCGAATGACATCCAGCTCCAGTATCTCTACCGGCTCGGGCGATGGCACCACGCGCCGATAACCGCGCGCCGCGTCTTCGACGATCTGCCATCCCAGCAGGCGCTTTTTCCCCTCAGCGTCGGCTCGCGAATAGAAGGGCCCGATGGGCTTCGACGGGTGTTGCATGGCCGGATCGTCCGGCGAGACGAGCGTCTGCGTTATCAGGCTGACAACCGGCACGTCCATGTCCGCGGCAGCGAGTTCGTTCTGTAGCGATTGGGCGATCAGGTATCCGATCTCGCCCTGGCTGGCAGCGCCGCAGATATCCAGCGTCTGCCCATACACCACATCGGAGGCGCGCTCGGAGCGGAGCAACTGCGCGCCTACCTGCGGTCCATTGCCGTGCGTAATGACCAGGCGGTATCCGAGGCGCACCAAGCCAACGATTGCCTCCGCCGTCCGGCGAGTATTCGCCAACTGCTCGGCAACGGTTCCCTTTTCACCTGCGCGTATGAGTGAATTGCCGCCAACCGCAACTAGCGCAGTCTTCGACATACGCATCCTTGTCCCGGCCGGCAGATGGGAGACTGCTCGGGAAGGAGGCAAGGCGAGCCACCGCCTCCCATCTGCCACGTCCGGACTTGCGGCCTACCTCGCCCACTCCAGCCTGGGTTCGCCAACCGTCTCGCGTTCCGCTGCCTCGGCGCTCCTCATCAGTTCCAGCATGATCGCCTTCTGCGCGTGCAGCCGGTTCTCTGCCTGCAGAAAGACGAAAGATCGCGGCGAATCGATCACCTCATCGGTGACTTCCTCGCCACGATGCGCCGGCAGGCAATGCATAAAGATGGCATCGGATTTCGCGCAGGCGAAGAGCTTTGCATCGACCTGGTACGGCCGGAAAACCTTCTGCCGGGTTTCCGCCTCCGCTTCCTGGCCCATGCTCGTCCACACGTCGGTGTACACCACGTCCGCTCCGAAGGCCGCTATGTGCGGATCGTTGGTGATGCAGCACCTCGCGTTGGTTTGCGCGCAGCGTTTGGCCGCCCAGGCCACCGCGCCAGTATCGGGTTCGTATCCCGGCGGTGTAGCAATCCAGGCATTCGCACCCAATTGCGCGCCTGCGAACATCAGCGAATGCGCGACGTTGTTGCCGTCGCCGATGTACGCGACCTTCAGGCCTGCGATGCGCCCCTTCACCTCCAGCATCGTCAGATAATCCGCCATGGCCTGGCAGGGATGGCTGAAGTCGGTAAGGCCGTTGATGACCGGAATGTTCGCGTGCCGGGCCATCTCGACCACAATTTCGTGGGGAAAGGTGCGAATCATGATGCCCTGGACCATCCGCTCCAGGTTCTTCGCGACATCAAACACCGACTCCCGCTTGCCCAGGCTGATCTCGGCGGGCGAGAGATAAAGGGGATGGCCGCCAAGTTCCTCGATGCCGACGTCGAACGTTACCCGCGTACGCAACGACGGCTTTTCGAAGATCATGGCCAGCGTTTTGCCTTGCAGGGCGTGGGTGTACGCGCTGGGATAGGCCTTCATCTGACAGGCAACATGCAGCAAATGCCCGATCTGCTGCGGCGAGAAGTCGCGGATCGAGACGAAATCCTTCGGCGTCATGCTACCTCCCGGCCCCTGCTAACTCTGTCTGGTGCGTGTGCACGAACTCCTGAATCATGTGGGTTATCGCGGGTCCGCCGACTTCCTGAACCTCGTAGCGCACCCGCACGCTCGGCTTGTCCAGCTTGATGGCTCGCGCCAGGTCAATTGGCGTTGCCACTATCACCAAATCGCAAGGAACGCGCTTGATGGTCTCTTCCAGTTCGTGCCGCTGGCGGTCGCTGTAACCCATGGCCGGCAGAACCCTCCACAGGTGCGGAAACTTCTCGAATGTCTTCGCGATGGAACCCACCGCAAACGGACGCGGGTCAACCAGCGACGCCGCGCCATAGCGATTCGCCGCGACCACGCCGGCTCCATACGGCATGTCGCCGTGGGTGATCGTCGGGCCGTCCTCGACGACCAGCACGTGCTTGCCGCGAACTACCTCGGGATCGGCGATCGTCACCATGCTGGCTGTCTCGATGACCTGTGCCTTGGGATTGTGCAGCGCGATGTTCTGCCGCACCGTCTTAACGCCGTCGGGATCCGCCGTGTCCACCTTGTTGATGATGAGCACGTGGGCGGTGCGGAAGTTCACTTCGCCGGGATAGTAACCCAGCTCGTGTCCCGGCCGATGCGGATCGAGCACAACAACATCGAGATCAGGACGATAGAACGAGGTGTCGTTGTTCCCGCCGTCCCACAGGATGACATCGGCTTCCTGTTCCGCCTGATGCAGGATTGTCTCGTAATCGACGCCGGCATAAACGGTCGTTCCCTCCATGATGTGGGGCTCGTATTCCTCGCGCTCCTCGATGGTGCAGTTGTAGCGGTCGAGGTCGGCGAGCGAGCCATAGCGCTGCGCGCGCTGCGCAATAAGATCGCCATAGGGCATGGGATGTCGGACCACGACGGCCTTCCAGCCCATGCGGTGCAGCTCGCTGGCGATGCGGCGCGAGACCGGGCTCTTGCCGCAGCCGGTGCGAACCGCGCAGACGGAAATCACCGGCACCTTCGCCACCAACTGCGTGCGCTCGACGCCCAGCAACCAGAAGTCCGCTCCGGCGGCGGCCGCGCGCGACGCCAGATGCATCAGCGTCGAGTGTGCAATGTCGCTGTAGGAAAAGATAACCACGTCAACCCGCTCGTCGCGAATGATCTCCTCCATCCGGTTCTCATCAAGAATCGGGATGCCATCTGGATACAGCTCGCCCGCCAACTGCGCGGGATAACGGCGGCCATCAATGTCGGGAATTTGTGCGGCGGTGAAAGCTACGACGTTAAATTCGGGATTATCTCTGAAAACTACGTTGAAGTTGTGAAAGTCGCGGCCAGCGGCTCCCAGGATCAACACCGTTTTCATAGTGCGTCAAAAGCGTCATTAGACCCATGAAGTGGGGACACTTTTCTCCTGCCAATATGGTGCACTCAACGCGAAAGTTCCGCAGTGAGCGCGGTCACATGGCAGTGAGACAACGACTGTGGTTGATAGTTGACGGGCCTGGATCGAAATGGAGCCGTTTTGCGGGCGTAAAACCAAAACCCCCAACACGCCTTCGAGCGATGGGGGTCCAGAGTGCAGCAGGCGAGATCCTGAACGAGTCCGCGCCTCAGGCGCGGCTGAGCTTACGGCGCAGCATTGTGCCAAGAATAGCCAGGCTGCTACCTAGAACCACAAGGGATGCCGGTTCGGGCACAACTCCGTCGAGCGTGGGATCATAACCGTCGCCGATGAGCAGCGTCCCGCAACCCCCGCCCCCGCCACAATCGTTGCTTCCGAAGAGGCCTTGTATCATGGGGATTATTCCGCCGGCGTAGGTTATCGGCGAGGCCAAATTCAAGTTCACATATTTCGAAAAATCTGAGTTGGCGAAGCCGACTTCGTCGGGCAAATAGGACGTAACAAATACCGTAGCGGTGAAAGCTTGCGCCAAGTCTGGACCGGTGACTTCGAGCGAATAGCTCAGAAGGTTGAGGTTGTGGTCCGTAATAAAGTAGCCGGTGGCTGTGTTGCCGTTACTGAAATACACGTCTTCGAGGGTCCACGTGATATTACCCGCCAGCGCGCAGATACTGCTGCCGACCAGCAACCCAAGGATGACCAGAACTTTCGAAGTGGCTTTCATTGCGCTCTCTCCCGTTTTCCGTGAGCACCTGCACCGATGGCAAGTGCACCTACCCGTTTGAGAAAGGAGCAGTTCAACTTCCAAATCAGCTTTCAGGTATATATATGAAAAAACTACGTTTATTTCAGTGATCGGAAGTATGCAACATCCCACAGCGCAAACTATTGCTCACAAAATGGGAATAGACTTGTCCTTCTCAAGTGCCACCGAAGATCGGCTTGTATACCACATAGGTGGAGCTGCGGCGAGCCTCGTTGCAATCGGCTCGGCGCGGTAATCGTCAACTGCCATCGGTCAAGCAGCGAGTTATAAGATTCGCTCATGATCGCCACAGGTAGCTTTGGTCCTGTTGACCACTCGGAAACACGACAGGGGAAGAAGGTGCGGTGGAGGTCGAGTCTCGATGGACCTGCGGAAAACGCGAGCGCATGGGAACGGTGCGGCAGGCGCGAATAACGAGCCTTTCGCAGCCCCGGCCCCAGGTTGGCGTCCAAGAGACAGACGCGAACCTGGCGCACCAGGCGCCAAGGTGAGTATGATTTTTATGTACAGTATGCACATAATTGTATGTACAGTACGACACAATTCTGCTCGAAAACAGCGATCTCTTGCCGTTAAGTCATTATCCCACTATATGTTACGCACAAGTACATTAGAATCTATTATTTGCGACATAAATGATATCTAAGGGTAAGAATATAGTTGACTAATCAAACCCTTAGCGAGATAATCCCGGCAGACTTACAAGAGGAGCCTTCCAAGACTGGCGCAGTGGTGCGTCCGTGGGAGACGATATATCTCGTTGATCTTGCGGCATTCATATTGCCGCGAGATGGAAGTGGTGTGATGGCAATCCTGGCCTTTGCTGGCGATGAAAGCGCGGACGGAAAAATGGAGCATGTCCTCTCTGCGGGCGGATTCATTGCCAAACCGTCAGATTTCTTTGAGGCAGAACGTCTATGGCAGGCGCGACTAGACGCTGACTCGATAGCGTATTTTCATGCAACTGACTGCCAGAACCTGAACAAGGAATTTCATAAGTTCCGGGCTATCGGTACTCTCGACCAAGCGCGAGCTAGGGCCAACGGTATCAAAGATGACCTAATTGCAATCATCAACAAGAGCCAAGCAATATTAGGTGTTTCGGTGAGTTTGGTGATCCCTGATTTCAATGAAGTTATTTCTACCAATGCCAAGGCGCTGAAACATTATGGGAACGACCCGGCCATTCTCACCTATCGGCGGCTGATTGTTGCGGTCCTGGAACTGATCGCCAATGACCTCGGAACTGGATACTCGATTGCATTTGAATTTGACGACCATAGTCATTGGGAACGCGCAGAAAGGGCATACGAAGAACTGCGTGGTTCGGCTCACGACCCTCACAACATGCTGGGGCACATCGGACATGGGGACGATAAGAAGATCCCGGCATTACAGATGGCTGATCTGATGGCGTATGAGGCGCGGTACGCAGCCGAATTGTGGCTTGCGGGAAGGAGCCTTGACCGACCGACATTCAAAGCGCTTTCGGACGATCCGAATCACACAGTCGCCTACATGGGGATAATGACGAGAGAAAAGTTGCTGGCCAGTTTGGATGAAATTCCGGACGATGCGATTGGGTCAGAAGCCATAAGGTGGCAGCGCGACTAAAAGGGGAAAGAAGATGGCTGACAGCACATTGAAAGAGTATGCAGGTAGGGCGGCTGACGCAATTCGTGGCGCAGTGAACAGCCCGACGGGAAAGCGAATTGCTGAGGATGTGGGGTACATGACGGGTGGGCGCGCCGTGCAGGGCATAGCGGAAAACGTAGCAAAGCGTATCAAGAAGCGTACCGCGAAAAACCGTGACCGAAGCCGGGAGTAAGCGTACCCTGTTGGGGAGTAAGGGGGCTGAAGAATGCCCGATCCCGAACGGGGTTATCGCTGGGGCAGGTTTCAGGCGTGGTTCTCGCTGTTTCTTGCCGTAGTGCAGTTGTTTCTCTGGCGCACTTTTCCGCTGAATGTTGCTACCGGAATTTTACTACTGTTCGTGTGGAAGGGGCTGCTACGCAAACACCGATACGGTTTTTGGCTTGTGTATGTGATGGCGGCTTTGGCCTTAGTGGGAGGGTTGTTCGGGTTAGCGATGAGTAAAACTTGGGACCGAGTGGGTTCCATCGTGATCGCCATTTGCTTTTGGGGAATACCTGGCGCGTTCTATTACCCGAAGCGTTACCGAGAGTTTGGTGTTGGGAAACCGAAGCAAGAGATCGCGTCGGTAGCGGTCACGCCGAGCGAGGTTGAAAAGGCGGTTGTGCCGAACCGGACACTGACGGACGAAGAGAGGCAAATGGTATTAGACCGGATTCGTAGGCGGTCGCCCCAAGAAAAACCGACAGAGAGGTAATGAGCAGTGGCTATTCAGGGTGACGATTCTCTAGGAACTTTCTCGGTCCTCCGTGACTTTATCATTCGGGAATCTCGCGCAGCAAAGCGACAAAATTCGCGTAAACCTTTGATGCGCGAACGGGGTCGCGTTTCGCTTGATCAACTCGCTGCTCAACTTCGGAAAGGTCAATCAGTCCATGCTCGCCCAAAACGAAAAGCAAAGCCTGCAAAAGTGCGTTCTGCTCGTTAATGAGCCGAAACATGATTTTCTGGTCACGGGTTATCTTTGCGGTCGCCATATCCGCCTCCTGAACGGCAAATCAATATAGAATTGCCCTATGAAATCTAAGTCGCGAACGTCGGTCGAGTTTCGTAGGTTCGATTCCGCGATGCGACAACTGCTGACGGTATCCAAGCAGGAGTTGAAGGACAGAATCGAAGCCGAACGGCAAAAGACGGGCAAGCGGAAGACTAGACCTTCGGCTTCCGTCCCCGCTTCCGGCGGTAAGGATTAGAAAGGCGTCGCATCGCCAGTCTTGCC
>Ga0074046_10003912_pt1 | contig 12284 bp, 14 predicted proteins | sample BogForMeECP23OM3_FD_94441 | JGI IMG/M metagenome (GOLD analysis project Ga0074046, IMG submission 94441) | Bog forest soil microbial communities from Calvert Island, British Columbia, Canada - Bog Forest MetaG ECP23OM3 | ecosystem: Environmental > Terrestrial > Soil > Wetlands ...
AGAAGCGTTGTCCGTGCGCGACCGCTTCCGGCGCGACGGGTTGAGCAGCCACGTGACCGTGCTGACGATGGGGCCGCCGATGGCCGAGGACAGCCTGCGCAAGGCGCTGACCTTCGGCGCCGACCGCGCGGTGCTGCTGACCGATCGCACCTTCGCCGGATCGGACACCCTCGCGACCACCTTCGCGCTGTCGCAGGCCATTGCCAAGGCCGGCGAGACCTTGGGCAAGCCCGCCATCGTCTTCTGCGGCAAGCAGACGATCGACGGCGACACCGCGCAGGTGGGGCCCGGCATCGCCAGCCGCCTCAACCTCAATCAGCTTACTTATGTCGCCCGTATCGTCTCCCTCGATCCTGCCGCCGCGACGATCGAAGTCGAGCGGCGCGCCGAAGGCGGGGTGCAGCTTCTCTCCACGCGCTTGCCGGTGCTGGTGACGATGCTGGAAGGCAGCAACGAGATGCGGCGCGGCTCGCTCGACTCGGCGTTGTCGGCGGCCGCAGCGAAGATCGAGGTGTGGAACGCGGCAGCCGCTGGCATCACCGAGCCGGCGAAGTGCGGCCTGAAGGGCTCGCCCACCATCGTCAAGAAAGTGTTCGCGCCGCGGCCGCGCGACGATCGCGCCGAGCTGCTGGAGACGAGCGGACGCTCCTACGACGAGATCGCCCACGAGTTGATGGCCGGCATTTTCGCCAAGCAGCCGCAGATCGAGGCCGACCTCATGCGCTTTGCGTCGGGACAATAAGGACAGCGTGCCATGAGCGACGCGCCCAAGCCGGCTGCCAGCCGGGCCAGTACCAAGAAGGAGCTGCCGGAGCACTTCAAGGCCTACCGGCACGTCTGGGTTTATGTCGAGTTCGAGCACGGGCGCATCCATCCCGTCTCGCTGGAGTTGCTCGGCGAGGGTCGCAAACTCGCCGACAAGCTGAACGTGGAACTGGCCGGCGTGCTGGCCGGCGGCAATCGTGACGAGCTGCATGCAGCCGCGTCGGAATGCCACGAATACGGTGCCGATCTGGTCTACCTCGTCGCCGATCCTGTCCTGATCCACTACCGCAACGCGCCGTACACCAAGGCGCTGACCGATCTCGTGCTGACCTACAAGCCGGAGATCCTGCTGCTGGGTGCCACGACGCTGGGCCGCGATCTCGCCGGCTCGGTCGCGACCACGTTGCAGACTGGCCTGACGGCCGACTGCACCGAACTCGCGATCGACGACGAGCGCTCACTGGCGGCGACGCGGCCGACCTTCGGCGGCTCGCTGCTCTGCACGATCCACACGCTGAACTACCGCCCGCAGATGGCCACCGTGCGGCCGCGCGTGATGTCCATGCCGCAGCCGGAGGCGGGCCGCACCGGCCGCGTCGTGCTCCATTCGCTCGGGCTGGCGGAGGAAGACATTGTCACGAAGGTGCTGCGCTTCCTGCCCGATCGCGATTCGAACACGGCACAGCTCGCCTATGCCGATATCGTCGTGGCGGGTGGGCTCGGTCTGCGGTCGGCGGAGAACTTCCGCCTCGTGCGCGACCTCGCCGCTGTGCTGGGTGCCGAGTACGGCGGATCGCGTCCGCTGGTGCAGAAGGGCTGGATCACGGCCGATCGGCAGATCGGCCAGACCGGCAAGACGATCCGGCCGAAGCTTTATGTCGCGGCCGGCATTTCCGGCGCGATCCAGCACCGCGTCGGCGTCGAGGGCGCGGACCTGATCGTCGCGATCAACATCGATCCGCAGGCGCCGATCTTCGACTTCGCGCATCTGGGCGTGGTCGGCGACGCCCTGGAGATCCTGCCGGCGCTGACCCATGCCTTCGCGGCGCGGCTGTCGGTCAACCGGTTGGCCGGTTAGGAGAGACGTGCGATGAACACCGGAAAATTCGACGCCATCGTCATCGGCGCGGGCCCCTCGGGCAACGCGGCGGCCTACACGATGGCGAAGGAGGGCCTGAAGGTCCTGCAGCTGGAACGCGGCGAGTATCCCGGGTCCAAGAATGTCCAAGGCGCGATCCTGTACGCGAACGCGCTGGAGCAGATCATTCCCGACTTCCGCGATGACGCGCCGCTGGAACGCCATATCATCGAGCAGCGGATGTGGATGCTCGACGACACGTCCTATGTTGGGATGAGCTATCGGTCGGACGACTTCAACGAGGAGAAGCCGAACCGCTATACGATCATCCGCGCGCCGTTCGACCGCTGGTTCAGCAGCAAGGTGCGGGAAGCCGGCGCGACGTTGCTGTGCGAGACCACCGTGACCGAGTTGATCCGCACGGAGTCAGGGCGGGTGATCGGCGTGCGCACCGACCGTGACGGCGGCGTGGTGCTGGCCGACGTCGTCGTGCTGGCCGAAGGCGTCAATGGCTTGGTGGCGCAGCGCTCCGGTCTGCGGCCCGAGCTGAAGCCGGACACGGTTGCGCTGGCGGTGAAGGAGATGCACTTCCTGCCGCGCGAGACGATTGAAAGCCGCTTCAACCTGCGCGGCTCCGAAGGCGTGGTGATCGAGGCGATGGGAACGGTCACCGGCGGCATGAGCGGCACGGCGTTCCTCTATACCAACCAGGAATCCCTCTCGGTCGGCATCGGCTGCCTGGTGTCGGATTTCAAGACTGGCAACGCGGCACCTTACGAGCTGCTGGAGCGGTTCAAGACGCATTCGTCGATCGCGCCCCTGTTGCAGGGCGCGGAAGTGAAAGAGTACTCGGCGCACCTGATCCCGGAGGGCGGCTACCGGGCGATTCCGCAGCTGTATGGCGACGGGTGGCTGATCGTCGGCGATGCCGGGCAGTTCGTGAACGCCGTGCATCGCGAGGGCTCGAACATGGCGATGACCACCGGCCGCGTGGCCGGCGAACTGATCGTGCAGCTTTGCCGCACGCGGTCGGACTTCTCGGCCGATGCCTTGGGGGCTTACCAGGATCGCCTGCACAAGACGTTCGTGATGAAGGACCTGAAGAAGTACAAGGACATCCCGAACTTCCTGCACGGCACGAAGCACCTGTTCGGCACCTATCCGCGCATGATGAGCCAGGCGATGCAGACCTGGCTGCGGGTCGACGGCGCGGACAAGCGGGAGAAGGAGCGGCAGATCGTCGGCATGGTCCGCAGCAGCCGCAAGCTGACGGGCCTGCTGGGCGACGCGTTCAGGCTGGCGAGGGCGTGGCGCTAGGCGCCCGTGTGAGTTCAAGGGAGGCTGTGTCATGACGGTGCGGGTCGAGGATCGACTGTTCAACAACCGCTACGTGGTCGACTCCGGTCGACCGCACATCAAGGTCAAGCCGCACACGACGCCGTCCCAGGCGTTGCTGATGCTGATGCGCATCTGCCCGGCGCATTGCTACGACCTGAACGACCGCGGCCAGGTGGAGGTGACGGCGGACGGTTGCCTCGAATGCGGCACCTGCCGGATCCTGTGCGCGGAGACCGGCGACATCGAATGGAGCTATCCGCGCGGCGGGTTCGGCGTCCTGTTCAAGTTCGGCTGAAGCGCCGCGCGCCGGTCACTCGGTGACGAAGCCGCGTGCCTCGAAGATGCGGTGTCCTTCCGGCCCTTCGATGAACGCGAGCAGCGCGCGCGCCTCCGGCGTGTCCTGTCCGCGCACCAGCGCGAACGGATAGGCAATCGGATCGTGGCTGGATGCGGGAAAGATGCCCGCGATCGCGACGCCGGGCGAGACAGCCGCGTCGGTGCTGTAGACGATCCCGGCCGGCGCCTCGCCGCGCTCGACCAGCAACAGCGCCGCGCGCACCGAGTCCGACGGCGCAAGGCGCCCTGAAACGGCGTCCCACAGCCCGAGCTTGCGCAGCGACTGTTCGGCATAGATGCCGACCGGTACGTGCGCCGGATCGCCGGTCGCAAGCCGCCCGTCCCTGCCCAGCAGTCCGGCGAGGTCGAAGCCCGGTTCGATGGTCACCGGCGCAGCGCCTTTCGGTCGTGCTGAAGCCGGCACGACGAGCACCAGGCTGTTCGACAGCAGGTTGCGCCGCGACTCGTTCACGATCAGGTTGCGCTTCTGCAGATAGTCCATCCAGTTCTCGTCGGCGGAGGCGAAGATGTTGGCCGGCGCGCCCTGCTCGATCTGCCGTGCGAGCGTGGAACTGGATGTGAAGGACATCGTCGGCGCCGGATGGCCCTGCTTCTGCCACGCCGCGGAGATGTCCTTCATCGCGTCGGTCAGGCTCGCCGCGGCAAATACCGTCTGTGCCAGCGCCGGGGCGGGCAGCAGAAGCACCGCCAGCGCGGCGATGCGCGCGAGCGACCTGCGCCGGCCGACGCGGCGCTTCGGGTCGGAAACATGCGGATGTTTGCGGATCACGCTTGGTCCTTTCAACGTATGAGCTGGGCGAGTCAGGGCCTGCTGGCGGCGGGCGCCATCGTCACTTTCACGTCGAGCGGCGGCGCGAAATATGGCGCCGAGGTAACGAGCATGTCCACTCCCGTCGCGGCATAGGCGGCCGCATTGCTTTCGTTGATCCCGCCCGTCGCCGCGATGGCAGCGCGAGGGTTGATGCCGGCGACGGCATCAACCGCGGCGGCGACCTCCTCCGGCGTCATGCGGTCGAGCTGCACGCAGTCCGCTCCGCTCTGCGCGAACAGAAGCGCGTCCTCGACCGTTTCGGCCTCGACGACGATGCGCCGTTCCGGCTGTGCGGCGCGCAGTCGCGCGATCCAGTCGCGCGGCGTCTCGGCGCCGAGGAAGGCGCGATGATGGGCGAAGACCAGGATGCTCTCCGACAATCCGAAGCGGTGCGGGGTGCAGCCGGCTACCATGATCGCCTTCAGCATCGCATCCTTGCTGCCGGGCAGGTGCTTGCGCGTGCAGGCGAGCGAAATGTCGGGCCGGCCTGACCGCGCGGCCTGCAGGATCCGTCGCGCGCGCGTCGCCACGCCCGACGTCACCTCCATCAGCGCCTGTGCAGTGCGCGCCGCGAGCTGCAACGCCGCCACCGGCCCTTCCGCCACGAGGATGTCGGCGCCGGCTGCGAGGTGATCGCCGGACGCGGCGAAACGGCGCACGTGTCGACAGCCGGCATGCAGAAACAGAGCCTCCGCCTCCTCGGCACAGCACACGGTCAGTGCGGCGCCGGTGCGCAGGGTCGCCGCACCCGGCTGAGCGCCGATGCCGAGGGCGAGCGTCGTCATGTCGCCGTAAGGCGCGTCCTCCAGCAGCATCGTTTCGAGCCGGGCAGGGGAGATGCGGAATGACATGTCGCTTTCGGCCACGCAGACTGGCGCCGCTGGCAGGTGACGCCTACGAGGCGACGAATTCGCGTTCGCAATCGTTGCCGGAGCGGACGTTCACTTGGCGACCATGACGTCCGACGCCTTGATCACGGCGACCGCCTCGTCTCCGACGGCGAGTTTCAAATCGTCGATGGCCTCGTTCGTGATGGAGGTGATGATCACGACGCCATGCCCGACGTCGATCTGCACGTGGCCCGTCGTCTGGCCGTTTTGCACGGCAATGATCTTGCCTTTGCACGGCAATGATCTTGCCTTTGATCTGATTGCGAGCGCTCAGCTTCATCCGGACGGTCTCCTGTCGAGTGTTCAAGCCCGGTGCAAAAGACCGGCCAGAGAGGCGGTAAGGCGACTCGGTAAGACCGTCCGCAGTCCGAATTCCACCTGTCCCGCACGCGTATCGCGAGGGGCAACGTCCGACGCACGCAGATGGACACTGGCGGGGTCTGGATAGCCAGCTGCCTGGCCAGGGACGAGAGGGCAAGGGTGGTCCGTTCGTCCACCGGTCGGATCAGCGTACTGTCCCGCATGCACCGGGCGGCGTGATCGTCAGCAGTTCGCTGAAAACCCTTGTCCGGCCGTCGAGCGCAATGATTCAAAGCGCTTGACGGCTGCGGGGGCAAACGATGCCTTGCGGGTTCCGTGACCAGGGTGGACTGTTCTCCGACCTCTCGCCGGAGGCGCGGATCCCGGCGGATCATCCGCTGCGCGAGGTGCGGCGGCTGGTGCGGGATATCCTGACGCAGCTGAACCCGAGCCCGGGTCGCCTTTATGCGAGCGAAGGGCGCCCCACGGTGCCACCGGAACAGCTGCTCAGCGCGCTGCTGTTGCAGGTGTTCTTCAGCATTCGCTCGGAGCGCCAGCTGATCGTGTGCCATCGGGCGCCACCCGCCGTCGCACGTCGTTGTGGGGCCCAATCACGGTCGAGATGAGGTGGTCGCCTCTCCACGCGCCCTTGGACGTACAGCAGGCCGTCCCGGCTGGTGTGCCGTGCGTCGATCACGTAGTGCCTGCCTCTGATCGCGAGGGTTTTGCCGGCGGTCCCAGGGAAGAGCTCCTAGGATGGTGTTCTCATTGGAGGCCGCTGCGCCGGTTACGCGTTTCTGCAAGTGACCCCTTCTTTGATCCCGCGCAGCGTGCGCATTACTTGCCTCTTCGTACTCCTTGCGCCCCTTGCGCGTCGCCCTCCCGACCCCTCCCGGATGTCCGCAATTCTCCACGGACCTCAGCGGAACCGATCAGGCCGGTAAATGCAAGGAAAACAGCGGCGTCTGGATGATAGCGGACGCCTGCGGATCAGTGGATGGTGCCCAGGGGCGGAATCGAACCACCGACACTGCGATTTTCAGTCGCATGCTCTACCAACTGAGCTACCTGGGCGCCGCAGCTTGGGTGCAGAAGAGCGGGGGATTAGCCCGGCTCATCCTCGCGATCAAGCGGCGCGGAGTCCTGCTCGCTGACCGGGACGCGGTAGCCCTCGGTCAGCCAGCGGCCGAGATCGACGTCCGCACAGCGGCGGCTGCAGAACGGGCGGAAGCCCGGCTCGGCCGGGCGGCGGCAGACGGGGCAGCGTTCGCGCATCAGGCCTCCCGCCGCCAGCCGAGCGGCAGCGCGGGATCGACACGCAGCATCAAGGCGCGCCCGGTGCGCCGCGCAAGGTCGTCGCGGGCGAACGCGTCCGCCTCCAGCGCCGCCGCGAGGGGCGGCGCGAGGGCGACGCGGGTCGCGCCGGCTGCCTCGGCCGCGGCCAGGGCGCGCAGCGCGGCGGCGTGCGGGCCGGCGAGTTGCTCGTGCAGCGGGGGATGGACGCGGCGACGCACCAGTTCGGCCAAGCCGAGCCGGGTGAAGCCGAGCAGGCGCGTCTGCTGCGGGTCGCCCGTGAGGGCCGCCTCCAGCGCGGGCGCGAGGGCGGCGCGGGCGCGCTGCGCGAGGCCGGCGAAGTCGATCAGGATCGCGCCCGACAGGTCGCGCAGGCGGATCTGGCGGGCGAGCGTCGGAATCAGGGCGCGATTGGCGTCGCGCTGGACGGACGCTTTGGCGCCGCGCGCGGCGGTGAGAGGGCCGAGGTCGACGTCGATCGCGACCAGCGCCGGCGTCGGATGGAATGAGATCGTGGCCCCGTTGGGCAGACGCAGGGCCGGGTCGGCCAGGGCGGCGATCTGCTCGCACGCGTCCTCCGGTGGCCCGGCGCGGTCGACGCTCGCCGATCCGCCGGCGCGCGCCGCCCATGCGGGGTCGTCGGCCAGCACGGCGGCGCCGGGGTGCAGCGCGCGCAGGCGTTCGACGGGAGAGGGGCCGCGCGAGATCAGCGCCGGCGGGCCGGGCTGGATCGACGGGAGGTCGCGGGCCGTCAGGCGAGGGCCTTTGCCGGCCTGCGCCGCCCGCACGATGCGCACGGCGATGGCGTCGCCGACTGTGGCGCCGGCGTCCGGGCGGCCGGTGTCGGGCAGGAAGCCCTCGACGCCGTCGCCGAGGGCGACGAAGGCGCCGGCCATCGCCGGGACCAGGGCCGTGACCCGGCCGCGGTGCAGGTCACCGACCCCGTCCGGCGCGCCGGGGCGCCATAGCGCGTAATCCAGCAAGGTACCGTCCGAGCCGACCGCGGCGACGTCGGCCTCGCCGGGGCGGCTGGTGATCCAGATCGTCGTCACGGCAGCAGGCCGGCCCCGCGCAGGAGCTGGGCGGTTTCGAACAGCGGCAGCCCGACGACATTGCTGTGGCTGCCTGAGAGGAAGCGCACGAAGGCCGCGGCGTGGCCCTGGATGGCATAGCCGCCGGCCTTGCCGTGCCACTCGCCGGTGGCGAGGTAGGCCGCGATGTGCGCCTCGGTCAGCCGGGCGAAGGCCACGATGGACTCCACCCGCCTTGTGCGCTCGGCACCGCCGGGCAGGCGCAGCACGACTGAGGTGTGGACGCGGTGGCGGCGGCCGGACAGCAGCGTCAGGCAGGACCGTGCCTCGGCCTCGGTCGCCGCCTTCGGCAGCGCACGCCGGCCGGCCGCGACGACCGTGTCGGCGGCCAGCACATGAGCGTCGCCTGCCGCCTCTTCCGCGGCGACGGCAGCGGCCTTGGCGAGCGCGAGGCGCAAGGCGAGGTCTCGCGGGAGTTCGTGCGGGCGGGGTGTCTCGTCGATGTCGGCCCCGGTCACGCGGTCGGGGGTCACGCCGATCTGCGCCAGCAGGGCCAGCCGGCGCGGGCTGGCGGAGGCGAGGATCAGCAATCCCGGATCACTTGAAACGGAAGGTGATCCGTCCCTTGCTCAGGTCGTAGGGGGTCATCTCGACGTTGACGCGGTCGCCGGCCAGCACGCGGATGCGGTTCTTGCGCATCTTGCCGCTGGTGTGGGCGAGGATGACGTGCTCGTTGTCGAGCTTCACACGGAACATCGCGTTGGGCAGCAGCTCGGTGACCGTGCCGCTGAACTCGATCATGTCTTCTTTTGACAAATGCACCTCTTGCGGTTCGCGGGCGGAACATGAGCACCGCGCCGTGACCGGTCAAGCACGCCTGAGCCGTGCGCTGCCCCGCTCAGAGCGCGGCCTTCGCGGGTTTGGGCGCGGCGGCGGGCACGGGATTGGGCGCGGGCTTGCGGGTGAACCGCATCTCCGGGTCATCGACCCGGCCGAAGCGCAGCGCGGCCATGTCGAGCGCGTAGTTCTGGTGCAGCTTCCAGGGCTTGCGCGACCCCTGCTTCGGCAGCATCGCCAGCGCCCGCGTCACGTAGCCCGACGTGAAGTCCAGGAACGGCGCCTGCTGCACGCCCGGTTTGGGCGTGGGCGTCGCCGCAGCGTAGCCCCGGCGCCGCATGTAATTGAGCATGCGGCAGACATAAGCGCAGGTGAGGTCCGCCTTCAGCGTCCACGAGGCGTTGGTGTAGCCGAAGATGCTCGCGAGGTTCGGCACTCCGCTGAACATCATGCCCTTGTAGACGAACGCCTGCGACAGGTCGGCGCGCGCGCCGTCGACGCTCAGCGTCACGTCGCCGAGCAGGTTGAGCTTCAGCCCCGTGGCGGTGACGATGATGTCGACTTCCAGCTCGCGCCCGGAGGCCAGCCTCAGGCCCTTTTCGGTGAACGTCTCGATCGTGCCGGTCACCACCGACACGCTGCCGTTGCGGATCGCGCGGAACAGGTCGGAGTCGGGCACCAGGCAGAGCCGCTGGTCCCACGGGTTGTAGCGCGGCGTGAAATGCGTGCCGACGTCGTAGTCGGGGCCGAGTTCCTGCCGTATGAGCGCCTGGATGCCGTGTGCCACCTCGGCCGGCTTCCGGCGTGCCAGGCGGTAGAAGTACATCTGCAGCAGGACGTTCTTCCAGCGCGTGATGCCGTAGGCGAGGCGGGAGGGCAGGTGGCGCCGCAGCCGGTTGGCGATCGAATCCTCGGATGGGCGCGAGACGACGTAGGTCGGCGAGCGCTGCAGCATCGTCACGTGCGCGGCGTGCTTCGCCATCTCCGGCACGATGGTCACCGCGGTCGCACCGCTGCCGATCACCACCACGCGCTTGCCCTTGTAGCCGAGGTCCTCGGGCCAGAACTGCGGATGGACGATGCGGCCGGCGAAGCGCTCCATCCCGGTGAACTGCGGGTCGTAGCCGGCGGCGTAGCTGTAGTAGCCGCTGGCCATCAGCATGTAGTTGCAGGTGAAACGCACGGTCTCCGGGCCGTTGCCGGTGTCGCGCTCGGCCTCGAGCGTCCAGCGCGCGTCGGCCGACGACCAGTCCGCGGAGCGGACGCGGTGGCGGAAGCGGATGTGCGTGTCGATCCCGTACTGCGCGGCGGTGTCGCGGACGTAGCGCAGGATCGACGGGCCGTCGGCGATCGACTTCGCCTCCGTCCAGGGGCGGAAGGCGTAGCCGAGGGTGAACATGTCGGAATCCGAGCGGATGCCGGGATAGCGGAACAGGTCCCAGGTGCCGCCGATCGCCTCGCGCGCTTCCAGGATGGCGTAGCGCGCCCAGGGACAGCGGGACTGCAGGTAGTAGCCGGCGCCGATGCCCGACAGGCCGGCGCCGACCACCAGCACGTCGAAGTGCTCGACCTCGCGATCGGCGCGAATGCCCGCGTCCGCCGTTGCCGCCTGTTCGATCGTCGCGTCGCCGTAAACCATCCGTGTTCCCCGTGTGCGCCGCATAACTGAGGCGGCGGACCCTGTGGGGCAAGCTTCGGGCAGGCGTCGGGCGAGCGTGGGGCAGGCGTCGCGTGGGCGGACGCGGCGGTTCAGGCGGTCTTGGCTTTGCGTCCCATGCCGTCGAACAGGTCCAGCACGCGGCCGAACCACGCCGCGACCGGGTCGTCGTCGGCCAGGACGGCGAAGCGGCTGACAGCGCGGGCCCACATGAACGAGCCCGCGAGGATGTAGTCGGCGTAGTCGGGGGCGTCGCCGCCGAACCAGGGCGCCTCCTGCAGCACCGTCCGCAGCGGCGCCAGCGTCGCCCGGAACGCGACGACGCCGGACTCCCGGCCGGCGCAGACCTCGGCGAGCTTCATCCCGAACCGCTGCTCGCGGGACTCGACGAAATAGCCGTGGTCGGGCTCGTCCAGCAGGGCGGGGATGTCGGCGACGATCAGCCGGCCGAGGCCGGCATTCAGCACGCCGTCCGCCCAGGCGCGGATGAAGCGGGCGTGCGCATGGCCGCCACCGGGGAACAGGGGCGGTCGGTCGGGATAGGCCTCGTCGAGGTAGAGCGCGATGTGCCAGCTATCGTGCACGGTGCGCACACCGTCCTCCAGCACCGGCACCCTGGAGGCGCCGGCAAAGGCGAGGCGCTGCTTCTCGGTGAAGCGCCACGGCACCGTCTCTGCGGCCAGCCCTTTGTGGGCCAGGGCGAAGCGGGTGCGCCAGCAATACGGGCTGAACAGGAGGTCGGGGTCGCGGCCGGCGAGTTCAAAGAGGCGCATGCGGCCAGAGTGGCGTCCGGCCGCGGCGGCGTCCACCGCGCCGGCCCGGTGACGCGGCGAGGCGCGTCATTCACCTTGCGGCGAGGCCCGAGGATGGCGAAAATGTGGCTCCGGCGACGCGCGGTCGCCGGGCTCCCGCTGTGAGGGTCGCTTGAACGTCCTGGCCCCGCCGAAGGCACGGCTGCCGATCGAAGTCGTGCACGACCTTGTGTGTCCGTGGTGCTACCTGGGCATCCGGCGGCTGCTGCGGACGATGCGGCGCCGGCCGGACCTGCTGTTCCACCTGACGTGGCGGCCGTTCCTGCTGAACCCGGACATGCCCCGCGCGGGGATGTCGCGGCCGGACTACGTGATCCGCAAGTTCGGCGGCGAGGACCGGGCGCGGCGGCTGTATTCGTCGATCGCGGAGATCGGGCGAGCCGAGGGTGTCTCGTTCCGGTTCGACCGCATCCGGCGCACGCCCAACAGCGTCGACGCGCATCGCTCGGTGCGGTTCGCGGGGCGCTACGGCCGTGCGGACGAAATGGTGGAGGCGCTGTTCTGCGCCCATTTCAGCGACGGGCGCGATATCGGCGACGCGGCGACGCTGTGCGCGATCGCGGCGGCCTGCGGGCTGGATGCGGATGCGCTGCGGCGGATGTTGGCGACCGATGAGGACGTCGACGCGATCCACGCCGACAACCTGCGCGCCCACCGGCTGGGCATCAACGGCGTGCCCTGTTTCGTCGTGGCCGGCGAGCATGCGATCGCCGGCGCGCAGGAGCCGGAGGTGATCGAGCGGCTGCTGGACGTGGCGGCGGTCGAGGCGGCGTCAGTCTGACATGAAGAAGGCCCCGGCTTGCGCCGAGGCCTTCCGCATTGCTGGCCGATACCGGCCTGGCAACTCAGACTGCGCTGCACCCTGAGGTGAGCATTCAGGTCGCCATGCCATACGGCACCAAGCAATGAGACACTGGATCACCTCCTTTCGGTTGTTGACGGGAGAAGCAGCGTAGCGCGGGCGGCGCCGGCTTTTCAACCAGCGCGTCAGGCGCCAGCAGTTCTCAATGCGATTGAGTCGCGTTTGCGCGGGTATGGTCTGGGCAAGGTGAGTCCAGAATGCCACAGTTTGTGTTGGAACATGTTGCAACCGCACGATGAAGGATTCCCAAGGA
>Ga0074046_10003913_pt1 | contig 12282 bp, 5 predicted proteins | sample BogForMeECP23OM3_FD_94441 | JGI IMG/M metagenome (GOLD analysis project Ga0074046, IMG submission 94441) | Bog forest soil microbial communities from Calvert Island, British Columbia, Canada - Bog Forest MetaG ECP23OM3 | ecosystem: Environmental > Terrestrial > Soil > Wetlands ...
CTTCCTCACCACAGAGCGCCTGGGTTTCCGCCGTTGGACCGCCCGCGATGAGTCTCTCGCAATCGATCTCTGGAGCGACCCGCAGGTGACGGCGCTGATCGGCGGTCCCTGGACCCGCGAAGTGGCCCTGGAACGGCTCGCCCGGGAGATCGAGCAACAAAATCAGTACGGAATGCAGTATTGGCCGGTCTTTCTGCGCGCCGATGGCCGGCACGCGGGATGCGCGGGCCTGCGACCTTACAAATCCAGTGAGGCAATCTTCGAAATGGGCGTGCATCTGTTTCCGGAGTTCTGGGGACAGGGAATTGCACGCGAGGCTTCGGAGGCCATCATTCCTTATGCCTTCGGCCCGTTAGAAGCAGCAGCGATCTTTGCCGGGCACCATCCGCAAAACGCCGCGTCTGGCCGGCTCCTGATGAAGCTTGGGTTCACCTACCAGGGCGATAAGCTGTACATCCCTACCGGCCTCATGCATCCCACCTACCTTCTCCGCAGGGAAGAGACCGTTTCGGGTTAGTGCACGTCCACGGATCGATCGCCTTCGTACTGCATGATGTGGAAGTACGCCTCCCGCTCGTCTCGTTACTTCGGCAGCTGCGTCGCGTCCCAGCCGCCGCCCAGGGCGCGCACCAGGCTCACGCTGGCCGCAAACTCCCGGCTCTCAAGATTGATTGCGGTTACCTGGTCGCCGAGAAGTGTCTGCTCGGCGGTCAGCACCTCAAGATAGCCAGTCACGCCGCCCTTGTAGCGCGTATTCGATAAATCAAAGGAACGCTGCGCCGAATCCACAGCGCTCTGTTCCACCTGGGCTTCCTGCTCCAGAATGCGCAAGCTCGCGAGCTGATTCTCCACGTCCTCGAAGGCCTGAAAGACCGTGTTGCGATAGCCGTCCGCCTGCGCTTCGTAGCTGTGGCGCGCGGCATCGGTGAGCGCGTGGCGCTGGCCGGCATCGAACAGGAGCTCCGCAGCCTGCGCGCCCAGGGTCCAGAACGAGCTCGGTCCCTGGATCCATGTGCCGGGGTTGGTGCTTTGAAAGCCGCCGGTCGCATTGAGCGTGATGGTCGGATAAAAAGCGCTGATCTGGATGCCGATTTGCGCGTTGGCCGCGGCGGCCAGGCGTTCGGCCTCGGCAATGTCGGGCCGGCGCTCCAGCAATTGCGAGGGCACGCCCAGGGGAACCTTGGGCAGCGCCAGGTCGAGCGGCGAAGGCGGAATACTGAAGCCCGACAGATCGTAGTTGGCGATGGTTCCGATGGCGTGTTCGTACTGCGCACGCGCCACGCTCAGATCCACAAGCTGTGCGCGCACGGTTTCGAGCTGGGTACGCGCTTGCGCCACGTCCACGCCCGTGGCCACACCGCCCGCCAATCGCCGCTGCGTCAAATCGAGTTGATGCTCGAGGTCCGAGACCGTCGACGTCAACAGCTTGATCTCGGAATCGAGGCCTCGCAAAGCAAAGTAGTCGGTCGCAAGCTCAGCGTGCAGTGTCAGGTCCACGTTCGCAGCCTGGGCCGCATCCGCCTGCGCGTTGGCTCGCGCCTGCTCCACCGTGCGTCGGACGCGGCCCCAGAAGTCCGGTTCCCAACTGGCTTGGCCCGCAATCGTAAGGTCGGCGTAAGTGGTTGTGCTGGCTTTATTCCAATTCGGCGCATTCTTTGAATTCTTGACGCCCTCGGGTGTCACGCTCGCAGAAAGCGTGGGATACAGGTTGGCGCGCGCCGCGCTCACCTGGTCTCGCGCCGCAAGGTAGGTCTCCAACGCCTGCTTGAGTTGCACATTGTTGGTGGCGATGCGCTCTTCCAACTGGTTGAGCAGTGGGTCCTGGTAAATCTCCCACCATTTACCCTTCAACATGCCGTCGGAGGGATTGGCTGGCTGCCATGCGCCGCCGGATGGGTTCGGCGGAGGCGTCACCGTCGACGCGCCCGCCTCCTTATAGACCGTAGGTGCGTTGTAGCCGGGGCGATTGTAGTCGGGGCCAACCGGTTTGCAGCCGATTAACAGCAGGGAGCAAGTGAGCAAGGGAGCGAGAGAGCAAGCGAGCAAGAGATGCTCAGCAAATGGGTACAGCCGGTCTCCAGACCGGCTGTACTGGCGGCGTCCACGCCGCCAGAAGCGGCGCGCGGGTCGGGAGATCGGCGCTACATTCACGCTTTGCGGGCGCCTCGGCACTACAGTTCTCCCGCGGGGCTGGGCATGCTCCCCGGTTGCACCAAAGTCACTTTTTCGCCGTCGATCAGCGAGTCGGGAGGATCCTGAATAATCTCGTCGCCCGGGTTCAGGCCGCTGACGATCTGCACCGTGGCTCCATCGTCCTCGCCAATCACCACGTGCACCAGGCGCGCCTTGTCGCCGTCCACAACTTTCGCCACCTCCATGCCGTCGCGACGGAAGATCAACGCCGCCGTGGGCACAATGAACGTGACGCCCGTGGTGGGGGTTTTGAAGTGGACTTGGGCCAGCGAGCCAGGCAGCAGTTCGCTGGAACGGTTATTCACGTCGACCTCGGCCAGCAACGTGCGGCTCGCGGGATCGATGGCGTCGGCGGTCCGCACCAGCGTTCCGACATAGATTTTTCCCGGATGCTCGGGAAAGGTAAGATCGATCTTCATGCCGCGCTTGAGCGTCTGCGCATAAACCTGCGGCACATTCACATACACGCGCAGGGTCCCGATGGCCTGCATGTGAAAGAGCTCGGCGCCTGAACCCTGGTTGATCAACTGGCCAGTGTCCACTGCGCGCGCGGTCACCACGCCGTCAAACGGCGCATAGACTTTTTCGAATGATTGCAATTCCTTCACCCGCTGCACGCTGGCTTGCGCGGAGCGAACTGCGGCAGCGGTGGCCGTGGCCTGGTTCGCGTAGGTATCCGCATCCTGCTGTGAAACCGCCTCGGACTTGACCAGTGCCGCGTAGCGCTCGGCCTGAATGCGTGCGATGTTGGCGTTGGCTTCTGCAGTAGCCAGGTCCGATTCGGCCTGCGCCACCTGACGATCGAGTTCGGGCGTGTCGATGGTGGCCAGCAACGCACCCTTCTTCACCTTCGAGCCGATGTCGAAATACCACTGAACCAGGTAACCGTCGGTGCGGGCGTAGATGGGCGCGTCAGTATAGGCGGTCACATTGCCGGGCAGCACAAACGTATCCACAGGCGCGCCGGGCCGCGCCGGGGCCACCGTAACTGTGGGCGCAGCCAGGTCGTAGGTGCGCTCCCTCAGAACCGAGTGGGCATGCATACGGCGCAGGACGCCGGTAAGGGCGAGCACGGCCAGGATGAGCAGGATCACGACCGCGCCGGTCAGAATCTTGCGCGGCGAGACCGGGCTCGGATCAGGTGCTCGCCGGGAGGTATCCCCACCGGGTTGGGAGCCGGGTTGAGGGTTCGGATTGGGGTGGTCGTTCATAAACGGTTACTCATAAGCAGTTACTCCGGGGTCTCGTCGAATTCATCGAATTCGATGGAAGAGCGGCCGCTGGAAGCGCGACGCGACCCGCGCTGGCGTCCGCGCTCGATGCGGCCGTGAATGAAAGAAAAGAATGCAGGCACGAAGAAGAGCGTTGCCACTGTGGCCAGCAGCAGGCCGCCGATCACCGCGCGTCCCAGCGGAGCGTTCTGCTCCCCGCCGTCGCCCAGGCCGAGCGCCATCGGCACCATCCCGATGATCATCGCCAGGGCGGTCATCAGCACCGGCCGCAGGCGGACAAAGCCGGCATTCAACGCGGCGCGCCGCGCGTCGCCCACCAGCACCTCCAACTCCTCGCGCGCGAAACTCACCACCAGGATGGAGTTGGCCGTGGCCACGCCCATGCACATGATGGCGCCGGTAAGCGCCGGTACGCTGAGCCGCGTGTTGGTCAGGAACAGGAACCAGACAATTCCGGCCAGCGCCGCCGGCAGTGCGGAAATGATGAGAAACGGGTCCAGCCAGGATTGGAAGTTGACCACGATGAGCAGGTAAACCAGCAAGATGGAGACAGCCAGGCCGCTCAGCAGGCCAACGTAGGAGCGGTACATGGTCTCGCTCTGCCCGCGGAAGATGAAATGGGATCCGCGGGGCAGGTCCTTTGCGGTTTCATGGCGTGCCACGATCCGTTCCATGGCGCGCGTGACGCTGCCCAGGTCGGTTCCTTCCACGTTGGAATAAATATCGATGACCGGCTGCACGTTGTAGTGGCTGATCTCGCCCTGCTCCGTGCCGGGCACCACCGAAGCCAGATTGCCCAGTATCTGCTCAGGCGCGGGGGCTCCGGGCGCGGCCGTCGTCTCTGCCCCCGGCGCGGCCGAAGCCTCCGATCCCGGCGCCGCGGTGGAAGGCGCTGTCCGGGGCGCACTGCCGGCCGCGGTCCCGGTGATGGGCAGGCTTTTGAGCTGCGCCATCGAGTTCATCCGGTACTGCGGCGCCTGGATTGCAATGCTGTACGAAACGCCATTGCGCGGGTCGAGATAGAAATTTGGGCTGGTTTGGAAACTTCCGCTGAGCGCCACCAGCAGGCTCTGCGCCACGTTTTGCTGCGTCAGCCCGGTGGACGCGGCCCGCGTGCGATCCACATTCACCGTGAGATTGGGATCATTGAAGGGCTGCTGGATGCGTACGTCGGCCGCACCGGGAACGTAACGCACCTCGTTCAACATGCGCTCGGCGAGGGCGCGGTTGGCATACAGATTGGGGCCGACAAGCTGGATGTCGATGGGAGCGGCCAGTCCAAAGTTGAGGATCTGGGTCACAATGTCCACCGGGACCACATAAAACGTCACACCCGGGTAATCGTGAGCCAGCACGCCGCGCAGCTGTTCGATATATCGCTCGCTGGGATGATGATCGCGCGTCAACTGCACCTGAATATCGGCGTCGGAGGCGCCCACAGGCGCGGAGGTCGAGTAGGAAAGGTTCAGCGAAGAGTACGGCAGGCCGATGTTGTCGAGAATTGTGACCACTTCATTGGCCGGAATCTGCCCGCGGATGGTCTGTTCCACGTGATCGCAAAGCGCAGCCGTTTCTTCGATGCGCGTACCCGTGTGGGCGCGCACGTGAATGATGAACTGGCCCGAGTCGACCGCCGGGAAGAAGTCCTGTCCCAGCGTGGGGAGGAGCGTGAGCGAGGCCAGGGCGAAGACGAAAAACACGATGAGGAACGCGCCTGCGTGATCGACGCAGAAGGTGAGCAGTCCCAGGTATCCGTGGCGGAAGCGCTCGAAGCCGGCTTCAAAAGCGGCCTGGAACCGGGTGAAAGGATTTCGGCTCACACGCTTTCTTGCGGCTACCGCGTCGTCGTGTTCGTGCAGCAGATACTTGGCCATGGTGGGCACCAGCGTGCGCGACAGAAAGTAGCTGGCGAGCATGGCGAAAACCACCGCCTCGGCCATGGGCACGAACAGGTAGCGCGCCACCCCGCCCAGGAAGAACATGGGCACAAACACGATGCAGATGGCGAGCGTGGAAACCAGCGCGGGGGTGGCAATCTGCGCCGAGCCTTCCAGGATGGCCTGCTCCAGTTCCCGGCCCGTCTCCAGATAGCGGTTGATATTTTCGATGGCCACGGTGGCGTCGTCGACGAGAATGCCCACGGCCAGCGCCATCCCGCCCAGGGTCATGATGTTGATGGTCTCGTGCAGCATGTCGAGCACAATCAGCGAGCAGAGAATCGAAAGCGGAATGGAGACAGCGATGATGATGGTGGAGCGCCAGCTGCCCAGAAAGACCAGGATCATGATGGCCGTAAGGCAGGCCGCGATAATGCATTCGCGGACCACGCCGTTGATGGCGCTGCGCACGAAGATCGACTGATCGGCCAGCGCCACGATCTTCACCTGCGGAGGCATCTGGCCCTTGAGACTGGGACTGGAAAGGATGTCGCGCACGCCCTTGATAATGTCCAGGGTCGAGGAGGAGCCGGTCTTGAAAATGCTCATCATGATGGCGCGGCGCCCATCGACACGGACAATGTTGGTCTGCGGCGGATTGCCATCGCGCACGTGCGCCACATCGTGCATGTAGACAATCGTGCCGTTCACGGTTTTGACCGGCACGTTGTTCAGTGTTTCCAGCAGAGTGGGGGCGGAGTTGGTTTCCACCTGGTATTCAAAGCGATCGAGCTTGATGGTCCCGGAGGGTGCGATCACGTTCTGCGCGGCAATGGCACTCACCACATCGGTGGGCGAAAGGCCGCGCGCCTGCAAAGCGTTCAGGTCCAGGTCCACCTCGATCTGGCGCTGTTTGCCGCCGAAAGGGAAGGGCGTCTGCGCACCCTCGACGGTCGCCAATTGAATGCGGATGGTGTTGGTGGCCATGTCGTTCAGTTGCTGCTCGTTCAGCCCCTGCCCGGAGATTCCCAGTTGCAGCACGGGCACGCTGGAGGCGTTGTACTGGATGATGAACGGCGGAAAAGTGCCGGGCGGCAGCGAACGGATCTGCACCGCGCTGATGGCTGATATCTCGGCCACCGCCTGGGCGATGTTCACATTGGGGTGGAAGAAGACCTTGATGATGCCGACGCCCACCAGAGACTGCGATTCGATGTGGTCGATGTCGTTGACCGTGGTGGTCATGCCCCGCTCGGCATTGGTAACGATGCGGTTGGCGATCTGATCCGCCGACAGGCCCGCGTAATTCCACACCACCGTCACCACCGGGATGTCGATGTTGGGAAAGATGTCCGTCGGCATCGATTCGATGCTGAACACGCCAAGGATCAAAATCAGCAGCGCAAAGACGACAAAAGTGTAAGGCCGTCTAAGCGCAAGCCGGACAATCCACATCATAAGGCTGGTTTTCGCTCCTCGGCCGGCGTTCTAATCATGTTGAGGCCCGCAACCGGACCGCACGTATCCCTGGTCTCTTGTTAGGTTGGATGCGGTTGTAATCCGGTTCGCGCCGGCTCCTCGGTTCGGGCCGGACCGCGACGCAGCGCAGCCCAGACAAAGTTCCACTTGAATAGAATATGGTAGCTGATTGCTGCAGCCGATGATGGCGAATACAGACAAAACCGTTAGCTAAACTTCGGTCCCTTATTGAAGACGGCCCGCCAGGCGAAAAGGATTCCCTCGCGCTTCTCTTGCCGTACTCCTGGCTGGCTCTCGTTCCGGCCGGAAATCTCCCTCACCCCGGGTGCCCTGGGAGGCCGCGGCGCGTCTAAAGTGCAGATTGCCAGGTACAGAGGGACGCACGGCCGCCGCAACCCGTCTGAGTCCGGTAGACTGGGACATGGATTCCAACCAGGGATTCATCCCCGCATCCGGCGCCTGGCGCGGCAGGGATGTTGTGGAAAGGAAACGGTTCATGAGCCAAATTCCCGCCCGGAGAGTTTTCTCGCTCTCGGACAGCGGCCTGTCGGCGGGGCCACGAAGTTTGGGTGGGGTGGCCGCGGTCTTGTAGAATCAATCTTTCCTTTAGGTAAGACCAGATTTTCAGCAATGAGGGTGTGCAAATTCTTCCTGTGAAGCAGAACTATTGTACGAAAGAGTATTTGTGCTCGCCGCAGGGCTCAAACCCGGTGAAGATCAAGCACGTTTCGATCTCTCGTGCCGTCTTTATTGCCCGGCACGTTCTGCGCTTTGCGGTGGTTTTGACATTGCTGTCAGCTGCCTTCATGGCCGTAGCCCAGAACCCGGCACCGACCCAGACATCGGACACGATTGACCAGATCAGGGTCATCGGCAACCGGCGCATCCCCAAGGAAACCATCCTGGCGAGGATGTTCACCCATCCCGGCGACACTTACGATCCCATCTCCATCGAGCGCGACTTCCACTCGCTCTGGAACACGGGTTATTTCGAAGATCTGCGCATTGAGCGCGAGGACTCCGAGAAGGGCATCATCCTTAACGTCTTTGTCCGTGAGAAACCCTCAATCCGCGAGATCAATTACAAGGGCCTGAACAGCGTTTCCGTTTCCGACGTGCTCGATCGCTTCAAGAAGGAGAAGGTTCCTCTTTCGGTGGAGAGCCAGTACGACGCCACCAAGGTTACCCTGGCTGAAACCGTCATCAAGCAATTGCTCGCCGAGCACGGCCACCAGTTTGCCACCATCAAGACCGACGTCAAGACCATCCCCCCGGCCTCGGTGCAGGTCAACTTCAATATCAAGGAAGGCCCGGTGGTGAAGGTGGGCAAAATCCAGTTTGTGGGCAACCGGCACATCAGCTCTCTTAACCTGCGCCGGTCCATGAAGAACCTGAAGCCCATTGGCATCCCGTACTCCATCATCTTTGAGGATCTCTTCGCACAGACTTACGACTCCTCCAAGCTGGAAGAAGACACCGAACGCGTGCGCCAGGCCTACCGCGACAAGGGCTACGCCAACGCCGCCGTCGAGGATCCGAAAACGCAGATTCGCGATGAGGGCGGCCTGAACTGGTTCACCTTCCGGCCGCGAAAGGGCAAGCGCATCGACATCCAGTTGACCATCGAAGAAGGTGGCCGCTACCGGCTGGGAACCATCACCTTCACCGGCAACAAGTCGATCACGAACGTCAAGGCCCTGCGTGCCCAGTTTCCCCTCAAGGACGGCGACTGGTTCAGCGCCACGGCCATCGGGAAAGGCCTCGACAACCTGAAGAAGGCCTACGGAGGCCTGGGTTACATCAACTTCGGCGCCGTGCCCAAGCTGGATACAAATGAGCAGAAGAAGACCGTGTCCATGAACATCGATATCGACGAGGGCAAGCAGTTCCACGTTTCGCGCATCGAGTTCCAGGGCAACACCATCACCCGCGACAAGGTCATCCGCCGCGAACTGATGCTCGACGAAGGTTCGGTCTACAATTCCCAGCTCTGGGAGTACAGCCTCCTGCGCCTCAATCAGCTGGAATACTTCGATCCGCTGAAGGTCGATCAGGACTCAGAGGCCCACCAGGATCCGGATGCCGGCACCGTCGATCTACTCCTCAAGGTCAAGGAGAAGGGCAAGAACTCCATCGGCATGAATGGCGGCGTCAGTGGCTACTCCGGTGCGTTTCTCGGCGTCAATTACTCCACCAACAACTTCCTGGGATTGGGCGAAACCCTCAGCGTGCAGGCCAACCTGGGCTCGATCAGCCGCACCTTCCAGTTCGGCTTTACCCAGCCGTATATTCGCAACCGACCCATCAATGTCGGCTTCCAGGTCTTCAATCAGAAGCAGGATTACAATGCCGCCAAGAACTACCAGGCCACGACGGGCGCAGATCTCAACCTGTCTACCGCTCAGAAGTCCCTCACGCAGAATTACAACGTGGGCTCCGACGGTATCAATTTCTCCGTCAGCTATCCGCTGAAGCGGCATGCGTTCCAGCGCGTGGGCGTCACTTATTCGCTCACCAGGTCCACGATTACGGCCTTCAGCACCGCATCCTCGACCTTTTTCCAGACCATCGCTTTCCGCTCGGGAATACAGGGCTCGAATCCGCTGTCGGGAATTATCAATAGCAATATCGGCCTCAGCTACACCTACAACACCGTCTCGAACCCGCTGCGCCCGCACGATGGCAAGGAGTACACTGCTTTTCTGCAGATTGCCGGCCTGTGGGGCGACGTGCGCTATATCAACCCGGCGGTTGCCTACAAGCGCTATATCCCCATGCATTATCTGATCCCCACCAATGGGGGGCGCAATGTGCTGGCGGTTCGTGCGCAGTTGAATTACATCCAGGGCATCTCCGGCGACGTGGCGCCGCCCAACAACCGCTTCTACACCGGCGGCGAAAACGATCTGCGCGGCTTCGATGTGCGTGCCGCCACGCCTTACGGCTACGTGCCCACGCGCGTCAATTTCCAGCTCACCAATCCTGACGGCCAGTGCGTGCCGCGCGACCCGACCAACCCGCAGGACAACCAGTGCATTCAGGTGCCGCTGCCGGTTTACGGCATCGCCTCCATCGGCGGCGACGCCAGCTTCACCGGCAATGCGGAATACCGCATTCCCGTCGTCGGACCTTTTACCTTCGCGTTCTTTGATGATTTCGGCATCGATTCGGCGACCAACCGCGGCCAGTTGAAGCAGAGTCCAGAAGGCTTTGCCGCGCTCACCGCGCCGCTTTATGGCTGCCCGGTGTACAACAACGGCTCCTGCCAGGGCGGTATTCCCGGTTCCCAGGTCGGCTTCCAGAGAAACATCCGGCCAGTCTCCGGCACCAACTTCGTGCCCCGCATGTCCACCGGCGCGGAGATGTCGGTGCTCATGCCCATCATCAACGCGCCCTTCCGCCTCTATTACGCCTATAACCCGCTGCGCCTCTACGAGCGGCCCTATTGCAACGACGTCATCCTGGGCCAAAAGCAGCAGAGCTGCTCGGCCGAGCTGATCACCCGCGACATGTTCCCGCCGGGCGGCGCGGGCGATTACACCTACCAGGAAGCCATCCAGTCCTACGGATCGGGATACGTCTTCCGCGAGCCGCGCAAGACCTTCCGCCTCACCATCTCCACAACGTTCTAGAAAACGGGGAACAAGGGAACGAGGGAGCAAGGGACCAAGAAGACCGAAGGGCCGCTCTCCGGAGCGGCCCTTTCCGTTTCCGGCGCTTTGACACCGTTTGGGCGGACTCACTGGCGTGTTGCGGCTGTAGGGGTGGTATGCCGGTTCTGACACAAGCCTGCGATGTTGCACCATTTCTGGGGCAAAATTTCCGTTATTCTATAGATTCAAAATAGCTTATATTGCTCATTCCTGTTGGATACCATACCGGGGTATAGGTGAGAGATTTTTTCTTTAATTAATTTCCCTCGCGCTCAGTTTGGCGTGGCACATTTGCGCGTTCGGGTACAGTTCGCATGGAATGATTGTGCGGGAAAGCGGCGAAATTCTCTGCAAATTCGATGAAGATTCTCGTGCTGTAGTTTGAGCGGTTTGCGGCGGGGACGCAGATCGCGGGCTCGACGGCTGCGAAGCACAGACGGCAGCGCTGGTTGTACGCAATTCTGCCACTCGATATAGTCCAATTCTGCCAGCGAATATAGCCCATTGCTGTCACCCAGTGCACTAGAATCCTGCCGTATGAATTCCAGAGGAGGGAGCAGCATCATCCGCGCCGAAGGCGTGTGCGAGTGTTTATCGACCAGTACCTGACGGATGGGCGGTTACCCGAAAACATGACACGTCCTTCTTCCAGGCGTTGAGAAGTTCCGTGCCATTTATTCTCAATCTGGAATCAAGGACGTGTCTGCAGCTGGCGCCCTATCGGTCGGCAATCACCACTGGTACCGGCGCACTCTTCGGAGTAGACAGATACCCTGTCACCGTGTTCTTGGCGCTCACGTTGTTGACCACAATCTCAAACAACAGGGGATCCTTGCCGCTGTAGAACTGAAGCGGCTCGTTCAGGCTCTTGTCCTTCTTCTCGTATTGCCTGTCGTCGGAAAAGACCTCGAGGGTGTACTTGCTTTTTGTCGAGTCGGCTCTCTTCAGCACCAGGCTCACCGTCCCCACCTGTTGCTTCAGCCCTCTCACCAGCGTGAACGTGTAGTAGTTCCGGTCGCCCCTGTGCTTTAGAATCTCCAACTCGTCGCTATTACGCGCAATGAGGGTGCTGTGGCCGTTCAGATCACCTTTCATCGACGTCAACTGGCTGTTGGTGTCGGCCAGGTCGCTTTGCGTCTTGGCAACATCCGTCTTCACGTCGGTCACAGTGCTGGAAACTACGGCCACCTGCCCCTCCGTCTGCTGCTGCGCGGTTGCCAGCCGTGCTGCCGTCTGCTCCTCGTGAACTTCCCGGACCTGCAGCGCCGCCGAGCGCGTATCCAGTTGTTTCTGCGTCACGCCAAGCGAGGTCTTCAACGTGTCCGTGGCCACATTCAGCCGCGCATTGGTATCCTGCAGCGCTGCGGCCAGTTTGGTGTTCTGCGCTGCGGCATCCGTCAAAGCCTGCTGCTGAGCATCCAGTTTGTGGCTCAGCGTGTAGCTCCACAGAATCCCACCCAACCCCAAAAGTATCGCCACTGCGATCGCCGCCAATAGTGGGCCTGAATACGTTCTGGGAGTTCCTTCAACCGTTTCATCTCGCATATGTCTACTTCCTTCTCTGTGAGTCAACGTACGGCAACCGACTGCCCATGTCTGGTCTATATAGCTCCACTTCGCGGCATTCGCCAACCGCCGTTGAAACTGCTTTCACGGGACTCTATGAGCGGGTCGCGGTCGGTTTGTCACCGACTCGGACATAATGCGATTTTCGGGGTTGCTTCCGGTTAGGCGGTTATCCGACCGGAACCCTCTAAACCTTCGCGCCAATCATTTAATGATGAGCCTTACTTTGGTTCCATCAGGCGTCGCCGCGATCTGTTTATGAAGGTCGCCAAGAAAGCCAAC
>Ga0074046_10003914_pt1 | contig 12276 bp, 10 predicted proteins | sample BogForMeECP23OM3_FD_94441 | JGI IMG/M metagenome (GOLD analysis project Ga0074046, IMG submission 94441) | Bog forest soil microbial communities from Calvert Island, British Columbia, Canada - Bog Forest MetaG ECP23OM3 | ecosystem: Environmental > Terrestrial > Soil > Wetlands ...
GGCCGCCGCCTCAGCTTACGCTCAAGCCGCTGACGTGCTGAGCGCGAAGCGGGCTGCCGCCGCAGCCAAGCTCGACCGCGCCGTGCAAAAGGAGCTCAAGCCGTTGCGGCTTGAAAAAGCGCGCTTTGTTACACATACTGAAAAGCTTACCGAGGGCAAAGCCGGCTTGACCGGCGGGCCATCGGGGCGCGAAGCGATCATGTTTTATGTTCAGACGAACCCCGGTGCACGCCCGGGGCCTCTGATGAAGGTGGCATCGGGCGGAGAGCTGGCCCGCTTCCTTCTCGCGCTTAAAGTTGTACTCGCGGAGAAGAGCACCGCTCCCGTTCTCGTTTTCGATGAAATCGACACCGGTGTTGGCGGAGCGACCGCTTCGGCAATCGGAGAGCGTCTTATGCGGCTCGGCCGGCAGGCTCAGGTGCTCGCTGTCACCCATTCCCCCCAAGTGGCAGCCCATGCGGATGCTCATTACCGGCTCTACAAAACCGCGCGCGGAGAAGGCGAGAACATCTCCGTGGAAACCTGCGCGGAAGCGCTCGATGGGAGCGGCCGGCGCGAGGAGATCGCGCGTATGCTCGCGGGCAGGAAAATAACCGAAGAGGCGAGGGCCGCCGCTGAACGGTTGATCGGAGCGAAGCATGAAGCCGGCTAGGCGCATCCTGTCCAAGCGCAACACCCCTCACCCTGTCCCTCTCCCATCGGGAGAGGGAATGGTGTTGCAGGCTCCGCGCCATGTTCAGGCGTCCCTTCTCCCACCGCATCCGCTTGCGGATGCGGTAACTCCGAGTGGCAAGCTCGCCAAGGCGAGCTTGCTGGGAGAAGGACAGGATGAGGGGAGTTGCGCTTTATCGCAATGCGCTTCGGTATGCAGCCGCACGCTGCGAGGCCAGCCGTGAAACGCTCGCGCGGATCTCTAAACAAATCGCCGGAGGCAGCTCGCGAAGCAGCGCAGAGGCCCGTCGAAGAATTGACGCTAGCCGAGGCCAAGTCCGCGAATGCATACCTCATAAGTGAGATCTCAAAACACGACCGGCTTTACTATCAAGAAGCGCAGCCGGAGATTTCAGATGCGGAATACGATAAGCTACGCTTACAACAAGCGGCCCTCGAACAGCATTTTCCAAGTCTCATCACTCCGGAAAGCCCTTCGCTAAGGGTAGGGGCGCCTCCAGCTGCGAAATTCGCAAAAGTCAGGCATGCGGTGAGGATGCTCTCGCTTGGCAACGTGTTCAGCGAGGAAGAAACCCGCGAGTTCGTTGCAAGAGTACGGCGCTTTTTGAAGCTGGGCGCGGGCGCACCGCTCGACTTCACCGCCGAGCTGAAAATCGATGGCCTGTCCGTTTCGCTGCGCTACGAGCGCGGGGGGCTCGCCGTCGCGGCTACGCGCGGCGACGGGACCGAGGGCGAGGACGTCACCGCCAATGTCCGCACCATCGCGGACATTCCGCAGGAGCTGAGCGGCCGGCACGTTCCCGGCGTCTTCGAGGTTCGCGGCGAAGTCTATATGGCTCACGCGGATTTCGCGGCGCTGAACCGGCGGCAAGCGCAATCGGGGGCTAAGACTTTTGCCAATCCGCGCAATGCCGCCGCGGGGTCGCTGCGCCAGCTCGACCCTGCGATCACGGCCGCGCGGCCCTTGCGCTTTTTCACCTGGGGATGGGGCGAGGCCAGCGCATTGCCCGCCCCGACCAATCACGGCGTTTTGGACGCAATCGCAGGGTGGGGCTTTCCGGTGCCGCCGGTCACGCTCTGCAAGTCCGAGGACGAGATGGCCGCGGCCTACCGGGCGATCGAGCTGAACCGCGCAGGCCTCGGATTCGATATCGACGGCGTTGTTTATAAGGTCGACCGGCTCGATTTGCAGGAGCGGCTGGGTTTCGTCTCGCGAACGCCGCGCTGGGCCACTGCGCATAAATTCTCGGCCGAGAAGGCAACAGCGATACTTCGCGGCATCGAAATCCAGGTGGGCCGCACCGGCGCGATGACGCCTGTCGCGAAATTGGAGCCTGTTACGGTCGGCGGCGTCGTGGTGCAGAATGCGACACTGCACAATGAGGACGAAATCGCGCGCAAGGACATCCGCGTCGGCGACACGGTCATCGTGCAGCGCGCCGGCGACGTCATCCCGCAGATCTTGGGCGTCGTCCTCGAAAAGCGCGCGCCAAACTCGGCGCCCTTCGTTTTTCCCTCCGTCTGCCCGGTTTGCGGCAGCCACGCCGTCCGCGAGATCAATGAGAAAACGGGCAAAGCCGATGTGGTGCGGCGCTGCACCGGCGGCCTTATTTGCGCGGCGCAAGCCGTGGAGCGGCTTCGCCACTTCGCATCGAGGCACGCTTTCGATATCGAGGGGCTCGGCGAGAGCCGCATTCAGGCGTTTTTCGACGAAGGGCGCATCCGGGCGCCCGCCGATATTTTCACGCTGCAAGCGCGCGACGGCGTTTCGCTGCCGAAGCTTGCGGAAAAAGAAGCGTGGGGGCCGCAATCGGCATCGAACCTCTTTGCGGCCATCGAAGCGCGGCGCACAATTGCGCTCGAAAGGTTCATATTCGCCCTCGGCATCCGCCATGTGGGCGAGACGACCGCAAAGCTTCTGGCGAAGACATTCGGATCGCTGGAGGAGTTCCGGCGGGTTATGGCGGAGACGGGCGCGTTCGATCGCTTGAACGAGATCGACGGCATTGGGGACGCGGTCGCGCAATCCATCGTGGATTTTTTCGAGGAGCCTCACAATCGTGAAGTCCTCGCGGCCCTTGAGCGCGAGCTGACCGTCGAACCCTACGAGCCCGGCGTGGTGGCCTCGCAGCTCGCGGGTGCGACCGTCGTATTCACCGGCAAGCTCGAAAGGCTGACGCGCGACGAGGCAAAATCGCAGGCTGAAAGGCTCGGCGCGAAGGTGGCGGGCTCGGTGTCCAAGAATACGCTTTACGTTGTGGCCGGCCCTGGCGCGGGATCGAAGCTCAAAAAGGCCGAAGAGTTCGGCGTAAAGATCCTGTCCGAGGACGATTGGTTTGATCTCGTCAGCGCGGCTTAGCGACATTGCTAAGCCAGCTTTTTACCCGCCGCACCTTTATTTTCCTGACGCCAATAAGCGAAACAAAGCAGCCGCTGCCGATTTTGTGAATAGGCGTAAGCCGCACAGACGGGCTAGAAGTGCCTGTCGCGGAGATCGTGACATGGGGGAAGCAATGATTACGCTCTACACCTTCGGCCCGGCGTGGGGGCTTCCCGACCCCAGCCCTTTCGTGACCAAGGCACTCGTGCTCCTGAAATTGTCCGGCTTACCCTTCGAGACGAACACCAAGGGGTTCGGCAAGGCGCCAAGAGGCAAGCTGCCTTATATCCGCGACGGGGAAACGGTTGTCGCCGATTCCACTTTGATCCGGTTTCATCTGGAGAGCCGCCACAATATCGATTTCGATCGTGGTCTCACGCCGGAGCAGCGCGGCATCGCCGGGGCGGTTGAGAAACTGTGCGAGGACCACCTTTATTGGCTTTTAATCCACGCGCGCTGGATCGAAGGTGATAATTTCGAGCGCGGGCCGGCGCACTTTTTCGATGTTGCGCCCGCGCCGTTACGGCCGTTCATCAAATTGATGGTCCGCCGCCAGATACGCCGCAACCTGCACGGCCAGGGGTTGGGCCGCTTCACGCAGGCTGAGCGCACCGTGCTCGCGGACCGCGCCTTCGCTTCGGTATCCGCGATCCTTGGCGATAAGCCCTATCTCATGGGCGAGAGCCCTTGCGGAGCCGATGCCACCGTTTATGGCTTCACCGCCGGAGCGCTTTGCCCCCTCTTTGAGACCGGACTGCGCACGAAGGCAGAGGCATATCCGAACCTTAGGGATTATTGCGAGCGGCTCACTCAACAGTATTTCCCTGGCGGCGCGGCTTAGGGGTGCCGTCCGCGGGAACGGCTGGCGTATCGCTGCCGCTTGCCGGAACTTTCGCAGGGACGCGCTTTTTTGCCTCTTCGCGTGCCCGCAGCTGTTCGGGCGTGAAATCGCAGAGCGGCCGGCGCCGTTCTTTCATGTCCAGATGGAAGTGGTTCTTGTGGGAGTCGCTGGCATCCGGCCCGAGCGTCGTGCCGAAGATCTCGCAGGCGCCATCGTGTATTGCGTGCAGGAAGGCCGAGCGTTCGCCGCTTTCGTTCCAATGATCGAGAACGCTGATGTGCTCGCCCTTTGCGGTGATAAATTCGCTGATGTCAACGGCGTTGGCATAAGCATGCTGACTGATCCGCTGAACGGGATCGTCATAGCGCGAGCGGCAATTATAGGAGGACAAAGTCCCGATTTGCACGATGGGTTGGCCGAGATGCGCCTTCGCATAGGGCTGCAGCACAGCCTCGGCCCAGCGGCCCAAAGCCTCGGCCATTTTGCAGGAAGCCGTTGGCGGCGGCGAGAAGACCAGCTTCGGCTCCCTGCCGTTCTCGAAGCCTAAAAGCCGGATGGGCGCGGGCGTGCCACAGGCGCCTTCCTTAATTGGATCGAGCTGGCCGAACAAGGCATGCAGCCCGGAAAGCCGCCGGACGCAATCCATGCGGCCCGCTTCAACCTCGGCGGCGGTCCAGCGTTCGGGAGGCGGCGGCGGGCCCATGGGCTCGGGAGCGGCTCCCGCCGGCTTTTCCATTGGCTCCTTTGCGGCCTCCTTCGAAGCTTGCCCGGCAGGCGGTTGAGGACCTTGCATAGAGGACTTGCTCTCGAGGTCAGCCCGCCTCGACTGTACGAACTCCTCGCGCTTTGCGCGGTTGGAATGAGAGCGGCGATGATGCCGGAAGCGGTGCCGAACCTCGATGAGCAACGCTGGATTGGCGCCGGCCAGTCCGTGAAAGCTTTGCGTCCATGCGCCCGCATGCGGAGCGGTTGCGCTCGCCGCAATAAATGAGAGGACCGCGAGCGCCGCCGCCCGGGCTACGGCCGTGCCCGTGAATTGCGGCTCACGCTGCCTCATGAGCCTCCCGGGCACTCTCGCCCTCGCGCGGAAGCGGCCGGATTCGCTTTTCCAGGTGCTTGAGAGCTTCGGGGCAAGGACCGCCATAAGCCCAATCCAACAACTCGACCGTGTGCACCACCGGAACGGGTCCGCCAGACAATTGGGTTATGCAGCCGATATTTCCGCTCGCGACGCAATCGGGCTTTACCCGGTCTATGGATGCAAGCTTCCGTTCTTTAAGCTCGTTCGCCAGCTCGGATTGAAGAATGTTGTAGGTCCCCGCCGAGCCGCAGCAAATGTGGCCTTCGGGGATATCGACAACCGTAAATCCGGCGTTCCGCAACAGCTGGCGCGGCTGCTCGTGAATTCTTTGGCCGTGCTGCATCGAGCAGGCAGAATGATAGGCAACGCGGATGTCGCTCCAGCCCACCGGCGCTTCGAACCTCTGTTGCGCCGCGAATTCGGCGATGTCCTTGGCGATCGAGGAGACGTATTTCGCTTTGGCGGCATAGGCCGGGTCGTGCGCGAAAAGATGGGCGTAATCCTTGACCGTTGTGCCGCAGCCCGACGCATTGATGATGATCGCGTCCAGGGGGCCTTTTTCGCGCTGTGCGTGCCAAGCGTCGATGTTGTGCCTTGCGAAGGCCTTCGCATCGGCCTCTTTGCCCATGTGCAGGGTCAGCGCGCCGCAGCACCCCTCGCCTTCGGATAGAACCACGTCATAGCCCAGGTGGTTGAGCACCCGTATGGTGGAATCGTTAATTCCAGGGCGTAGCACCCTTTGCGCGCAGCCCATAAGCAAGGCAACCCGCCCGCGGCGCTTCCGTTTCGTTTTCACAGTTTGCTGACTCGTGAATTCGCCATGCCGGGCGCGCCTTGCAGGAGCGAGGCCGAGCATCGCCGCCAGCGTCTTGAAACGGGACCGCGCGAAGAGTCCTCTGAAAGGCCGCGCCGCCTGGGCGGCGAGAAGGGCCGAGCGGAACCGCCCCGGATAGGGCAGGATCCTGCGCAAGACCTTGCGCATAAAATCGTCGCCCGGCGAACGCATGGCGGCTTTCTCGATGTGCTGACGCGCAAAATCGGAAAGATGCATATAATCGACACCGCTCGGGCAAGTCGTCATGCAAGAATAGCAGGACAGGCAGCGGTCCAGGTGCGGGCGCACCTGCTTCGGCGCCACCTTGCCTTCCAGCATCGATTTGATGAGATAGATCCGCCCGCGCGGGCTGTCGCGCTCGTCTCCAAGCAAGAGATAGGTCGGACAGGCCGCCGTGCAGAGTCCGCAGTGGACGCAGCGCCGCAGAATCTCCTCGGCCTCTTTCAGGCGAGGGTCTTTAAGCTGATCGGGTGTGAAGTTCGTTTCCATGTCCACATATCCGGCTGAATGCTTTTGCGCCTGGCCCTTGTTGTCATCCCGTGTCTGCAGCGCGCAGCGGTGCGCTGCGCCTGTTTGTCATCCCGGAAGCCGCTTGCGGCTATCCGGGATCGTAAAGGAGACGATGCTCGTAAAGATCCCGGATACGGCGCGAAGAGCGCCGTTCCGGGATGACAACGGAGGGCGCAGCGTCATTTCATGCCGCAGCGCGTAACGGATGACAAAATTCCGCATCGCTCAAACTCCTGCGTACATGCGCCCGGGATTAAGGACGCCCGCCGGATCGAAAGAGGTCTTCAGCGCCTGGACTATCTTCATCTTTGCGAACGGAAGGGGATGGAAAACCTCTATGCTCGAACGCACAGCCTTCGGGGCGCGCATGAGCATCGAATCCGCCTCGAACTCGGCGACCACGCGCCGCACTTCAGTGACACTCGCATCTGCCGAGGGCGGCAGCTCCAGCCAGAGCAATCCGCCTGACCACTCATAGGCGGCATTGACCTCGAAGAAGGCAGACAGGGCGCGGACGATCAGTGCGGCCTTGGAAGGGGCGATGGTGATCCGCCACAAAGGCCGCTCGAAATCCTTGGACAAAAAAGCACGGGACCGGATATCGGCCCAGAACTCCCACGATCTTTGCTGATCCAGCTCGTAGGTGTCTCCGAAAGGAGCGATCTCCCGGCGCAGCTTCTCGACGCGATAGGCGAGACTTTGCGGAGCGCCTTCCAGCCGGAGCGCGGTGAGCGCGGTTTTCGCCGGTGCGATCTCCCGGTCGCTCAAGCGCCCGACTAGGGCGCTATGCAAATGAATCGTGCCCGAGACCTCATAAGGCGTGCCCATGGCGGCGCTCATGACACCGGTGGCGGCTTCGTCGGCTAGCCCTAAGAAGATGACGGTGCGGCTTTCGGGTGCCCTGGGCAGCACCTTGAAGGTCAGCTCTGTGAAGATCGAAAGCGTTCCCCAGGACCCGGCGAGGCCCCGGACGAGATCGACGCCCGTGACATTCTTCATGACCCGCCCGCCAGACTTGATGGCCGAGCCTTCGCCATTCACGGCGCGAAGCCCAAGCAGGTGGTCGCGCGCAGCGCCGCGCAAGATGCGCCTTGGCCCGGAGATGTTCATAGCGGCGATGGCGCCTATGCTGGCAGCCAGCGCGTCCGGGCTGTAAATCCGGCTGAAATCGGCGGGTTCGAACGCAAGCTCTTGGTTATGCTTGGCGAGTGCTGCCTCGATCTCGTGAAGCGGCGTGCCGGCTTTTGCGGAGATCACAAGCTCCTTGGGTTCGTAAAGGGTGATCCCGGATAGCTTCGCGGTAGAGACGACGGCCGACGGCTTGATGGGCCTGCCGGCGTCGCGCTTGGAGCGGAACCCGCAGACTTCGAGCGGATCCCCCCCGGCATTGGCGCCCCTCACGAGGGCTGCCAATTCCGCTTCGTCCCGCGGCATATAGACATCAGCCATGTTTCTCTAGTGCCTCGGCCGCGAAACGGGTTTGAAGATCGAGCGGGAAAACTTTACCGGCGTTCAGAAGCCATTGCGGGTCGAAAGCTGCCTTGACGCGCATCTGCTGGATGAGATCGGAGTCCGTGTACTGATATCGCATGAGATCCCTCTTTTCGATACCCACGCCGTGCTCTCCGGTCAGGCAGCCGCCAGCGTCGACGCAAAGCTTGAGCAACTCGGCGCCGCACTCCTCTGCGGCATGTTTCTCGCGCTCATTGTTGGCGTTGTAAAGAATGAGAGGGTGCAGATTGCCGTCTCCGGCATGGAAGATGTTCAGAATTTTGAGCTGATGTTTCTTCCCGGCATCTTCGACCTGCTTCAAAACCTCAGCCAGCTTGCCAAGCGGGATAACGCCATCCATGCAATAGTAATCGGAAATCCGGCCCACCGCGCCGAACGCCGATTTCCGGCCTTTCCAAATCGCGGCGGATTCCTCTTCGCTTTGGCTAACACGCATCGCCGTTGGCTCAAAGCGGCTGGCAATCTCTTTCACACTCTGGATCTGCTCCTCGATTTCGTTGGCCGAGCCTTCAACCTCGACGATGAGCATGGCTCCGGCGTCTCTTGGATAACCCGCTTTCGCGAAATCGTCGCAAACCTCGATGGCAAGCTTGTCCATGAACTCGATCGCGACGGGGATGAGGCCATCTGCGATGATCGCCGATACGCACGCTCCAGCCGATTCGGCCGAGCCGAACCCAATGAGCATCGGGCGCGCCCCTTCAGCTTGCCTAAGGATACGCACGGTCACCTCGGTGACGATGCCAAATTGCCCTTCAGAGCCCGTGGCGAGGCCAAGCAGGTCGTAGCCTTGCGGGTCGAGGTAGTCGCCGCCAAGCTCGACAATCTCGCCATTCATCAAAACCATTTTGACCTTGAGCACGTTATTCGCAGTCACACCGTATTTCAGGCAGTGTGCGCCTCCCGAATTCATAGCGATATTGCCGCCGATCGTGCAGGCGAACTGGCTCGATGGATCGGGGGCGTAGAAGAACCTGGCCGCCCCCACAGCGTTCGAGATGCCGAGATTGGTGATACCCGCCTCAACCGTGGCCGTCCGGTCCAAAAAATTTACGTCGAGGATTCTGTTCATGCGAGAGAGGCCGATGACAATGCTGTCCTCGGCGGGAAGTGCGCCGCCGCAAAGCGACGTTCCCGCTCCCCGGGCAACGGCCTTGATTCTGTTCTCGCTGCAAAACTTGAGAACCCGGCTGACCTCATCGGTCGAGCGGGGCAAAACGGCTGCCATCGGAACCGTGCGGTAGGCTGTGAGCGCATCGGTTTCGAACGCGCGGAGCCCTCCATCGTCGCTCACGAGCGTGCCTTGACCAAGTGCGCGGGAAAGTCCTCCCACGATAGCTTGACGGCGGCCAATAACCATGGCGTCCGCTTTAGGCATTTGAATTAGAGACATTTATAGGCCGCCTCGTTTCGGGGTTTGCTCAAACTTTCTTCAGCGTCTAAGGTGTCTTAGCTGAACTTAGGCCTAAAATCGTATATTGCTACAAATCGCGAACATCAGATTATCCGTTCTTGCAATAAGGCCTCTTGACACTCTCTCTACTTGTACACTTATATGAGCGTTGCACATTTGTGGGCATGAATTGTATACAACTTTCGGCGCCACGATAAAGGAGCGGATGTGACTTCGATTGCAGACCTCGAGATTTTTGCGCGTGTTGTCACTGCTGGCAGCATGTCGGCAGCGGGGCGCGAGCTCGACCTTTCCCCCGCCGTCGTGAGTAAACGCATAAGTCACCTGGAAAGCCGGCTCGGTACAAGACTTTTCCACCGGACCACACGCCAATTGCAGCTGACCGAAACCGGCCGCGGCTTTTACGAGCGCGTGGTGCAAATCCTGGCCACCGTCCAGGAAGCGGAGGCCTTCGTTTCGTCCGGCCATGAGCGTGCTGGAGGAGCGCTGAAGATAACGGCTCCCACCGCTTTTAGCAGGCTGCATATCGCTCCTTATCTCGGCACCTTTCTAAAACAATACCCGGATCTTAGTATCGAGATTATCGCGACCGATCATGTCTTGGATATCGTCCGCGAAGGCATCGACCTCGCAATCCGTATCGCCGAGCTCGACGATTCCAGCCTCGTTGCTAAGAAGCTCGCACCGTGCCGCCGGATTTTTTGCGCCTCTCCGGCTTATTTGAAGGAGCATGGCATCCCCAAGACGCTTGCGGACCTCTCATCCCATAAGGTGCTCGTGGAAAACAACGCTGCCTGGCGGCTGCAAGGTCCAGATGGCATAGTTTCACTCAAGCTTGCCAGCGTGATCAAGACCAATAGCAGCGAGATCGTTCACCAGGCGCTCATTGCGGGATGCGGCGTTGGCTTCCGTCCGACCTGGCAAATTCGCGACGAAATTCTATCGCGAAAGCTTGTGCCGATCCTTCCGCAATACCGCGAAACGCCGGGCATCGCCATTTATGCGGTCTACCCCGATAAACATTACATTCCGGCGAGGCTTCGCGTCTTCGTGGATTTCCTGGCCGCGGCCTATGGACCTTCGCCTTATTGGGACGAGGGGCTCGATTTACCGCCGCGCCCGCAAATAAAAAAGACCGCCGCGAATGTGCCGGTGGTTACCGCGGAAGCGTAGAGGCCGGGGCGCAGCTAACGGCCGGCGCGCTGTTACTCCTTTCGTCCAGCTCCTTGGCAGCGCAGGATCGCGCTAATGCTGGCTTGACGCGCGCCAGAAGGAACTCAAGGTCATGACGATGCCCCCCCACTCCGGCCAGGACCGGCCCCCGGTGCAAGCCGCTTTATTCGTCACGTGCTTGATCGACATGTTCAGGCCGTCCGCCGGCTTTGCTGCCGTGAAGCTCCTTGAGGAGGCTGGCTGCGATGTTCCGGTACCCGCCTCTCAAACGTGCTGTGGACAGCCCGCTTTCAATTCGGGAGACCGCAAGGCCGCGAAAGAGATCGCTCAACAGGTCATCACGGCATTCGAACACTATTCCTATATAGTCGTGCCGTCCGGCTCCTGTGCAGGGATGCTTTGCAAGCACTATCCGGAGTTGTTCGATGCTGAAACAGAGCCTTCTTGGCATGCGAGAGCGAGCGCCTTTGCAGCCAGGGTCTTCGAGCTTACGGCGTTCCTGTCGGATAAGCTTGGCGTCGATTTTACCGGCCGGAGCTACCCGCGCCGCGTAACCTACCACGATTCCTGCTCCTCCATCCGGGAGATGGGCGTTGCCGCTCAGCCGCGGAAGCTTCTCCAGAGCCTCGATGGGATCGCGTTTGCCGAGATGAGCGATCGCGAGGTCTGCTGCGGATTTGGCGGCACGTTCTCGATCAAATATCCCGATATCTCGAATGCGATGGTGACGCAAAAGGCGGACCGGGTCGCCGAAACGAAGGCGGACGTCCTCACCGGCGCCGATCTCGGTTGCCTGATGAATATTGCCGGCAAGCTCGCCCGGGAGGGGAAAGCGGTGGAAGTGCGTCATATCGCCGAGATTTTGGCGGGCGAGACCGGCGAGCCAGGATTGTGCGCGGTGAAATGACCCCGCCTCATCAAATCAGCCCAAGAATAAATGCCGCGGCAAATAGGAATACCAAAAGGGTTGCGATCTGACTGAGACCCATTGTGAGTGACATCGCTTACGTCCTCAACTTAGCCGCGTTTCGCCCCGGTGCGAGGCCGAGGGTCTCCGCTTTCTTTGCGAAAGGCAAATTTTTTCGATTGTGCAGCGCGAAACCGGAACCAAAAGGCAAAAATGATTTTTCAGCGCCAAAGGCGGTTGAAGCAAGCATTTCTCTAGTCCGGCGGAGCGTTCGAAGGTACTCTCGCATTTGCACAACGCGGCAGTTTGGCGCATCTTAACTTTTCCACATCCCTCCGCAAACCGGGTCAGCCATGACGAAAGAATTCGAAGCGCTCCTTTTGAGCAAAACCGAAGGCGGACAAACCGCGGCCTGGAGCCGGCTCACAGAAGCCGATCTGATGGAGGGCGATGTCACCGTGCGCGTGACGCACTCCACCATCAATTACAAGGACGGGCTTGCGATCACCGGCAAGGCGCCGGTCGTTAGGCGTTGGCCGATGATCCCTGGCATCGATTTCGCGGGGATCGTCGAAAGCTCCACCCATCCGGAGTTCAAACCGGGCGACGAGGTTGTCCTGAATGGCTGGGGCACAGGCGAGACGCATTTCGGCGGCTACACGCAATATGCGCGCGTGAAGGGAGACTGGCTCGTTCCGCTTGCCGCGGGGCTTACGCGCGCCGAGGCCATGGCTATCGGCACGGCGGGCTACACGGCGATGCTCGCCGTCCTGGCGCTTGAAGCGCACGATGTGGCGCCGCCCAAGGGCCCGGTGCTCGTGACCGGCGCTGCGGGCGGCGTCGGTAGCGTTGCCATCGCCCTGTTATCGAAGCTCGGTTATGCGGTGGTGGCCTCGACGGGGCGGCCCGAAGAGGAGGGCTACCTGCGCTCGCTTGGGGCGGCGGAGATTA